>Ga0115565_10000306_pt1 | contig 42722 bp, 36 predicted proteins | sample COGITO_mtgs_1105_FD_87199 | JGI IMG/M metagenome (GOLD analysis project Ga0115565, IMG submission 87199) | Pelagic marine microbial communities from North Sea - COGITO_mtgs_110530 | ecosystem: Environmental > Aquatic > Marine > Epipelagic | place: Germany:Helgoland, sampling site Kabeltonne... | reverse complement strand
TTAAACGAAGTATTTGTGCCGATTTTACAGAAACAGTTTCCAGAAATTACAGACTTTTATCTCCCGCCAGAAGGTTGCTCATATCGAATGGCGATCGTGACCATGAAAAAGCAGTATCCCGGACATGCAAAGCGAGTCATGATGGGAGTCTGGTCATTTTTACGGCAGTTTATGTACACTAAGTTTGTTATCGTCTGTGATGATGACATTAACGCCCGAGACTGGAATGATGTAATATGGGCGATAACAACCCGAATGGATCCAGCGCGCGACACTACTCTGATCGAAAACACGCCGATTGATTATCTTGATTTTGCATCTCCGGTGTCTGGTTTAGGCTCTAAGATGGGCATGGATGCAACCAACAAGATGCCCGGTGAGACAGATAGAGAGTGGGGAGAGCCTATCGTTATGGATCAAGCTGTCAAAGACAAAGTTGACACCATTTGGGAAGAACTTGGACTTATCCCTAAAGGAAAACTATGATTGCAACTACATGCTACGTTGAGTCTATTACTCAATTAACGTCAACGGTGCACAAAATCATCTTAACCCCCGATACCGCAATTGATTTTAAAGCAGGACAATATCTACAGGTGGTTATGGGTGAAAAAGACAAACGCCCTTTTTCAATTGCTAACTCACCGCACAATAGTAACTTTATTGAGCTGCATTTGGGCGCCGATCCGGCGAATAAGTATGCATTTGAAGTACTGCAGACCTGTCAAAACGACAAGCAAATTGATGTTGAGATTGGTTTGGGTGATGCGTATCTAAGAACCGAAAATTGCCCATGCATTATTGTTGCTGGTGGCACAGGTTATTCGTACGCAAAGTCAATATTATATTCTATTTTAGAAGAACAACCCAATCGATTAGTGTCCCTGTATTGGGGCGCTAAAGCGATTGCAGATCTCTACGAATTAGACGAATTGCGATCCCTTGCAATTACCCACCCTAATTTTACGTTTAAACCTGTTTTGGAAAATCCACCTAGCGATTGGAAAAGTCACACAGGTTGGGTCCACAAAGCCGTTATGAACGACATTTCGAATTTTAGCGAATACCATGTATACGCGGCTGGAAGATTTGAAATGGCAAGTGCTATTCGAGATGAATATTCTATCAAGGGACTTGTCAAACATCAGTTGTTTGGCGATGCTTATGCATTCATATAATGGACGCTCTACGCGAAGCAACATTTTATAATGTCCGTTTATCGGTGCATCAGATGTGGTAGAGCGACGCTATACAGCTAAACCCTAAAGCAAAGACAAAATAACGAATTTTTTGGTACTTTCTTGCTTTACTAACGTAGTTACAAGCAAATACCAACGAGTTTTTTGAAAATATTTTTTGAGCTACTGTTTTGATGGAGACAAAGGTGCGCACTAACATAACAAAAATAACGCAAGCGGCTATCACTTGCCTTTCTTTTAGTATAATTAGCAGTGCGGTAGGCGCATTTCAAGCTCAAGCTAATCAAAGCCAGCTTCCTTATCAAGAACAAACTGAACTGCATGACATTGCAAAGGCAGTGTCAGCTCAAAGAATAGAACAAGACATCAAGACCTTAGTTAGTTTTGGTACTCGTCACACTTTGTCAGAGACGGTGTCAGATACTCGTGGTATTGGTGCCGCTAGACGTTGGATAAAAAGCGAGTTTGAAAAAATTTCTGCAGAATGTGGAAATTGCTTGGAAGTATTCTATCAGTCAGAAGTAATTTCAGGTGAGACGCGCATCCCCGAGGCTACCGAAGTTGTCAGTGTCGTTGCCATACAGCGCGGCAGCAGCGATCCAAATCGCTATGTGATGATGAGCGGAGACATCGACTCGAGAGTCACTGATATCATGAACTTTACAGCTGACGCACCTGGCGCAAACGACAATGCATCAGGCTTGGCTGGCACATTAGAGGCCGCACGGGTTTTATCTAAGTACACGTTTAACGGCAGTATTGTCTATGCAGCTTTGGCAGGCGAAGAACAAGGCCTTTTCGGCGGACGTATCTTAGCTGAGTATGCAAAAGAAAATAACTGGCAATTAAAGGCAGTGTTAAATAACGACATGATTGGCAACATTGAAGGAGTCAATGGCGTCATTAACAACACAACTGCACGGATATTTGCGGAGGGTACGCGTCAAACTGAGACCGAATCAGAGGCTACGCTGCGAAGGTTTACTGGCGGCGAAGTCGATTCGCCAAGTCGCAATCTTGCCCGTTATATCGATTTGATGGCGGACCGCTATATCGAGAATTTGGACACAATGGTGGTTTATCGTCTCGACAGGTTTCGCCGAGGAGGTCACCATCGTCCGTTTAATGACCTAGGTTATGCTGGTGTTCGTATCATGGAGACAAACGAGAACTACAATCGTCAACATCAAGACCTACGTGCAGAAAATGGCATTGTATATGGTGACACTATCGATGGCGTTGATTTTGATTACGCAGCAAAATTGACCGCCCTTAATGCGGTTAGTCTAGCAGGTATGTCTTGGGCACCAAAGCCACCGATTAAAGTTGAAATTAAGGGGGCCGTTCAGCCTTCGACCACACTTTCTTGGCAGCCATTAGATTCTGCACAAAACCCACAGCTCAAAGGCTACAAAGTCTATTGGCGGTTGACAGATGCGCCACAGTGGCAGTTTAGTAAATTCGTAGGAAACGTTGAGAGTGCAACGCTTGAGAACGTAGTGATTGATAATTACTTTTTTGGCGTGGCAAGCGTTAGCAAAACGGGCGCTGAGAGCCCCGTTGTATATCCGGGTGCAGCAGGTGCATTTGGAGAATAAGTCCGAACAAAGCGAGTCTAGAATAGACAATCAGATAGATGACAGTTAGGGGATGGAATGAAAGTAGTAAAAAGGTATTTGGTTGGCAGTATTGTCGGTGCTTTATTGGCCTGCTCCACTGTCTCTGGTGCAAGCGCGCAAGAGTTGACGATGGTGGGTAACAAAGTCGCTACTTATATTGATGAACATGGTTCGCCTGCGAGACAGATGGACATTGTCAGAGCTGCGCTAAAGGGCATCGACCACAGCTTGGTCGCAACGACTCAAGCCTGGTATGGCAGTGGTCTGCGTTCTGGCAAATACAGTGGCTATATCGACCATTACTCACTTAACGCTAAACAAGATAACTATTTTTATTCAAAGCCATATTTAACGATTAATTTACACCTTGCTTCAAAAACATCAGAAGTAATAGATATCGCATTGTTGGACCAACTAGGCAGAGCTCGTGTGGGAATAGAAACGCGCTTTGCGAATACTGACCAAGTGCGCGGCGAAAGAAGCGTTAGTTGGGCTCGCTCTCAGATATTTTATGAAAACGTACGACAACTAGCTGACCGCAGAGTCGACTTTATTATGGCAGATAAGGACATGATCGAACAGTTCAACAAACTGCTGGCCGTAAAAGGAGAGCAACTTATAAAAACGTCGAATGTACCTTTCTATATCGTCGACGTTAGTATTGCGATCTCCAAACGGGTCAAAGGCGCGGAAAGCATTATTGCTAACTTTAATGCTGAAATAGATGCGCTGACCAAAAGCGGGGATATAGACCGTTTGTTAATTGGCGACAAAACTAGAACGAGCTTGTTAAACCCCACTGTTTATAAAGATATACTGAGCAAGTGGTAATGTGCGGGCAGCCTAGTTAAATAACAAGTATTACAGACACTTAACTTATTTGGCACACAACCGATAAAGCAAGTAACAATATAAAGTTGGTCAACTTGTAGATAAGGTATGGTGCCATGGTTATCAACGGAATAAGGCTAGGCCGGTTAAAAGTTCCATTAAAAACGCCGTTTAGAACTGCCGTTAGAACAGTCGAAGAAATTGATGATCTAGTTGTTATTTTGGAGACCGACGGTGCTTTATTCGGTATTGGCTCCACGCCATCAACCCCCCAGTTAACCGGTGCTAATCATGCAAAAACCACAGCGGCCATTAGTGACTGGATATTCCCTGCCATAATAGGCTGCAACATTAGCGATATAAATAACAACATAAAACGCGTTCATAGTGCTGTTGAAAAATCACAAAATGCAAAATCTGCTATCGAAATCGCCCTGTATGATTTGTGGTCCAAACAATTAAATCTGCCGTTGGTCAAAGCCCTTGGAGGCTCAAAAATGGCGCTTGAGACTGGCATCACTATTAGCGCCAACCCGGTGTTTGATATGTTGAATGATATAGAAAAAGCAATATCTAAAGGTTACAAGATATTGAAGCTAAAGTGCGGCAAAGACTGGGAAACAGATAGAATTAGGCTGACAAAAATCTTTCACTTTGTTGCCACCCTGATACAAAAAACCGAACTACTAATCGATGCCAATCAAGGTTGGACGACTCAACAAACACTTAGCATCATGCACAATCTGGAAAGCGCTGGCTTAAAATTTAAAGCGCTTGAACAGCCTGTAAAATATAACGATATAAAAGGCCTAATTGAAATAAAAAGTAGCATAACAACACCGTTGATGCTCGACGAAACCGCCTTTAACCTCAAACAAGTTACTTATTTGTTAGACAATGGCGCGGCAGACATCATCAATGTTAAGTTAGTTAAATCTGCCGGCATATCTGAAGCAATAAAAATTGGCAAGCTAAGCAGCTCGCGTTTGATTCCCTGCATGATGGGTTGCATGTTAGAGGGGTCTATTGGCGTAGCTGCAGCGGCTTACGTAGCAGCCGCGTTTCCAACAGCATTCAGTTTGGTTGATTTAGACGGCCCAGCCCTCGGAGAATATAACCCGATCAAGGCAGGAACTCAGTTTGATTACGCTAAGATAAATCTAAATAAAACGCCCGGACTCGGGATTAATAAAGTCCCCATACTTTTACCCAACAACATTTGAATTCAAACTATAGGCAGGCTGAAAAAGCGTTTTTTTAGTTTCGTTGCTCGGGGTTCAAAATTTTGACTTCTCGTTGTGGAAATGGCATTTCAATTCCGTTTTCTCGCAAGGTTTCTAAGATTGTAAGCATTAAGTCGCCTCCGACACGATTTTTTCCATCATCTATACCTTCCATCCAAAACTCCACAAACATATTTATCCCAGAGTCTCCAAAACTATCAATCTCACAGTCAGGTCTGTCTTCGACCGGAATATGATCGCCCGCAATGACCTGTGGATGTTGCGATACAGCGTCTTTTATAATTGGAACTAGTGCACGCACATCAGTGGCATAAGGCACACCAAAATCGACCCGGTAACGTTGCTTTGGATCTTTATGAGTCCAGTTTACAAATAGACCTGAGATAAATTTTTCATTGGGTACAACGATATCTTTACCGTCATAGGTTTCTAAAATCGTATAACGCATTCTAAATTCACGCACGAAACCTTTTGGCCCCTCGTCTAACTCAATATAATCACCAACGGTTAATGAGCGATCTAATAGAATAATGATACCTGAAATAAAGTTAGAAGCGATTGTCTGCAAACCAAGTCCAAGACCCACGCCCACGGCCCCACCAAACACCGCTAGTGCCGTCAAATTAATGCCCATAACGTTAAGCAACAGCAGACAAACTATGCAGAACAGACCAACTTCGAATAGCTTCGAAAATACTTCTCTCGTTCTTACATCCAGTGATACTTGTTTGCGAATAATATCTTTACCAAAGCTGCTAGAGGCTCGACCTAGCCAAAATAACAACGAACCAAAAACCAGCACCCGTGAGAATCCATACGCTGATATTTCAATGTTGCCAACCGATAGTGAGATGGATTCGAGGGCGTCTATAACGAACGGCAGTTTCCCCGTTAGATGTAAAAACAGAATGGGCAGCGTGACCCAACGAAAATAGGTCGCGACTATTCTGTTGGTAACAAACACTTTGATTAACGAATTAAAAAATAGCAGCAAAGCGACGACCATCGCGATATTAAGCAAATAGGCAGAATATTCAAAGCCCTCGCTGACGCCTACTGAGAGTCGCAGTAAAACAATGGCTAAAAATGGGAAAAAGACAATGCCGATGCGAAATAACAAACGTCGCACAGGATGGGTTGTCTCAGGCAGATCTACGGGCGTAATCCCGATGCTCTTAGTGACTTTTTTGGCGATCAAAAACGCGAGTAAATATATGCCTAGAATAATACCAGTTTGCACATAAAAATCTGCGCTAAACGACGCCTCAATGATGTTTTGAGACCAAATTTCTAGTTGCTCAATGGTTTCTGAAAAAGACATTTAATATGCACCCAATAATTGGTTATGGCTGAGTTTGTGCGTATAAAAACGCACCATACTCAGCTTGAGTATCTGCTAGCTGTATTGAAAAGCCCAGTTGGCTTTGCAAATAGGGTAAAAGGGCGTCTGCAATGCCACCAACAATATAGCAATCTGGCAAACTGGCAAAATCATTATTTCTTAATATACTGCAAATGTAGTTTGCGCCTTGAGCAACAATCCTATGCGCTAGTTTGTTGCCACTATTTGCCAAACGAAATACCTCTGGCGCCAAGCTTGCAAATGTAGCTGCTGACTCTTTGGCATATTTTGAGATTATTTCTTGTCCATCGTGGCACTTAGTTGTGCGCATTACCATTGACACAAACTCATCATCATCGTGCAAACAATCTAGACATTCTAAGGCAGTTTTGATGGCGCTTTTGCCCATCCAAGCCCCACTTGCCTTATCTCCCAACTCAAAACCGTGACCGCCAAACTGAGTTACTTTGTTGTTTTTAAATCGAGCGACTGCCGAACCAGTGCCAACAATAACCAACCCACAGTCTTTGTTATGATTCGCCGCTAAACAACTTATGTGTAAATCTGTGGTAACAAACTTCTGATAAAATTCGGACTTCCACTGATTGAATTGCGTTGCTGCTGTTTTGATGTTGGCGCCTGCACAGCCTGCACTCAATATGACGTCAGCGATCGAGATAGTATCTGAACGTTGTGAATTAGTTTGCAGTAGACATGCGTTTGCGGCATTCATAATTGACTGTTTTGCAAGCTCAAAATCTAAAAACAGGTTAGCGGGACCAGAAACTGCCTCAGCTAACAAGGCGCCTGTGTGGTCATAAAGTGTGGCCTTGCATTTTGTGCCGCCGCCATCTATGGCGAGAACTGGATTATTCATTCACGGTGTCGATAATTAAAAAGTACTTAATGCTAGCAAAAAACGATGATGCCCGTTACTTAAAATAGTAAACTGTTGGTAAATAAATAAATTATCTTATAAGTAAGTAGGTGAGCACTTGATCAAAAGCGTCTTGTTTCGCCTAGCTTACTATCATAATTAAAGCCGAAATAATGAGAATGACGAGTGCTACCACTTAGATTAATGACACTAACCAATATCTTTCCTCGAATTATCTACAAATTTGTGAAACTAAGTGGCATCGTTGCCGCGACTACTTTCTTTTTATTTGCATGTGGACAAAGTATGAGTCACGCGTCTGAGTCATTTAAAATATCGGCTGACGTTACTGATATAACGACGCACAGCAACAACTTGGACGTGAAAGAACCATCGGTTTTTTTTAAACAGATCATGAACGCTGCGCCTATCCTACCCAAAGACATCAAAAATAGAGACCTATCGTGCGGTGACGTAAACAACATGACGACACCACAACGCTTTTTTAGGCCAGAGACTCAAACTAATTTTAAAGAGAACTACTGGGACACACGGATCACCAGAAACTGGGCATTTTTTGATATTCCCAAATCCGACGGCAAGATACTGGTAATAGACTTTAAACAAGCCGGCGAGACGTTAGGGTATCGCTACCTTGCAAACGACAAAACTCAAACTGATATTTACGAGCCTTGGAGTTCGGCAAAAATTCAGGCCTTTACAGGCGCGGTTGCGCAAGTTCGAAAAATGAACAGCTTGGTAGGCGCTGAGGCCAAAATAGGCGACACGCTTATTGCAGATATGATCACCAGCATCCACCGCTATTCTAGTAGTGGCTCCGCTGACAATGACTCGAACGCATTAGCTAACTTTTTCAGCAATACCGCTGGCCGCGACTACCTTAGCTCATTAATTTTTGATGAGTGGTTGAAGTTTGCTGATCAAAACGTTTTTTTTAGAGGAGCATTTGGCGCAGATAGCTTTGTTCCTAGCAACACTTTATGGTCAGCGCTGATGCCCCCATCAAAAGCTGAGTTACCATCAGCACCGTCAGTAAATATTAACTTATTGGAAAGCAATAGTGATGATCCCGGATATCTCAATTATACATGCGAGCAATGTGGTAACACTGGCAATAAACCGATGTCAACATTGGTTCAGGCAGAATGGCTTAAAAGATTAGCAACCCACGAGCGCAGCAAACAGACGCAACACCCCGAATTGAAAAGCGAAGATATTCAAGTCCTGTTTTATGGAAATTCAATCTCCACAAATGTCATTCCGGTAGGCGGCATGATGCAAGGGGTTTCAAATATGTTACAAATTGCAATTGCAAATGCGATGTCTAATCAAGACGTAGGCAAACATATAACGAGTGCGACAAAAGCAAAGCAAATTCTCGATCAAAATACGCAAGGAAAATGGCGCGTTTTTCAAAAGATTGGGTGGGGCGCAAGTGACACTAGAAAGAGTTCAGAAAACGTGGTGCTAGCGCATGTTTGTCTGCCGCATTATCAAGGTGGCAGAGAATTCACGGTCGCAGCGCAAACCGCCATCGACGGCAATAGTGACGAAAGCATTAGTATTGCTGGCATGCAGATGCAAATCAATTTAAACAAAGCGATGAAAAGCCTCCTGAATCATCCTAGCACGTTGTAAATGCAACTTTTGTACATCGCATGCTAGTTCAAAATGTTAGAAGCACTTTGTTGCGAGTATCTCCTCCATCATCCGCGTAAGTAAACGCGAGGAACGCGTTGGGATACTCGCGTCATTAACTCATAACCGATCGTACCAACGTGTTTAGCAACAGTGTTGATAGGTAAGTTACATCCCCAGAGCTCTACTTTTGAACCGATTTTTACGTCTTTAAATCCAGTAACGTCAAAGATCAACATATCCATCGATACCCTACCCACTAAATGCGCGGTGTGCTGCTCGATAATTGCAGGCGTGCCAATAGGCGCATGCCTAGGATAACCATCACCATAGCCTATCCCAACAGTCGCCAACACTGTCTCTTTTTCAGCAACCCACGTATCACCATAGCCGACGGACTCGCCTTTGGCGATGACTCGCAAAGCAATAACAGTCGACATCAACTGCATGACTGGCTTTAAATCTGGTTTGACACTGTCATTTTCAAATGGACTGCTACCAAACAAAGAAATACCCATGCGGTTCCATGATTGGCGGGCAGGCAGTAGATGAATATTTGCGGCAGAATTAGCGATCGACAGTGGATTTTGGTCTTTTCCAATCATCGCTTCAAAGCGTTTTAGTTGTACTTCAATACTATTTTTTCCAGGCTCGTCGGCTGCTGATAGATGCGTAGCAATTACTACATCGTGACTAAATAATTCAGGATGCTGCTGCTTGAGCAACGAATAGTCTTCAGGCATAAGTCCTAAACGATGCATACCTGTATCAAATTTTAACCAGTGCCGAGTTCTTTTCTTACTTTCTTGAGAAAATGATCGATGCAGCCATGATTGCAGCCAGTTTAGCTGGTGTTGTGCACTTAACATCCAGACCACGTTTAACAAATCTGTCTGTTCACACTCTTGCTCCTGATGTGGCCCTTGCAACACCAATATTGGCTGAGTAATGCCTGCATCACGAAGTTCATAAACTTCGTCCAAAAATGCGACCGCAAACATTTGGGCTTTATGCTGCAACGCTAGGGCTACTGCAACCGCGCCGTTGCCATAGGCGTTGGCCTTTATAACAATGACTTGCTTGCTTGTAGGCGCCAAAGCAGACATCGCTTTAAAATTGTAAGCGAGGGCATCCAAATCAATGATTGCATGAGTATTGCGTGGCAAGGTTTAGCTCCAAATTGTGAATCCGCCAAGTCTAATGCAGTATGCAAGCATTTTCACCCTGATTATTTTATTATTTGTCGCTATACTCGCGTCAGACTCGAGCAGTATTTAAGGGAACTGCATACTGATGATTGATCAATTTTCGATACTAGACTGGGCTTTGTTCGCGATTTACGGCCTGATACTGCTTGGCAGCGGATGGTTTTTTAGTCGTAAAAGTAACACTAGCCAAGACTATTTTTTGGCCGGAAAATCAATGCCATTTTGGGTGGTTGCAGTCTCGGTGCTTGCAACATCTCAGTCAGCAGCAACTTTTTTGGGAGGCCCTGACCAAGGATATCGAGGTGATCTAACATACATTGCGACTAATTTAGCAGGCCTAATAGCGGCTATCTTCGTGGCGAGTTTTCTACTGCCTAAATTTTATCAATACAAAGTTTACACTGTGTATGAATTGCTCGCTAAACGCTTTGGCGATAAAGCCAAATACCAAGCAGGCACGGTATATTTGATTGGTAGATTGTTCGCAAGCGGCGCTAGGCTTTATATGGCGGCGATTGCAGTCGCAATGATTTTGTTTGGTGATATCGCGACTGCCAGCGTTATGTTCTCGATCGCTTTAATCGCTTTAATTGGCTTTTTATACACAATGTATGGCGGTATAAGAACCGTTATATATAGCGACGTTATTCAGTGTTTTGTTTACATCAGCGCTGCTGGCATGGTGCTGTATTATTTATTAAGCAGTATCCCGACTGATTTACCGACTATTTATCATGCCTTAAATAATCCTTTGGATGGCAGTCAATCAAAACTAACCTTTGTCGATTTTTCATTGGACTTCGGACCAACTGGGGTATTTACCTTTTGGTCTATCATCACCGGCTTTGTATTACTCAATATCGCGGCATTTGGCATGGACCAAGATGTGACTCAACGTATGTTAACTTGCAAAGATTCAAAACAAGCAAGTAAAGCACTAGCAAGTTCAGTCTTGATGGGAATTCCTGTTGTGCTGTTGTTTGTTTGTATTGGCATGTTGCTTTACGTCTATTACTTGCGGCCCGACTTGATGATGCAAGCGCAAAGTGATGAGCCCACACCCACATTTGTTGGTCAAACAGTCACTATTTTTATGTATTATGTACTGACCGATCTGCCCAACGGCGCCAAAGCAGTTGTAACGATTGGCATAATTGCAGCCGCGTTATCAACCCTTAACTCGGGTCTAAATTCGATGGCATCGGTCGCAGTTCAAGATATTTATCGTAATTTGTCAAAACACAAGGACACATTGACAGAAGCACACTTAGTCAAAGCGGGACAAATTTGCATGGGGCTCGTCGCAATTGCGCTAAGTTTCATGGCTGCACTTTGCTATTTTTGGCAACAGCATAGTGACACGCCTTTATTGGCATTTGCATTAAGTGTCATGGTGTTTTCTTACAGTGGTTTGTTGGGAGTTTACTTCACTGCATTATTTACTAATAGAGGCTCCGCGAGATCAATTTTGCTTGCTTTAATTGTCGGTTTTTTAACACCTGTATTGATGCAGCCATATATTATGGGACTATATCTACCTGAAGATATGCAATTTAGTCTTGGTTTTGGCTATCAACTCGTCGCGGGCACGGGACTGGCTTTTCTTGTGTGCATATTGGGCAACAATAATGTGCGGTTGGATGCATTGCACGCGAATGAGTCAGCTAAAAACGCATCTAAAGACACTACATCAGCAAATCGCCTTACTTCTTGGGATGCTTATTAATATGCAAAAGAACCTCATTACTACCAACCCCTTGCTGGTCCAATTGGAAGGTATTGTATCTGAAGGCAGAAACGCTAATACGATGGATATTGACATCTTGGCGACCGAACAAATCTTGCAAAAAATAAATGCAGAAGACAAATTGGTTGCAGATGCTGTGGAAAAAGCGCTTTCTAGCATCACAGAAGCAGTAGATGCAATATTTCATGCGCTATCAAACGAAGGTCGACTAATTTATCTGGGTGCAGGGACCAGTGGTCGGTTGGGGATCTTAGATGCAGTCGAGTGCCGTCCTACGTTCAGCGTTAGCGACAATATTGTGATGGGCATCATTGCCGGAGGTCAGCAAGCACTTACAAACGCAGTAGAGGGTGCCGAAGATGACATCAATGCAGCAGCCCACGATTTGCAAATGATACACGTAAATCAGCATGATATTGTTGTAGGCATAGCGGCTAGCGGCCGCACTCCTTATGTGATTGGAGGATTAAACTTTGCCAATAGCTTGGGCTGTAAAACAATTACGCTGGTTTGTAACCCAGGTGCGCCATTATTGGATATTGCAGATATTGGCATTTGCGTCAACGTGGGCCCTGAGTGTTTGACCGGATCGACAAGAATGAAGTCTGGTAGTGCTCAAAAACTAGTACTCAATATGCTCAGCACTGCGAGCATGATAAAACTCGGCAAGGCATATCAAAACCTCATGATCGATGTCAATGCGAGTAATCAAAAGCTAGTGGCGAGGGCTATCAATATTGTTATGCAGGCGACTCATTGTGATGAAGCGTTGGCGACCAAGACTTTATCGGCAGCAAACAATAGCGCCAAATTAGCAATCCTCATGATTTTAACAGATTTAGATGCCTCGTATGCTAAACAATTGCTTGCAGACAACAAAGGCTATTTGCGCAAAGCAGCCTCTCAGGCCAAAAAGGGACAATAGATAGATGCATACTTTTGTTCGAATACTAGCAATTGTGATCGTCTTGCTTAGCCATCACGCTTATTCAGACATGCTTTTGGGTGCTGTTAAGAACGATAAACTTAGCTTAGCAACAACCGTTGTAAGGGTTGGTGCACAAGCGACAGAGGATTATTTACCTCACCTAAGACATAAGCGGGTTGGTCTGATTGTCAATCAAACATCCGTGTTACAAGCCCAGCACTTAGCAGATTTTTTGCTTGCACAGAATATTGATGTCCAAGTGCTCTTCGCCCCAGAACATGGAATCCGCGGCAATTTGGGTGCTGGCGAAACAGTGGTTGATGGTGTTGATACAAAAACAGGTATCTTTATTCAGTCAATATATGGCGATAGTAAAATGCCGCCCGATAACATCTTGCAAAGTATCGATGTATTGGTGTTTGACATACAAGACGTTGGAACGCGTTTTTACACTTACATAAGCTCAGTGCATTACATGATGCAGGCCGCGGCGAATCATGCTATTGAATTTATAGTATTGGATCGCCCCAATCCAAACGGCATGTTTATCGATGGTCCTATTTTGGAACCTGCTTTTAAATCGTTTGTAGGAATGCATCCGATCCCCATCTTGCACGGTTTGACAGTAGGTGAGCTAGCATTAATGATCAAGGGCCAAGGATGGATTGATAACGCCTCCGAGTTAACGCTGCACGTGGTTCCCAATCGCTTCTATGACAAATCGATGAATTACTCGTTACCGATTGCGCCAAGTCCCAACTTGCCAAATGATCAGGCCGTTCGTTTATATCCATCATTATGTTTTTTTGAAGCAACAGCAGTCAGTGTCGGTAGAGGTACACCCTTGCCTTTTCAGATTATCGGCCACCATCAAGTTGCACTTGGAGACCTTATATTACGGCCTATTTCAATGCCTAACGCTGCGCCATCCCCGAAGTTCAAAGGCACTAATATTATGGCGATGGATCTGACAAAGAGCGACATCAAAGGATTAGACTTATCTCTGTTAATTGACACTTACAAACGGTTTAAGCAACAAGGCAAAGTACTTTTTACTTCAAAGAGTTTTATGCATAAACTCAGCGGCACCAGACAAATCATTGACGATATACAAAATGGTTTGGATAGTGAGCAAATCAAACAAAAATGGCAAACAGATTTGGATGCTTACAAAAAAATGCGTCAACCATACTTACTATATCCAGAAAGCCCTTTAGGAGAGCAGCCCAATGTCGTTGAGTGATCTGAATGAACTGATTAGGTATCCTGAGCTAAATAAGGCACACCTTCGCTATGACTCTATCCAACCGATAATTGATGAGTTGAAACACACTGGCATGATGACGCATCGCGTCGCGGGATATTCCTTTGAAAAGCGGCCGATAAATCTTTTTACAGTGGGGACAGGTAATCTCGTCATTTTTGCATGGAGTCAAATGCATGGAGATGAAGCGACAGCAACGGCTTCGCTGCTTGATCTACTAAGAATAGTTCATGACATGACGCAAACTGATGAAGGCAATCAATCGCCATTCGCTTTAGACAAAAATTTCTTAACGCGCATAACGCTGCACGTTTTACCTATGTTAAACCCAGATGGTGCAGAACTCATGATTAGGCACAACGCCCAGTCAATAGATATCAATAGAGATGCAGTTGCCCTGCAAAGCCCTGAGGGCAGACTGCTAAGAGAGTTGATTGAACAACTCAAACCTTCGATCGCTTTTAATTTGCATGACCAAAGCCCTTACTATCAATGCGGTACCACGGGCAATCCGGCAACTATTGCGTTTTTAGCACCTGCTTTTGACGCACAAAAATCCGTTGATTTGCCGAGGCAAAGGGCAATGGCGCTAATTGGACATTTATCTGAATCTATTTCTCGCTACATCCCCAACAAAGTCGCTCGTTATGATGACACCTTTTCTGCGCGTTCTTTTGGTGATTGCATTGCAGGCTTTGGTGCAAGCACGGTATTAATAGAGTCTGGGGCTCACCCTGATGATCCTAATAGACAGATTGCCCGCGCACTGAATACATTCGCATTACTGCATACTATCAATATGTTCTGTGATTCGAATGAACAGCAGGCTATTAGCTTAAGCCAACGCTATGAGGATGCCTACTGGCAAATACCCGAGAACAAAAAAGACCGACTTTGTTCATTGCTAATAAAAAACGTGAGCTTTGCCAATGGCGCATATGAAGCCGATGTAAGCGTGATTCAAACTGCTAGATACTCAAACATGTTTGTAGTCAATGAGATTGGTGACCTTAGCGTGTTGGGTGCCTTAGCATATTTTGATGCCAGTTCGTTTAGCTATCAGTCGGGCAATCCCTATATACTTCGAAACAAACTGGTCCTTAACTCTGTCTTATACCTCGGTCTATTGTCTCAAGGATATTCACATTTTGTGGGTGACGAAAGCCTATTGATTGTGCAGACTGATTACGACGTTTTATTAAACCCGCGTTTTTACCATTCTAATCGCGCATTAAGGTTAAGCGCTCCGGCGTTTGGATTATTTGAGCAATCAGGTCAAATTAAACACGCCTTGTTAAACGGAAAAATTTTATCGCTGTGACCACAAATAATCGACGACTATTCAGTAGCAAGCTCAACGGGTAATATTCCCGTTGCTTGTTGCTCTGCGTACAACAGGTCAATGAGACTATTTATTGCAGGTGAACTCAGTGTTTTCGGTTCAACCTGATAGTCATAAGTTGCGATTGCGACGGCAAAGTGTTGATGCATCTCGCTGATTGCATGGGGCGAGCGCATGGCCACAAAAATAGCGGCTTTTTCTGCCTGAGTGTCCAGTAAGGTTTGCAGTGACGTTCTTTGACTGATTGCATCTATCTTGGCAAGGTCTAGGCGGTTTTCAAAACCTAACGTCTCATGTAGAGCAAGGTCAGGGCTTATGTCTGCAAGGATAAATCGCTCATTAATGGCAACCCTTACATCGGTTAGGTCGTCAGATAACATGCTCTTGCACCTCACTACTACTTTACTATGTTTTTGTGCCATCGCATTTAAAAATGCTGCACAACGCAGTTTGTCAGGCATTATTACTAGCAAGTTTTGACTTTCTTTTAGTTTATAATCGTTAAATTCGGATTGTGACGGTCGTACTAACGTCACTGACGCTTGGCTTAATGAAGCCGCTAACGAAGAATGAGCGTTGATGCCTGACGTCAATTGACCATAGGCTTGCAGGGATTTAAAGTGTTGCTCTAGCGGCGTTGCAGCAAACTGCTCAATCTTATATTGCCTTTTGAGCGAGTTGATGCGTTGAGAAGACTTTAAAATATTACTCGCAAAACCAGCTGAATCATCAGCCTTACTCACCAACCCTGACATAATCTCATTTAATACGATAAGGTCCTCCATAGACTTAATATTGACGGGCATGAGCGCAATGTCTATGCCGGCGGCAAATGCTTTATAAATAGCCTCTTTTGGACCAAGCTCTGCTGAGATCGCGCGCATGTCCATCGCATCCGAAATGATAACGCCAGTGTAAGCGAGTTGATCTCTTAGAATACCAGTTAAAATTTTGTCAGATAAAGTGGCAGGCAATTCGGTCTTATGTCCACTAGAGGTGGTAAACAAAGTGCTGTCCAACTGCGGATACTGAATGTGCGCGGTCATGATCATGGCTGGCTTTGCATGTTTGATCAGTTGCTGAAACGGGTATAAATCAACCTTTTGGATTTGTTCTAAGGAATGCTCCACTCTTGGCAACCCCAAATGACTATCCAAAGTCGTATCTCCATGTCCTGGAAAGTGTTTCAACGCTGCCATTACGCCGCCATTTTGCATACTCTCAAGCATACTGAGTCCAAGCGCCGAGACTATTAATGGATTATCAGAAAAAGAACGAACGTTTATAATTGGATTGTTAGGGTTGCTGTTGACGTCTATTGATGGCGCAAAGTTTAGATTTATTCCCAGCATGCTGAGCTGCTGGGAGAGCGCACGGCCCACTGCAGATGAATAGTATACACCATGGTTAGCGTAAGTTGCACCGATGGCCATGTTGCCAGCAAATGTCTCAAACGTTTCGCGCGGCAGTCTATTTACCCTTCCGCCTTCTTGATCAATGCCGATAAACAGCGCTGGTAGCCCTATTTCTTTAGCATAGGTCTGTATTTTATGGGTCAAGGTCAATAGTTGTGAGGCACTATGTACGTTTTCTGAAAATAAAATGATACCGCCGGCTCTGGTTTGACGGATCACTTTTTTTAGTTCGTCAGTAAGACTGATTTGAGCCTGTTTACAACTATTTTTATGAGGGCAAAAGTACCTAAAGTCGAGCATGATTTTTTGTCCGATTTGGTCTCGTAATCGCTCTTGTTGTTCAACGCTCAGATTTCTTGCTGTCACCAAGGGTTTTATTGGGGTGCTAACAGGCGTTAACGAAGCCATCGTGATAGCCGAAAAAGAAAGCCCTATCAAGGTCGCAGCTAAACAAACGTAATTTTTATGCCCGTACATTGTATTATCAGTATCGATTAAAGTGAATGCTATTAGGGTAATGCGTTAACGCCCAAAATCCTAGCGCGAATAATCATGGCCACTGTTATAATCATGGCCACTGTTGTTGTGGTAGCGCCAAAGAATAACCTTGCCAGCATCGTTTAGCCTATGCCAGAATCTAAGGTTAGCGAGTTAAATCAGTATGTACTGTTTAGGTGGCTATTTTACGAAGCCACTGGCACTTCACGAGGTCGCACAGCGGATCTTTTAATTATTCACAAAAGCCCAGCAAGGGGAGCATAATGCCTGACCGGTATTGGCCTAAAATTTGTCTGTTTGTTTGCACTATTTTTGTCCTAACAAGCTGCAGTTCAACCCAATCAGTGACAAAACTGACATCAAACAACTCTAATTTTAGAGTCAAGTCCCTAATTATGCATTTTACGGCGGTTGATTATGCGACATCCGTGAAGTTCTTAGTCGACGAAGGCGGCTTGAGCGCACATTATCTTATCCCTCAAAGTAACGATCCCAGCTATCCCTATAAAGAATTAAAAGTACTCAGTTTGGTTGATGAAAACGAGAGAGCATGGCATGCAGGCCTTAGCCATTGGCAAGGTCGCAGTGGACTCAACGACCACTCCATAGGGATTGAAATCGTCAATACTCCTCATTGCACAGCGCTCGAAGAATTTAGAGATGAAAATGGCTTTTTGCCAACGGGCATGATTGCAAGTAAACCGATGTGCATCTATCCGGATTTTGATGCTCAGCAAATTGCTTTACTGATTGAACTAAGCAAAGACATATTAGCACGTAATCCTGATATTGAACCCACTGCAGTCGTCGGGCATTCGGACATTGCGCCCTCGCGCAAACAAGATCCCGGCCCTCGTTTTCCTTGGTATTTGTTGTACAAAAACGGCATCGGTGCGTGGTATGACAATGACACTATTGGCCGCTACTGGCAGATGTTTAGTGATAGGCCGTTGTCTGTAAAGCTATTACAACGCGCGCTTGGTAAATATGGCTATGGCCTAGCAGAGTCGGGCGTGTTGGATATGACAACTGTCGACACTATAGAAGCGTTTCAAATGCACTTTTTACCCTGGCAGGTAAATGGAAAACCAGATGCAAGAACTTCCGCCGCCGTTTTTGCGCTATTAGACAAATATTTTCCCAGTCAATTAAGCGACCTACTGCACAGCTATCAACGAGAGTCTCTTGACATCGATGCCGGTCAAGACACTGCCCGTCAGAATGGACAGCTGGATAGGTTATTTCCCGATGCCATGCGCTCTACCAGAGCGCTTGTTAATAATCGAGCCGTGTTTAAATCGTATAAAGGCCAAGGCGAAATTACCTTGCAAAGTGATTTACAAACTGGCGTGGATATTTACGTTAACCAGCAAAAGCTATCACTTAGCGATCCCTTATTAGCCAATAGCCCATACACCTATTCATTAAGCAAACGCACGCAAGACGGTTGGAACAGCTTAAAAGTCGAAAATATCTCAAACTCTGACGCAATTGTACGAGTGCAAATACCCTACCCCATTTTGTTAGACGACACTGATAACTGGGGAGCCAGGTTTAAGCAAGTAGACACAATGATTGAAAACGATATTAGAAATGGTTTTCCCGGCGCCGCTTTGCTCGTCGCACACAAAGGCAAAATTATCAAAAAACAGGCCTATGGTTTTGCAAAAAAGTACAATGCTAGCGGCGAAAATCTGGAGCAGCCGCTAGCATTAACCACTGACACTCTTTTTGACCTAGCCTCTAATACAAAGATATATGCAACTGCGCTAGCATTACTGTACTTGAGTGAGCGAGGTCAGTTAGATATTAGCCAACCGATATATCACTACCTGCCAGAGTATACAGGCCAAGGCAGGGAGCAAGTCACTGTGGCGGATCTGCTAGCACATGATTCGGGTTATGATATTCACGTTGATTTTTTTGACCCTCAAAACAAGCTTGGCCCCGCTTTCTATTCACAAAACAAAGCACATACTCAATACTTGCTGAGTCAGCGAGTTCCTTTTAATGCGAATAACGGCGGACAAGCCTACAACGATATCAACTATTTGTTGTTAGGATTAATTATTGAAAGGGTGACAGGCCAAGCCTTAGATGATTTTGTTGAACAGCACATTTATTCGCCCCTTGGACTAACGCATACCTTGTTCAATCCTGTTAACAAGCAAGTTCCTTTAAACACCATCGCTGCCACCGAACTTAGGGGAAATACCCGCGGTTTGAGCCGCACATTTCCTAATGTCCGCACTGAGGTTGTTCACGGCGAAGTACATGACGAAAATGCTTACTACGCCATGCAAGGTGTTGCTGGACATGCAGGTTTATTCTCTAATATTGGTGACTTAGCGGTTTTGAGCCAGGCTCTTTTGAATGGAGGCGGCTATGGCAGTACGCATTTGTTTAGTGAGACAACCTTAAGGCGGTTTCTCGCGCCCAGTAGAATCTCTGATACCATTGGATTAGCGTGGAGACTAGCCGCTGATGTAAGCAAGACAGGCAACGGGAACAGTGATGAAAGATGGTACTTTGGACCGTACGTTAGCTCAAGTGCATTCGGACACTCAGGCTGGACGGGTACTGCGAGCATTATCGATCCAGAGAATGACCTCGTAATTATACTCCTCACAAACAAAAAACATTCACCGATGGTCAACAATGACGGTGGTTTTACGTTTGAGGGTGATCGCTACGAAACCGGAAAGTACGGCAGTATCGTAAGCCTCATTTATGAAGCTATTTTAGGCGCCCAGCCTTAAACACAATAGGACACAAAATGGATTGGTTAACGGTGTTACCCCCTGTCATCGCAATTGCTATCGTGATGTGGAAAAAAGAAGTAATTCTAGCACTACTGCTAGCGGTTGCGAGCTCAGAGGCATTATTGCTCCTCAATAACGCTGACGCGAGTCTGTTAATGACACCTATCAACACGATTGAACGCATTATTTCTACTATTAGCAATGTCGGTAACGCGCGCATTCTATTATTCAGCCTGTTGGTCGGCGCTCTACTCGCATTTATGCGTGATTCAGGTGGCGTGACAGCCACGGTTAACCGCTTAATCAATTCTGGCATTGCCAGCACGAAGCGTCGTGTTGGTTCTATCACGATGTTTACCGGCATTGTCGTCTTTATCGAATCTAATTTAAGCGTGCTCGCGTCGGGTATCCTTGCGCGCGGTTTGTTCGACAAATTTAAAATGAGCCGCGCTCGGTTGGCTTATATTATTGATTCTACTAGCGCTCCCGTCTGCATTCTAATTCTATTAAATGGCTGGGGTGCGTATGTACTTGCTTTGTTATCAAATTATCCTAGCGAGCAAAGTGCAGTTGAGATCCTATGGAATACCCTGCCCTATAATATTTATGCTTGGTTAACGCTAATTGTGGTTGCCTATACAATATTTGCTGACAAAGTGCATGGCCCCATGCTGATTGAAGAGGCAAACATGCTAACAGAGCAAGATGTCGATCAAACAGGCCGGCCAATACATCATGTGAGCAATCCTGAGCCTCAGAACAGATTATCTGAGGCTAAGGTTGAAATCGGTCAACACCGTCATCTTTTGCAAGCAGGTGAGGCCACAAAAGCGCGCTTCATGCTGTTACCACTTGGCGTAATGATTTTTGGTATGTTGGGTTTTATGTGGTGGACAGGCAAAGGCGATATCACTCAAGGTAGCGGCAGTAAATCAGTGCTGTACGCAACATTTTTAGCCTGTATTATCGCCTATGTTATGTTGTTATTACACAAACGCTACACTCACCAACAAAGCGTCAAAATTGGCTTTAACGGGATGGCTGAATTATTGCCACTAGTGACTATTGTAATGCTTTCAATTTCCTTAGGAGCGAGCTTAAAGATCCTCGGGACGGGAATTTTCGTTTCAGGACTAGTCGGAAGTTATTTACCCGTTTTTTTGATTGTGCCAATGTTGTTCATATCAGGTGGTATTATTTCGTTTACCACAGGTACATCTTGGGGAACGTTTGCGATTTTAATTCCTATCGGAATGCCTTTAGTTGAATCACTAGGCTTACCGCCTTCATTAGTACTCGCAGCAATATTAGGCGGTGGCATATTCGGTGATCATTGCTCTCCGATATCAGACACAACCGCGATATCGTCCTTAGCCGCCGGCTGTGATCTTCTGACCCATGTCAAAACACAATTGCCTTATGCATTAGTTGTGGGTGGTATTACTATCGTTGCATACAGCATGATTGGATTGGTTGCACTTTGAGACATTAGTAAACAATGAATAACGTATCGCTTGGGATCAACGACTCATAAAAGGAAAACGCATGGATACATTTACCAATGTAACGCACATTATCAGGGGAGCAACTAATCCACGGATCATGATAACTAACTTAAAAATCGGCATTGCGATCCTGATAACCCTACTGCAAGGCTGCGCGGGTTCATCCAATGATGCGTCAGTTGTTGTATCTGATCAGCTAACACCCATTCAGCAACAGGCAGTTGCGATGCCCGATAGCTATGCCGCTGATGTGGCAATGGCGGTGCTGAATGATGGTGGTAACGCTATAGATGCTGCCATCGCAGCCCAGTTTTCACTTGCTGTAACCTTGCCTGAAGCAGGTAATATTGGCGGTGGAGGGTTTATGGTCGTGCATTATAATGGACAGCAAGATTTCTTGGACTATCGAGAAACAGCGCCTATCAAAGCTGCTAGAGATATGTACTTGGATGAAAATGGTGATGTGCGTCCGCTTGATTCTATTTTTGGTATTTTAGCGTCGGGCACGCCAGGCACTGTGAGTGGCATGTGGGAAGCGCATAAAAAATATGGTTCGTTGCCTTGGTCACGTTTACTGTCGCCTGCAATCCAACTCGCACAAGATGGTTTTATTGTGCATTCTCAGTTGGCCGAGCAGATACAGGACTACCAAGCGTATTTAGACCAGAATAAGGTTGACGTCAATTTCGCTAATTATTTCGCTTCGGCAAGCGCCAACAGCCTATTTAAGCAACCTGAACTAGCCAATACCCTGCGCCATATTAGAGACAATGGCTGGGCTGGATTTTACACAGATGAGGTTGCTGATACGATCGTTCGATTTATGCAACAACACGGTGGACTTATCTCACATCAAGACTTACAAGCATACCAAGCAGTTTGGCGAGCCCCGATTATCAGCGACTGGCGCGACTATCAAGTGGTCAGCGCTGCACCGCCAAGTTCGGGCGGAATTGCCATTAGCCAGTGGTTAAATATGTATGATTTGGTTACACAATCATTGCCGAAGTATGCTAACAACAGCCCAGAATATACCCATCTACTGGCCGAAATAGGCAAGCGAGTATTCGCAGACAGAGCAGAGTATTTAGGTGATCCTGACTTTTATGAAGTACCGGTCAGCGCTTTATTAGCAAAAGATTACCTCAACAAACGAGCTTCCCACGTTAACCTGAAGAGTATTTCAGAAACAATCTCTATTCGTCCGGGCTTGCAGGAATCAGAGCAAACGACACATTTTTCTATCGTTGACAGAGACGGTAACGCCGTTTCAAATACAACCACAATCAACCTAGGTTTTGGTAGTGGCATGGTCGTAGAAGGCGCTGGATTTTTGTTGAATGATGAAATGGATGATTTTAGTGTGAAACCAGGTGTGCCTAATTATTTTGGTGCAGTGGGTGGTATCGCCAATCAAATTCAACCACAAAAGCGCATGCTATCCTCTATGACACCAACGTTGTTGCTACAAAATAATCAAATCAAAATGGTGACAGGCTCTCCTGGTGGCACTACGATCATCAGTTCTGTTTATCTATCGATTTTAAATGCCATTGAATTTGGATTATCGGCGCAGCAAAGCGTTGACAATCCGCGCTTTCACCATCAACTGCTGCCAGAAAATCAAATAAGGCATCACTCAGGATTTCCTACTCAAAGCATAAAAGCATTAAGCCTCTTAGGTTATGATTTAACTCAAGATGACTTTGGCGATTTGCATGTCATTATAAATAATGATGGTCAATTAGAGGCGGCTTCACAATCCAGCGGGAGAGGCAAAGCAATGGTTGAATAATTGCATTCAAATGCCCAAATAAGCGCTATTAAGCTAACTCGCAAACAAACTATCGAGGTCATTAAAACCTTTAAACTCTAATGCATTGCCGCAATAATCGTAGAGGAAAAAAGTGCCTTGCTCGCCCACTTCACCTTGAAAACGAATGTACGGGGATATAACGAAAGTAGCTTTGTGTGCCGAAAGTCTAGCAGCGAGAGACTGCCAGTCGTGCATGCTCAGTACAATTCCAAAATGTGGCACTGGGACATGTTTATTATCAACCTCGTTAGTGTCAGGTTTGGTCGGCATTTGTGCGACTTTGTGAGTCACCAACTGATGCCCAAAAAAATTCCAATCTATCCACTGCTCGCTTGAACGTCCCTGTGAACATCCTAAGAGTTCGCCGTAAAATCGATATGCATTGTTCAGATCTGAGACAGGGATTGCTAAATGAAAAGGTCGTAAACTCATATTAGTTAAACCATTTTAAAAAACGCAGCTTCCAGCCCTTAAAAGGGGCATAGCGCATTGGCGCATCAAATTTATAACTACGCTTCATGACTGACTTTATATGACTAAAGGTATCAAAACCTGCTTTGCCATGATAACTACCCATGCCACTCTTACCAACACCACCAAAAGGCAAGTCATGGCTTACCATAAACAAACTAGTGTCGTTAATACAAATCGAACCGGCGCTTATTTGCTCAACAAAACTTTCTTCAAACGCTCTATCGCTGGTAAATAAATAGGCTGCTAGTGGCTTGGGTCGCTGCCTAACATAATTGAGCATTTGTTGTTTACTGTCGACGGTCACAATCGGCAATATTGGGCCAAATATTTCTTCATTCATAAGCAGCGATTCTGCACTAGGATTCACTACAATAGTCGGTTGCACATATTTATTCTCAATATCTATGTTGCCACCAAACACTACATTTTGACCATCTAAGTAGCTCGCAAGCCTTGTCGCATGACGACTATTAATAATTCGCCCGAGATCCTTATTGTCCGCATTGCAATCACCATATTGCTGCTCTAAAGATTTGATCAAAAGATCTAAAAACACCTGTTTATGCGCTTTTTCAATCAACACGTAATCGGGCGCAACACAGGTCTGGCCGAGATTCATGAACTTGCCCCAGACGATGCGCTTAACCGCGATTTCGAGATTTGTATCGCCGTCGACGACACAAGGGCTTTTTCCGCCTAGCTCTAAGGTAACGGGCGTAAGATGCTTAGCCGCAGCGGCCATGACGATCTTACCTACCTGCTCTCCTCCGGTGTAGAATATTTTGTCAAATGGAAACGTTAATAATTCAGTTGTTTCGTCTTTTGCGCCCTCAATAACCGCAAAAGCAGTATTATCCAAATACTGCGGAATTAGCTTAGCAATCAGCGCTGATACATAAGGCGCTAATTCAGAAGGTTTTAAAATGACGCAGTTGCCAGCCGCTATTGCTGCCACCAGCGGAGATAAGGTCAACTGAAATGGATAATTCCATGCACCAATGATCAGAGCTGTGCCAAGTGGTTCAGATATTACATAACTACTACCCGGCATTGCTAACATTGGCGTGCTGCGCTTATGTGGCTTCATCCAGTTTTTTAGACGTTTTTTTGTGTCTTTTATGTTAGATATTAGAAACCCAATTTCTGTCACCCACGCTTCGGTGTCTGACTTACCCAAGTCAGCATGTAACGCTTGTTTTATCTCAAGCTGATTTTCTTGCGTCAACGTTAGCAATTTGTCGAGTTGGCTTATGCGCCACTCGTATGTGCGGGTGGTTTGACTTTGAAACGTAGTTTGTAATGCGTTGAATTTCTTTTCTGCCACGCTACTTACGTTACCTTCGACGACTTGTTCCAAGTTAACCACTGATTGCTCTAACACATTAACTGTCCGCAAAATTAATAGGCGTAAAACGGTACCAAAAAAGCCGACAAAAGTCGGCTTTTTTTAAATAATCATATGATACGTTTAGATTTAGTGAAACGGGTTTTTTAACACCATCGTTTCTGCTCTGTCAGGACCTGTTGATATTATATCAATTGGCACTTCAGTTAATTCTTCTATTCTTTTGATATAGTTCTTTGCAGCTTGAGGCAAACCATCAAATGTGGTTACACCAACCGTCTTATCACTCCAACCCGGCATGTCTTCATACACAGGCGTGACCAACTCATAGCCTTCTGCAGCCATCGGTGGGACAACGGTGATAGAGCCGTCTTTGTGTTTATACCCTGTACAAATACGCAATGTTTGCAAACCATCTAACACATCAAGCTTGGTTAAACAAAAACCTGAGATTGAATTTAGCTGCACAGCTCTGCGCATTGCGACTGCATCAAACCACCCGGTTCTGCGTTTGCGACCAGTGGTTGCGCCAAACTCATGGCCTTTGACGCCCAAGTGTTGCCCCACTTCACAATCTAATTCAGTGGGGAAAGGACCAGAACCAACGCGCGTAGTGTAGGCTTTGACGATCCCAAGCACGTAATCAATATTGAGAGGTCCAAAGCCAGCACCTGTGGCAACTCCGCCAACCGTGGTATTTGAAGAAGTCACGTATGGATAAGTGCCGTGGTCGATGTCTAGCAACGTGCCTTGCGCACCTTCGAACATGATGGCTTGGTTGTTTTTACGAGCAGTCTCAAGCAAATCAGTCACATCAACGACCATTGATTTTAGTAAATCCGCGACAGATAAAGCGTGCTCTAATACCGTATCATAATCCACCGGAGCAACTTTGTAGTATTGTGTCAGCATAAAATTGTGGTAACTCAATACTTCTTTTAGCTTGGCAGCAAAGTCTTCTGGGTTAAACAAGTCTCCGACGCGCAAACCGCGGCGCGACACTTTATCTTCGTACGCAGGACCAATGCCTCTGCCTGTTGTACCGATTGCTTTGTTGCCTCTAGCTTTTTCGCGAGCGACATCTAGTTCAATATGATAAGGAAGAATAAGGGGACATGCTTCGCTAATCACTAAGCGTTCTTTGACGGGCACGCCGCGCTTTTCTAGCATTGCCATTTCGGTTAAAAGCGCTTCAGGACTCAGCACAACGCCGTTGCCAATGACGCATGTTACGTTTTCACGTAATATGCCAGACGGTATTAAATGCAACACTGTTTTTTCGCCATTAATCACTAAGGTATGGCCAGCATTATGACCACCTTGATAACGTACGACGTAATCAGCTTGCTCAGTTAGTAAGTCAACAACCTTCCCTTTACCCTCGTCACCCCATTGAGTTCCGAGCACAACAACATTTTTAGCCATGAAATATTTTAGCCACAGATTAGAATAATGAAAAATTTAGGCGCGAATTCTACAGAAATATCGACCAAAAATCACCCTAAAATCAAGTATTAACTAGTTTAAATATTAAATAAGATAAGAAACTCAATTAATACAATAAACTATAGATCTTGCGGCGATACAAAGACTTTAACGGTTCGCCATCTGGCAAAGCATTAATGATGTCCAAACTGACTTTTTTTGCGTCACCAAAATTTAAGTCTTTTTGTAAAACCGACCATAATAAACCTAAAGCATCTTCATGCTTATGTGCTTGGTGAAGTTGCACCGCTAGACTGACTTTAAGCTCCATATTATCCGGTTGTTCTGCCAATTGCGCTTCCAAAGCCTTGATCTCTGGTGATTCGGCAGCGGCCTCTGCCAATTCGACTTTTCCTAGGATCGAGTGATAGTAGCTATCTTGATCGACCAAGGTTATTGTGGCCAACAAATGCTTAGCTTGGTCAACTTGACCTACCTCAACATTGCAATCCGCCAATGCTAATCGAACCATGGGCACACTATCATTGAGCTCATATGCTTGTTTAAGCAGTGTAAAGGCCTCTTGATAATTGCCAGCCGCAATCAACTCTTGGCCTTTTAGCAGCAAATCGTCTTCTGCTTTGGGAAGATGTTTTTCTAATAATTCGCGCACCTCTGATTCGGTTTTTGGACCTGCAAAACCATCAATCGGTCGGCCTTCTTTGACTAAGATCACCGTTGGCAAACCTTGTACACCAAATTGTGTGACGATTTCTTGCTGTTGATGAACATTCACCTTGGCAAGTGTCAACGAATCCGAATATTCGCTCGCTAGAGCAAGCAAAATCGGTGAGATATCTCTGCATACCTCACTATTTTCAGCCCAGAACTGCACCATAATGACCTTGGTTTTGCTGTCTTCAATCATTACTTGTTGAAAGTTTTCTAAGGTAATATCGAGCGTGTTGTCATTTAACATATCTTAAAATGTCTCTTTTTTATGGATGGGTGCCGCTGTCTACACAAGTGGCACTGAGTTACTATATTATTGTGATTAATTGTTATTTTTCAATGTAATTTATACATGCTTAAACGACTACGATTGGTATTTTTGGGTTTTATCTGTTGCGACAGTGCTGTTTAGTGATTACCATCAAAACTAGTACTGCCGTTTAAACCACTATCAACGGACTAAAGAATGCAAAGAGTCGTTGACAACACATTGCTTGGTAGGAGGCATTATTGTGCATAAATTTAATCGTTTTAAAGAATTTTATCCTTTTTACTTAGAACAACACAGCGATCCAACGTGCAAGTTGCTGCATTTCATTGGTTCTTGGTTGGTCCTCACCGTTCTTGCCTTTGTAATTCTCACCGGCACCCTAGCCGCGTTGTGGTTCGTTCCGATAATAGGCTATGGGTTTGCATGGGTTGGGCATTTTTTTTTCGAGCAAAACAAGCCAGCCACTTTTTCCTATCCGTTTTATAGCTTATTGGGGGACTGGGTTATGTTTAAAGATATTTTGGCTGGAAATGTTGATTTCAAAAAGTAATATTAGCAAACGTGAAACGCCACTAGGGACTAACATCGCCCGCGCTTAAAAATCTAATAGCCCAATGACATGTGATACGTCAATGGGCTAGGATTGACTAAAAACTATTTAGTCAACTTCAAGACTTTGCCGTTGGCACCATCGACTAACACATATAACGCACCGTCAGGCCCCTGTATAACGTCTCTTATGCGTTCTTCTCTATCGACTAACAACTCTTGTTGAGAGATTACCGTTGAGCCTTCCATTTCTAAGTGCTGCAAGTGTCTAAATTTCAGCGCGCCTATAAATAAATCACCTTTCCATTCAGGAAATTCGTCGCCTGTATAGAACGTCATTCCACTTGGTGCGATTGAAGGTACGTATTTGACTAAGGGCTGCTGCATGCCTTCCATCTCAGTATCATCTGTGATCACAGAACCGTTGTAATTGACACCGTAAGTAATCGACGGCCATCCGTAATTATTCCCTGCGGCCAAGATATTAATCTCATCACCGCCTTTGGGTCCGTGTTCGTGAGTCCATACTGCGCCTGTATCCGGATGTAAGGTCATGCCTTGGACATTGCGGTGCCCATAACTATATATTTCCGGTGCCTTTCCCGTTACAAATGGGTTATCGCTGGGCACACCACCGTCGTCTTTTAACCTAACGACTGTGCCAATATGATTATCCAAATTTTGTGCTTCATCTTGCAGGGCTCTATCGCCTAAGGATATGAATAGGTAACCCTCGTTATCAAACACCACGCGGCACCCGAAGTGATGAGCCTTATCAACTTTGGGATTCATTTTAAAAATTGGCTCTACGTCGGTTAGCGTGAGGCCTTGCAGTTTTCCTCTATGAACTTCACTTCCGCGCTTGCCATCTACCTCAACCGACAAACATACGTAAACATAGTTATTCTCAGCAAATTGGGGGTGTATTGCTAAGCCCATCAATCCCCCCTGTCCTACCGTAGATTGTTGCGGTAAGCCAGGAATAGGATTAGACAATACGCCAATCTGACTGAGCATTCGCAAGCCGCCTGTGCGCTCGGTAATAAGTGCGTTTCCACTGGGTAAAAACGCAATTCCCCATGGATTATCAAGACCTATAGCAATTTCTTCAACTTCGAGCGCTTGAGCACTCACAGCCGTTAGGCCTGATGCTAGCAACGCCGACATACACCATTGTTTTAGACTTATTTTCACCTTAAATACCTTCTGATTGTTCTTCATTTGATAGTCCTAGAGACTCATCAGCTATTGCATTGATGTTAGGATGGCGTAATTATGTATGCCAGCTTGCTGTTTTTATGGCGACTACTTATTATTGGGTCGCTCGGAGCATCCACGCAGTTTTTTCATGCACACGCATGCGATCACTGATCAAAGCAGCACTCGACTCATCGTCAGCTTGCTGCGCCAATTTAAGTGCACTGCGGCAGGTCTTTACAACCGCTTCATGTGCTTGTGTTAAAATAAGCACCATTTCTTTTGCTTCAGGAACGCCGTCGATTTCTTTGATACTACTTAGCTCTACAAACGCTCGATACGTACCAGGCGCAGCAACGCCAAGTGTTCTAATGCGTTCAGCAATGTCATCAACTGCAACTGCTAATTCAGTGTAATGCTCTTCGAACATAAGATGTAACTCACGAAACTGAGGGCCTGTGACATTCCAATGAAAATTATGTGTTTGCAAATACAATGTGTAAGAATCGGCAAGAAGACGCTTCAAGCCTTCCGCAATTTCTAAGCGATTTCCTTCGTTAATGCCTATATCAATTTGACTCATGGTGACTCCTTTATATTCCTTGAACTCGCTGCGTATAAACCGTAAACGCGAGAATTTTCGTTAGACGAATTTTTAACCATTAAAGATTACGTGCATCTTTTATTGGTACTTGAATAGTAATGGGTGCTTGTTGCACAAAATTCAACGTTAAGCTGATTGACCCACCGACATTTAAGGGCTCCTTGAGTCCCAACAGCATTACATGTTTGCCGCCAGGCGCGAACTGAACAGAATCATCGGCCGCAATTTCAATACCCTCCTGTATTTGAACCATTTGCATCATACCATCGCTCATGTTCATGTCGTGAAGCTGCGCTTCTTCAGCAACATTGCTGGGTACTTGTGCAGAGAGCAACGTAAGCGGCTCTTGTGCGTTATTGTTAAGTGTCAAATAGACAGCGCCCGTCTGTGCTAAAGCAAAGGTCGCCCTCGCCCATGCACCTTCAACATTTACATCAGATTGACTAACGGTTGCACTGTCATCTGACGACATGTCATTGGGCGCTTTTGAGCATCCTGACAGGATACTAACCGTGATTAAAAAAGCCGTTAGGAGTGGCCAACGTTTAGCCTGCATAATATAAATTTCCCTTGTTGATTGCTGCCCCAAAAAGAATCGCCCACATGAAATTATCTAAGGTGCGAGCGGGCTGTATATTCAAAGCATAGTACAAAAACATCAACCTAAACTATAGTGCAATTTTGCTAAAAGACTATCTTAACTTAACCATAACGCCAGTCGGTTATTTTTCTGCGTAATCTCTGAGCAACTGATCCATAAATCTAACACCCCAACCCTGGCTTCCCTTTGGTGCTACGTCAATGTCGTTTTCCAACCAATCAACCCCAGCAATATCCAAATGTACCCACGGTAGATCCTCGGCAATGAAAGTACCCACAACGGCAGCACCGATACTTGCACCAGGGTTTCCCGCGCCTGAGTTTTTGATGTCTGCAATAGGAGACTCAATTTGTTTAAAATGATTAGCATGTAATGGTAGTGGCCAAACATGTTCGCCAGAGCGCTTGCCCACGTCCATCATTTGCGTCGACAATTCAAAGTCACGCGTAATCACGGCGGCATACTCATCGCTCAAAGCACGTGCGGCAGATCCCGTTAGGGTTGCTATGTTGAGCAACATGCTTGGCTTATATTTTTGTTGAGCGTAGTACACCGCATCAGCGAGTATTAACCGTCCTTCCGCATCCGTACTCACAATTTCAATTGTAGTGCCTTGCATCGTTTCAAGCACATCTCCGGGACGAATAGCATCCTGACTTGGCATGTTCTCCGCCAACGGCATAATACCAATCACGTTGATTTTTTCGCCACGTTTCGCGACGGCATACAAAGTGCCAGCGACCGCAGCTGCACCTGACAAATCTGATTTCATGGCCCACATGCCGGTATTTTGTTTAAGGCTTATGCCACCCGTATCAAACGTAATACCTTTGCCTGCTAATACGATCGGCGCTTGGTTTTTATCTGCACCTTTGTATTCAACAACGAGAAGTCTCGGATCGTGAATAGAGCCTTGACCTACTCCCATCAATGCTCCCATGTTGTACTTTTTCATGTCTCTTACATCCAACACATCAATGTCGATGTTTTTGACACCTTTAAACTGGGCTTTTACTGAATCAACAAAAGCCTGCGGATACATATTTTTACCTGGCTCTGTAGCAAAATCTCGCGCAAGGTGCACACCATCGGCAATGTGAACAAGGTCGGAATTAAACAGACGATTGGCAGCTTCGGCTCGTTGAGTCATGAGATGAACATTTGATTCACCGGTACTTTTCTTGCTTTTGTAACGATCGAAGCTGTAATGACGCAAGTCGTAGCCAAGCGCAATGTGCGCGCTAGGAACAGCAACATCAGTCGTAAAACTGTCTACGTTGATGTTGACGTTTAGTTGCGTATCGCTAGATGATAGTTTGCCCGCAATTAGCCCGCCTAAATTTTGAAGTTCAGGGGCGTCTAATCCATCTTCATCATGACTGCCTACGACCAGCACACTATTAAACCCGGCAATCATTTGCAAATGCAGACTATTGCCTTTTTTAGCTTCAAATTCATTCAGTGAAAGCAGTTTGCTAAATGCGCCATCTGAATCAGAATCCAATTCCAGAGCAGCGCCCTTCAAGTTAGCAATATCATCCACAAAGACCACACTAGTCGTCGCGTTAGATTGTGCTTTCTCAGAAAACACGAAACTAACATCACTCAACACAAAGTGTGAAAAACCTAACAAACCAATCGATACAGCTAACGCTTTCAATTTCATTATATAAACCCTTAAGTACCTAAAATAATTATCAGTGTACAAACTAGCGCTGGGAATGAAAATACTGTTTATCTTTCTTTCTGCATCGTGATTTTCGATGATTCGTCATCAGCAATCGGATTCAGAAACTTGCTTGCCTAGGTTTTATTTGTATACTCAAAACCCAATGTAGTGATTATATAAGACTAGAACGAGTACTAACCAAATGATCGAGTCATGAAAATTAACGCAGACTTCACAACGGCGGCCTATGTGGCTACTTCATCACAAGAGTGGATAGCCTCACCAATGTCCGGTGTAGATAGAAAACCCTTGGACCGAGTAGGTGAGGAAGTTGCTAGAGCAACGTCTATCGTGCGATACGCGCCCAAAAGCAGTTTCTCTCCCCATGTACACAGTGGTGGTGAAGAATTTGTGGTGTTAGAAGGCGTTTTTCAGGATGAACATGGAGATTATCCCGTTGGCAGTTATGTACGTAATCCACCTCAGTCCCGACATAAACCAAGCTCTGCGGATGGCTGCGTTATTTTTGTAAAGTTATGGCAGTTTCAAGCCGATGACAGACAACATGTCAATATTGATATGACAAAAGCCCCCGTTACATTCCAAAACAGCACCAAAGAATTAACAGAACGTCTTGTATATAAGGACGTATTCGAAGAGGTCAAATATGTTGTCTTAGCACCAAATGCTGCATGGAAAATAAACCAGAGTAACGGCATTGAGATTTTGCTGTTAGACGGCAAGGCTGACTATGAAGATATAACGCTAGCAAAACATGATTGGTTGCGAATTCCTCAAGGCATCAGCATTAGCTTACAAGCAAGCGCAGAAGGTGCAAAACTTTGGCTAAAAACGGGCAATATAGCGGACGTAAAAAATCAGATTAAAAGAGTTGTATCAGCGTCCAAACTATTGATGAGTGGCTAGCAGAATTAAGTGCGTACGACCAAAGCCGAGGCTTAAACGCATGCAGCGTCAATGTTGTACTAATAACGCGCTACTAACAGCGAAAAAAATGGTTTGCTAAAATGTTGAGAAACGAAAACAGCAAACTGTTTTTTGTCCTTGTTTAATAGCTTGTTAGGTAACACTTTTAACGTTAACTAAATATGTAAGGAAAATAATAATTAGAACTGAATCCAACGCTATCGTTAATAAGGATTTATCAATGTATTGAGTTCCAAAAACAACAATAAAAGATATAAAAGCTATTTTACTAATACTTGTAAGTACTAGTGCTAACTTACGATATACAGGCTTAAAAGCTCCATAAATTAATAAAGCACCCATGAGGAAAATAAGAAATCCCCAACTTCTAACAATAACTTGAGCTAAGGGTTCGGTAAGTGCTTCTCCAAACATACTTATTAAAGCTTCTTGAGGTGCGAATACTGCAAAAATCATTGAACAAGTAAGTAAGCCTGCAATAACCATTATCCATTTTATATTATTAATAATGACGTTCATATTAACGCCTGACTATCTGTGCTACCTAAACATATTATTATGCACACCGCATTGTAACAACAAGATAGCTTCATTCCACACAGCCTCGATACTTTATTTATTTGAATAGCTTACTATTTTTCCGGTGATAATTTCTACACCTTTTTCTGCGTTTACCATGCATACATAGCAAACGCCCTCGATAGAATAGTCATTTAATTACAATAATTTGTCAGGTTTTCGGAAGACTCATCGACTAAGGGGTTAATCAAACCAAAACAGAGACTATCATATGACAACTATTATTTTACCAAATCAAACCCATGCTACATTTTCAATACTTGGCCAGTGGTTTTTGTCAGGCTGGAAATTGTTCTTAAGCGTTCCATTTAAGCTTTTTGGCAGTTGTTTAGCCATCATGGTGACCGCAGGCTTGTTTCAATTGTTACCAGCACCAATGGGGATATTGGCGTCAAAGTGGGTCGGTGCAATGCTCGGTGCAGCATTTTGGCCAGTACTTGATCAACTCTCAAAAACCAGACGTCTATCTTTTACAGGTTTATCCACTTATTCAGGATGGAGAGGTTTACCGCTTATTGGGTTAATAACTATGCTGCCATTTGCTTTTCAACTGTATTTGGCTCAGCTCATGTTAGGTGAACAAGGGATACAGTTGGTGATGTTTGGACAAATTGGTGACGCAACACAATTGCATATTGCTTCTATTTTTGCAGCGGCAGCGCCAATTGCCATGTTTCTCGCGTTTGCTCCTGCATTCTTATTGCTTGGTCATAGCACGGTGATAAAAGCAGTTAAAAATGGAATGCGTATGGCAGTTCGCGCATGGAAGCCAATGTTAGTATTAATGCTTATAAATGCATTTGTATTATTCTTAGCGCCATATACGATAGCACTAAGTGCACTATTGTTAGGGCCACTGTTGGTTTGTGTAAACTACGCCGCGTTTCAAGCCCTTCGCGCGACAGTGTGACTTAAAAATGCGCAAACAACAGTTGGATATACAGCATTACACCGACCGCAAGGATGCTATGTGAACCAAGATCTTGATATAAAAAGCCTTGATATAGAATTGGTTTTAGGCTTGATTGTAAGCGCCTACTGTCTCTATGCTGCTCTACACGTATCAGATGATATTATGGCCGCTGTCATATTTTTAGCTATCAGTCCTATCCCTTTGGGTTTTAGTTTGTGGGCATTTCGGCTTCGGCATCAATCCAAGCAACATCAAACTATTGCCGTTAATCAATTATTAGGGATAAAGAAACAACAGTTAAATACTCAGTTGAGATATTGGCATTTCTCTTTTGTGGGTGCCTTGGCATTATGGCTATTATTAACGGCAGCTACGATCATAAACTATATGGCGTTTGATGGTCAGACCAAATGGTTTGTATTGGCAGGCGTAAATGGAATAGTCCTAGGTGCAAGTGCTGCTCGATATATATATTTACGAAAAAATATGAATCGACGATTAGATGCTATTACGAACTTAGACATCTAAATTAACTCAAATTGAACTCAAGTTCAGATAATGAATATGCGAGGTTGGAGTAAGATTGGGCTAATCGCTTAGTTTTATCGTAGATTTTATTACAATTATCTTTATTAGATTGGTGGCCAATGTGAACACTTTCAATTTACACCTAGCGGGCGCGCTCATTATTGCGCTCAGTGCAGTGCTGTGCGCACGAGAGACCACAGCACAAGAAATCGTTAACATGCAGGGAAGCGACAGCTCAAATATTTCAGCAGAGGTACTCGAAACCTTTAATTCGCCGTGGGCAATGGCGTTTTTACCTGACGGCCACAGCTTGGTTTCTGAGAAGACCGGAACACTTTGGTTGGTCGATAAAAAAGGTAAAAAACGCTTTGCTGTCGACAACGTTCCCAAAACAGTTGCACGCGGTCAAGGTGGCTTAGGCGATATAATCGTGCACCCTGACTTTGCAAACAACGGCATGGTGTTTATTTCGTTTGTAGAGCGCGACCCCAAAGATGATTCACTCAGCGGCGCAGCGGTTGAAAGCGCCAAACTTACCATAAGTAATAGCAGTGCAAGATTATCTGACCGCAATATTATTTGGCGTCAGGCGCCAAAAATGACGGGCAATGGTCACTACGGTCACCGTTTAGCGGTGTCTCCTGATGGCTATTTATTTATCACTTCAGGTGAGCGCCAAAAGTTTACACCCGCGCAAAACATGGCGATGAACTTAGGCAAAATCATCCGCATTAATCAGGATGGCAGTGTGCCTACAAGTAACCCGTTTTATGGAAACGGCGACATTAGCAATCAGGTCTGGACGCTGGGGCATCGTAACCCTCTTGGTATCGATTTTGATAGCAAAGGCAACCTTTGGGTACATGAAATGGGGCCTCGCGACGGTGATGAGCTTAATCTAATTGAGCGCGCCCGCAACTACGGCTACCCTATTGTGTCGCAAGGCGACCACTATTCGGGCGTTAAGATCCCCAACCACGAGGATATTCCTACCTATAATTCACCCACCGCCGCATGGGTCCCAGCCATCAGTCCGGCGGGCTTTATTATCTACAAAGGCAACAAATATAACGAGTGGACAGGTAACGGGTTTATTGGCGGCTTATCGTCTAAAGCGCTCATCCGTGTTGTGTTTTCTGAGCATGATAAACGTCCACAATTACGCGCTGAAGAAGCCGCCCGCTACGAGTGGGGCAGCAGAGTGAGAGAAGTTGAGCAAAATGGCGCAGGCGAAATATTCGTACTAGAAGATGGTGAGACGGGTAGACTGCTCAAGCTCTTAACGCACAGCACTTAACGTAAAACAACTATTAGGAGTTAACTTGACAGTCATCCAATCATCTTTATTGCAGTTAAGTGAATGGATATCACCCTATAACACTCAGGTTGCAATGACTATTATTGCCACTTTGTTAGTTGTGTATGGTGATCTACTCAATAAATACATCAAACAGCGCATTAAACCCTACCCTTTTATCGTCAGGACCTTGATGTTCGTGTTTATTTGCGCCTTTGGTTATGGTTTGTTGCTAGTGTTTTTAACGCCCTACGCAGCCAAGGCACTGCTCTTAATCGCGCCTGTTTATCGCGGTGTCTCAATTGTAGGTGTTTTTTTACTACTCGGTTATTTAGCAGAAAACCGAAGATATATCTAAGCTAACCCAACAAACTAATGTTTAGCGTTGCCACAGACATCGCATCAACGTAACACTCGAATGCATTCCTTGTAATGTTCGTGCGATGGTTGGGACTTTTATGATGCTGGTGTTTACATCTTAGGTGGGAAATGGTGCCGACTACCGGAATCGAACTGGTGACCTACTGATTACAAGTCAGTTGCTCTACCAACTGAGCTAAGTCGGCACACTAAGAATCAACCTCGTTTTCACAAAGTCGCGTCATTTTATTCATGCAGCAAAAAGTGTCAAGTAATAAGGGCAGAAAAAGCGCTGTTCGCTCAAATACTCGGCTATTTGCGGCTTAAACGCTCAGCCTCGTCTATCAATTTAGGAAAGTACTCCATGGGTAAATAACCTGTCAGCTGCTTTAACTTGCCCCCTAATGCAGAATGGGACTGAGCCACCATATTGATATGACCCATTTTCCGCTTTTTGCGCACAACTTTACCGTACCAATGTAAATGGCAATCATCTATCCCCATCAGGTTCCTATTAATGTTTTCGCAACCAATAATGTTAACCATTGCACTAACACCAACCGCATTAGTTGCGCCCAACGGAAGCCCAAAAACAGCCCGCACATGTTGCTCAAACTGACTAGTGGTTGCGCCTTGCTGAGTCCAGTGTCCAGAATTATGCACGCGCGGTGCTATTTCGTTAACGAGCAGTTCGTCTCCACACTGAAACAATTCGACCGCTAACACCCCGACATAGTCCATGGCGGTAGCCAATTGCTTAAATATCTCATTTGCCTTGCGCTGCAACGCTTCGCTTATGTCGGTAGCAGGGGCTATTGATACATGCAGTTGGCCTTTGTGATGTAAATTTTCTGCAATAGGAAAGCAACAAATTTTGCCGTGCTTGTCGCGGGCGCCAACAATTGAAATCTCACGGTCAAAAGCCAACATCGCTTCAGCAATAAGAGGTACTTTTTGTAAATCTAGCTTGGCAAACGCAGCCGCGAGTTCAGATAATTGGGACTCATTGCTTAATCGCCATTGACCATAACCATCGTAGCCGTCGCGACTAGCTTTGAAAATAAGTTTCGATCCTAAGCGACTGGTTATGCCACTCAATTGCGCAACATCAGTAATTATTTCATGCTGGCAGTTAGCGATACCATTTTTTTGCAATAGCGTTTTTTCTCTAACGCGGTCAGCCCCCGCGAGAATAGAGTCGATGTTAGGATACAACTTACCACTGTTGCTTGCGTCTACTAGTAAGTGTTCTGGCACGTGTTCGAACTCGACTGTAATGGCGTCAGCACGAGATATTGCGCTTGCTAAATCCGATGTAATAAGTTGTTTGCTTATCGGATTAACAACATTTTCACTAGCAACATCAACAGCTTGCACATCAATGCCGAGTGGCGTTGCAGCCAAGTACATCATTTGTGCCAACTGACCTGCACCATATACGAGAAGCATCATTCATCTAGTTCCAATGTTTGATTTGCTAACACCAGTGCCGTTTGTTCAGCTCTAAACTTAATGATGTTGGCTCGCACCGTTTCGTCGTTAAGCGCAATGACTTGGGCCGCAAGTAAACCCGCGTTTGCAGCACCTGCTTCACCAATTGCAAGCGTACCAACCGCCACGCCTTTGGGCATTTGTACTATCGACAATAAAGAATCTAAACCATTGAGTTGTCTTGATTTTACAGGACAACCAAAGACCGGTAGATATGTATGAGCTGCTATCATGCCAGGCAAGTGAGCAGCACCACCAGCCCCCCCGATTATTACTTGAAAGCCTTTTTGTGCGGCTGTCTCGGCAAACTCGGTAAGCAAATGTGGAGTGCGATGAGCTGAGACAACTTTTGCCTCAAAAGTTACACCTAGCTGTTTAAGCATCAATGCCGCTTTTTGCATGGTAGGCCAATCAGACGTTGAACCCATTACTATTGCAACTTGTGCCATATTTTTCATCACTTTTTTGAGGTTAAATCTGCAAGATTTTAAAAAATATCCCTGGATAAAATCTTGAGCATTAAAAAAGCACGGTATTATACTCAATATCGTGCTTTTTGATACCTGATTTTGTTATCGACTCGGCAATTGTTAAGCGAAACACGCCAAACAGCTAATCGATTGATAGGCAGGCTATTTGTTCGCGTTCATGTAGTCCAAGGTCATATTTGTCATTAACTTAACGCCAAGCTTCATTCCACTGTCATCGACAAAAAACTCAGGCGTATGGTGCGCAGGAGAATCTTCCTCTGAAACGTCTAATGGTTTGCCGCCAACCCATAGATAAACACCTGGGATTTTTTCCTGAAAGAATGAGAAATCTTCAGCACCTGTAACCGCTTTAGAATCAATTACGTTCTCTTTTCCTGCTGTTCTAATGAGTGTGGGTAGCACCTGATCCATTAAGTCATGGTCATTAAAGGTGATTGGATAATTGTAGTCTAGTGGCAACGTCACTTCGACTTCTGCGCGCATGCTGTCTGCGATGCCTTTTGCTTTTCTCGGCACTGCTTCGTACATATGTTCACGCGCGGCCTCGTTAAGTGTTCGTATGGTGCCAATCATGGTGACTTCATTGGGGATGATGTTAGAACGATTACCACCATGAATAGACCCTATTGTCACTACTGCAGCGTCATCAATTACCTTGATTTCTCGACTCACAATGGTTTGCAGTCCCATCACAATTTGTGCGGCAGTTGTAATCGGATCAACGCTTTTCCAAGGGTATGCACCATGCGCTTGTTTTCCTTTTACAACGATTTTGAATGGATCAACCGCGGCCATGATCCCGCCATGCTTGTACCTTACTTTGCCCACGTCAGTATTTGAACTGATGTGAAGGCCAAAAATAACATCGACATCTGGGTTTTTTAATACTCCCTCTTCGACCATCACCTCAGCACCGCCGCGCTCACCCGCAGGAGCGCCCTCTTCTGCAGGTTGGAAAATAAACTTAACTTTGCCGTGGAGTTGGTCTTTCATACCTGTCAGGATTTTTGCAGCACCCATTAGCATGGCGACATGAGTATCGTGCCCACACGCATGCATCACTGGCACCTCATTACCATCTAGCATTCCGACTTGAGTGGATTTGAAAGGTAGGTCATTAATTTCTGGAACAGGCAGTCCATCCATATCAGCTCTCAAGGCGACTGTAGGACCTGGCTTACCCGAGTCTAGTATGGCAACAACGCCCGTTATCGCAACACCAGTTGTGACTTCTAAGCCTAACTCACGCATATATTTTTCAATGTACTTGGCGGTTTCGAATTCGCGATTAGAAAGCTCGGGATACTGATGCAAGTGATGACGCCACGTTATTACCTGCGGCTCAATTTCATCGGCCATTTTGGCAACCGGATCTGCGCTGGCGGTATTGATAAAGCTTGCAGATAAAGCGAATGTTACCGCTGCTGCGATAGGAAGAAGTCGATTCATGAGGGTAATTTCTCTTGTTATATTTATGCCAATACAATAGCCCAATTTTTGGTTGATCGGCAACTGTGATTTGTAAGCGCTCATCACAATATTTTGTTTCGTGTGGACATTTCACACATCGAGATGTTGTTTGGACGTTGACCAATCGCTCTCTTACCACTAAACCTTTTACTTAATTTGCCAGTTGCACAGTATTTATTATTTTTATATGACATAGGTAAAGGTGTAATTTTTGAAAATTGCCGCTGGCATTGGAGCAAGCTATTCATATGAGGTAGTGGGCGGAAAGTCAGGAATCGACCTTTACGTAAGTAATTCATTTTCCTCGGCAAGATCATTTTGCCGGCGACTGCGTCGGTAGGGTGCTGTATGAAATATTTCAACCAAATATGAAAACCGGTATTTACTATCCTGCCGATATTCTCATAATTATTTTGGCCAGTATGCTAGTCCTATGCGCAATCATTGTGTCTGAATATGCTGCTTAGGCGCGTCGCTCATAGTAACAAAAAACCCCTTAAACCTGACGTTTAAGGGGTTTTCCCAAAACGCCTAAGGCTAGCCTTTTTGACGTTTCATCGATTCAAAGAATTCATCGTTTGTTTTACTCATAGACAGACGACTGATCAAAAACTCCATTGCGTCTATTTCTGACATTTCGTGAACGATTTTTCTTAAAATCCACATTTTTTGCAATTCTAATTGCGTCGTCAGCAGCTCTTCACGTCGCGTACCTGAACGATTGAAGTCGATTGCCGGGAACACGCGTTTCTCAGCGATTTTGCGGTTTAAGTGCAATTCCATGTTACCAGTACCTTTAAACTCTTCGTAGATAACTTCATCCATTTTTGAGCCGGTATCAATTAGTGCAGTCGCGATAATTGTTAGGCTACCACCCTCTTCAACATTACGTGCAGCACCAAAAAAACGCTTCGGTTTGTGCAACGCATTAGCATCTACACCACCTGTCAGTACTTTACCTGAGGATGGAATTACGGTGTTGTATGCTCTTGCAAGTCGGGTAATAGAATCGAGTAAAATAACCACGTCTTTTTTGTGTTCGACAAGACGTTTGGCTTTTTCAATTACCATTTCTGCAACTTGCACGTGACGGCTTGCTGGCTCGTCAAACGTCGAGGCAATCACTTCGCCTTGCACCAAACGCTGCATTTCTGTTACTTCTTCTGGACGCTCATCAATCAGCAATACCATTAGCTGGCACTCTGGGTGATTTGCGGCAATTGATTGTGCAATATTTTGCAATAATAGCGTTTTACCCGCTTTTGGGGGGGCGACAATCAATCCACGCTGCCCTCTACCAATCGGTGATGCTAAGTCAAGTACGCGTGCTGTAATATCTTCTGTACTGCCATTACCACGCTCTAACTTAAAGCGTTCGTTGGCATGCAGAGGAGTAAGGTTTTCGAAGAGTATCTTGTTGCGTGAATTTTCTGGCTTGTCGAAGTTTACTTCGCGGATTTTGAGCAGTGCAAAATAACGTTCGCTGTCTTTGGGTGGTCTTATTTTCCCTGCGATCGTATCACCGGTACGTAGGTTAAATCGTCTGATTTGGCTAGGCGAAACGTAAATGTCGTCGGGGCCGGCCAAATACGAACTATCACCTGAACGCAAGAAGCCGAAGCCATCTTGCAATATTTCTAACACACCATCACCAAATATATCGTCTCCACCTTTTGCATGAGACTTTAATATTGAAAAGATGATGTCTTGTTTTCTTGCTCTGGCGAGGTTTTCCAAGCCCATTTCTTCAGCAAGTTTGACGAGTTCGCTGACGGGTTTACTTTTGAGTTCTGTTAAATTCATAGTTGGGGGGTCTTTTATATGTGAAGGCGAACATGAGCGTCAGTTTCAATAAAATTGTTGCTGTTGCGGTAAGCCTGTTCAAAGATAGTTCTCTGTTGTTTAGTTTGAATGTCTGAAATTAGGTTGCTGTTTTTATGTTCGAACTCTTAACACCGATACTGACTTTCAGCATTTTGGAATTGATAATATTACGTTTGCATATATCAATACGCTAAGCAGTGTTGAGGATTACAAAAAAGGTTCGCTCGGATGAGCACAATGCAAAATTAGCACTTATTGAGGTTATCGTCCAGTTTTACAAAAAAATAACTTCTAAAATTAAAAAGGCGGCTAATTAATTTAATCAGCCGCCTTTGCAGTTATTACTTTGCACACTAGATGTTTTCGTTCAAAAACTCTTGAAGTTGAGTCTTTGATAACGCACCTACTTTGGTCGCTGCGACCGAACCGTTTTTAAAAAGTAACAGCGTTGGGATGCCACGAATACCATATTTTGGCGGTGTTTCGTTATTTTCGTCGACATTGAGCTTACCAACTGTTACCTTTCCTTCGTACTCGCCGGCTATTTCTTCTAGTATCGGCGCGATCATTTTGCAGGGGCCGCACCATTCGGCCCAAAAATCAACCAGCACGGGACCGTTCGCATTGATCACATCTGCTTCGAATTTGTCGTCACTTAACGAAATAATTTTGTCGCTCATTCTTTTCTCCAATTTAGG
>Ga0115565_10000302_pt1 | contig 42883 bp, 41 predicted proteins | sample COGITO_mtgs_1105_FD_87199 | JGI IMG/M metagenome (GOLD analysis project Ga0115565, IMG submission 87199) | Pelagic marine microbial communities from North Sea - COGITO_mtgs_110530 | ecosystem: Environmental > Aquatic > Marine > Epipelagic | place: Germany:Helgoland, sampling site Kabeltonne... | reverse complement strand
TGAACTTCCCAGACTTCACTAGACAGTTTGCTGTTCCAAAAAATACGACTCTTCAAATTTAACAGGTGATACGCCACCTGTGTGTGAATGACGCTTTTTTGGATTGTAAAACATTTCGATAAAATTAAATATCTCAGTCTTCGCTTCGTCCCTAGTTGAAAGTATCTTGTTTCTTAACACGCGCTTTTTAAGTGTCCCAAAAAAGCTCTCTGCTACCGCATTATCATGACAATTGCCACGTCTGCTCATTGAGGGTATAAGGTCTTGTTCGTTCATAAATGCTAAGTAGTCGGCGCTGCCATACTGACTACCTTGATCAGTGTGTACTAGCACTGATTGGCTTGGCCGCCGTTGATAAACGGCCATCAGTAACGCGTTAATCACCAATCGTTTATCCATATTTTTGTCCATTGACCAACCAACAACGCGACGAGAAAATAAATCTATAACGATTGCCAAATACAAAAATCCCTCATAAGTGCGGATATACGTGATATCACTCACCCACGCAATATTGGGTGCATCGGGTGCAAAGTCACGGTCTAAAATGTTATCCGCCACATTTGAAAGCTTGCTGCCTTTCACATATTTTCGCTTGTAACCTATTTGCGCTACCAAGTTGTTTTGCCGCATAATTTTGGCGACACGATTGACACTACATAGTTCGCCAGCCTCACGTAAGTCTTGGTGTATCCAAGGACTACCGTACGTTCCACCACTGGCTTCATAAAACCCATGTATGCGCTCAAGTAAGCGATTGTCTTCTATAGAGCGCTCACTCAACGGCTTTTTCAGCCATGCATAAAACCCACTACGATTTATTTTAAGCACTCGGCACATTGCTGACACAGAAAACGTTTTCTGGTTTTCGCGAATAAAAGCGTACTTTACTCTGGGTTGCTTGCAAAGTACCTTGCGGCCTTTTTTAGTATGTCCCTTTCCTCCGTAACACGCTTTAATTCAGCTTCTAACGTCGCTATACGAACCGAGTTATCAGATGATGTACGAACGGATTTTTTGCCGCTTAATTGGCTACGCCAGTTGTACAATGATTTAGTCGTTATTCCGAGTCGCTCAGCGACTTCATTAACCGAATATCCACGATCAGTAACCTGCTTGACGGCTTCAATCTTAAACTCTTCGGTATATCTTTTGCCTTTGCTCATAAACACCTCTACTGTAAGTTACATTGTAACTGTTAAAAGTGTCTAGCAAAATCTGGGAAGTTCATAAACGCAAAGAAGATTGAAAGTAAAATTCTTAAGCTGGGGACCTCAGTAGCATTTACAATGAAATTTCCTGGTTCAAGTGAATTTAGACATTTTTCATCGAGTGATTTGAATAAGGCAATTGAGATAATTCGAGCGGGTAGCGAATAAATTAAGCTAGATGATGATTGCCAAATTTCGATTGTAATCCGTTAACTCCTCTATTAAATTGAATTTTGCAAAAAACTGATAATAAAAGTACGTCAGCATTCCGATAAGTCAAAGTAACTCAAATCGAGTTGACTAATTTTTGTACATCAATCTCAAACTGCTCCTTCATTTCATTAATCAATTTGATAGCGATGTTTTCAATTTCAGTAATTTCTTTTTCGGTCAGATATTGTAAAATTAATTTAGATTTTGCTTTCGAGACTTTCCCACCGCCATTGACGATTATTGAAATTATTGTATCTAGCTTCATGTTAGGGATGTCTGCAATTTTGTTGATAGCTTTTTTGATCAAATCGAAAACAAGTAAAAGACATATTTCTTCAATTAGGTCATCGGCAATTGCTGCATTCATCATTTCATAGACGAATTTTACCTGCTCAGTGTAGTCGGGATACCTATACATAAAATCAATGTCGTTGTTTATGATTACCCTATTACCATTTTCTGCGTCTAACTCCCAATCGAGCATAGCTAAAATAGGTTTCGATACATGCTCTAATACTTGGTCATAGCGTGCTGTGTTTTTTAAGATCGCTGCTGAAATTGGAATAATAAATTGATGGTCCGGTTCACGTTGTTTTAAAACATCGTGAATAAGATAGCGATGTATACGACCATTTCCGTCTTCAAATGGGTGGATAAACACCTCTCCGAAAGAAATAATGGCGGCATGTATTAAAGCAGGAACTTTTGCATCTAACATTAAATTTTCATGAGTAGATAATAGCCCATTCATCATACTATCAACTGTCTGTGCTCTAGCGCCTATGTAATGAACATCTTCATCGACAAAACCATACCGCTGAATAGTACTACCTACATAAATTTCACAATCTCTATAGTCTTTTGCTTTAACTTTTTCTTCGACAATTTGGTTTTGTAGGTCTATTAACTTTCCTTTCGATAATTCGAATAATCCCGCGTTTTTAATTGCGTTTAAAAAACGTTGCATTTTTTTCTTATCAGGTTTTTCTTTTTCTATTTCGGTAGAGGAGCGTGTCTCTTTGGTATATAAATAATTGATTGAACGTCCAATAACGTCGGCTGAAAGTGCTTCGCCTAATTTTTGCACTTCTGCAAAAGCTGTTTCATAAACATTAACTTTCGATAATTCCAGTATTTCAGATGTTTTGCGAACCATAGGGCAAAACTCTTTAGTACCGACCGCGTTATTAATTATGCGGGTTCGTCGATTACGCGCACCACTTTGTATTGTGAAGTAGTATTGCTCGTCAAAGAGGTTTATGTAGTTGCCTGCTGTCAAATCAGGTAGTGCAAGTTGTTTTCCTGTCAGCCATTCATAGAGAAACCATAAGACACGGTTGGGTTTCGAATTGGGCTGTTTCCCGATATATGATGTAAACTCATCAACATCAATAACTTTAAACATTGCAGCAAAAAAATGAAGCCTTATTCCCTGATATTTAATCGCAGCAGCCATATTTTCATATGGTGTATCTAAGTTTCTTCGATTTCTGGGCAATAACCTTCGTTTAGAACCACCATATGAAATAATAGATTCTGTTTCCGCTTTAGGATCTTGATATACTTCTACTCCCAGTTTTGGGAGTAAAAGTTTATAGTATTGATCAAGAAAAGTGTATCCTACTGGTTTCATATAATTGTTTACTTTCTATTAACTTTGCTATATTTTGTGGGCTCTGCAGCAACTTAATCACCGCTCTAAGTACTGGTTACTTTATCATTAAAAAACTTACATTTCCTTAAAAGTAATTACGAATAGAGAAAAATACTTACAAACTTGAGAAAATAGTTATATTCCCCGAAAAATATATAATTAATAGTAGTTGACTCACTCGATCACTTTTATCAATCTATTCGTCAGTTTATTCAAAGCGTCAGTTCTTTCATCTAGATAATCGTATCTATCATACACGCCTTCAACACCTTTCTGTTTATGGTTTAAGCACCGTTCCGCAATATGTGGTGGCACTTGAAGTTCAGCAAGCAAACTTCTGCATGTTCTGCGTAAATCGTGAATAACAAAATACTCTAAGCCGGCCTCTCCAAGAATATTTGGATAAGGTTCTTTATTTGAATCTACTTTCTTACCAAACATTTTGTTAAGTGCGTGGTTCAAAGTATCGTCAGAAATATATCCTCTTCTTTTACTGGCTCTGCGATTAGGAAATAGATATTCGCTACCACATGCTCGGATATTTAATTCTTCTAAAAATGGAATTAGTAATTCGGGAATTGGTATTCGAATATGAGCGTCTGTCTTCGTTCGGCTTGCATCTAGACGCCACATTCTCTCTTTTAAATCGAATTCTTCCCACTTCGCAGCAGTCAACTCTGTTTTTCTAACTCCCAGAGTTGCTAATAGCAAAGCCGCAATATAGTTGTCCCGAGTAAAAATATTTGAGTGTTTCCGGCAACAAGAAAAGAACACTTCTAATTCTTGAAAAGACAAAGCACGGGTTCGCGATTTTTCGGTTCCACCAGCGTCTTTAATGGAAAATGGTAATGCAGGGTTATTGTTAGTAACGCCTAGTTTAATTGCATGATTGAATATCTGCTTCATATACATCAATGCGTCGTTTGATATTGAGGGGCGGCCGCTATCCGTAATTTGTCTTATGATCTTTAAAATGTCAGTCGCTCTAACTTGGCTAGCTTTCAATTCACCAATAGTTGGGCCGATTTCTTTCTTATAGACTCTCTTTGGTATTTGCGGATTTTCGAGTCGCTTTTCACATTGGGTGAGCCAGTCGACTGCAACATCATCAACCGTTTGTAATTCAGATACTGAGGCGCGTTTTTTCTCAGCTAGAGGATCTAGGCCGTTTCGGACATCGGCTCTCTTTTGAGCAACTAAATCACGAGCATCTGTAAGTGACATACCTTCTGGTGGTTTGCCAAATTTGCCAATAATTATTTGTCTGCGTTTGCCGTTTGCACTATATCGAAACACCCAAAATGCGACACCTGATTCCGCAATGCGAATATACAAGCCTTTGTCGATGGCTGTCATCCCAACAACACCGGTCTTTACGAGTGATTTTAATTGCGCATGATTCATTGGCTTACAGCCATATGGTGGTTACATGAACCACAGTATAGCGATTAGAGTAATTTATGCTACCAATTGTGTAACCAAAAAAATGGTTACACATGAAGTCGCATGAATCTAATTGAAATTGTTGAATTAGATATAATATATATAATTCAAGAGGTTGAGGTTAGATTAAATTGAATGAAATTTTACTCAATATTCTGGATCTGCTCACGCATCTGCTCAATCAACACCTTTAACTCCACCGCTGATTGCGTGATATCTTTGTTTATCGATTTTGATCCCAATGTATTCGCTTCACGATTAAACTCTTGCATCATAAAATCAAGCCTACGTCCTACTGCACCGCCTTTTTTCATGATTTGCATCGTTTCGGTCACATGTGACGTCAGTCTATCGAGTTCTTCGGCAACGTCCATTTTTTGTGCCATTAGCACCATTTCTTGTTCGACGCGTGTGGCGTCCAGATCGATTTTGGCTTCGTTAAATTTGTTTAAAATACGCTCTTTTTGCCATTCTAAAACGACGGGCATGTGCGTGATGACTTTTTGTGCTTCTGCTTCTATCGCGGTCAAGCGCTGCTCGATTAGCGCTTTCATATTTTCACCTTCGCTGGCGCGAGAGGCAATGAAGTCTATTAGGGTGGCATCAAAGCTTTCTAACAACTGAGCCTGAATCTTATCGGTATCTGTTTCTTGTGCGGCAATGACGCCTGGCCACCGCAACACATCTATTGGATTGGCTTGTGCCGTATTGCCGGCAGCTTGAACCCAACTTGCAGCTTCTAATAGCTGTTTGGCTAATTCTTCGTTGAGTGAAATCTGACTGTTATTTGATTCATTTAGCGTGAAGCGCAAACCACACTCTACTTTTCCCCGCTGCAGTGACTTTCTAAAACGGTCACGCAACATTGGCTCAAGGCCACGGAATTGCTCAGGCAATCTATAAAAAGTTTCTAAGTAGCGCTGGTTAACGGAACGGATTTCCCAAACGGCAGTTCCCCATTCAGCTTTTAATTCGTGGCGAGCAAAGCCTGTCATGCTATAAATCAATGTCATTTCCTATGTTTTCAATCACTAAGATACCGATGGTTTAAGGATACATTAGTTTAGAAATCTTGCCTAATGTGGATTTATGATTGCCCTCATTTGCGCTATACTGCGCGTCAAATATTCTATCTTATTCAACTCATTTTTGGAGTCTCTATGCGCCCAAGTGGTCGTACTGCTAGTCAAATCCGCCCAGTTACTATTACTCGTAACTTTACCTGTCATGCTGAAGGCTCTGTATTAATTGAGTTTGGTAACACCAAAGTGTTGTGCAATGCGTCTGTCGTCGAAGGCGTTCCGCGCTTTATGAAAGGCAAAGGACAAGGCTGGATTACGGCTGAATATAGCATGTTGCCTCGTGCCACCCATACGCGCTCTGATCGCGAAGCCGCTAGAGGGAAACAAGGTGGACGTACCTTAGAAATTCAGCGTTTGATTGCGCGTGCATTGCGCGCAGCGGTCGACCTTAAGCTATTAGGCGAAAACACGATCACATTGGATTGTGATGTAATTCAGGCTGATGGCGGCACGCGTACTGCGTCGATCACTGGCGCATGTGTTGCATTAGTTGATGCATTGACGTGGATGCGTGCCAAAGGCATTTTAAAAACTAACCCCATGAAGCATATGATTGCCGCGGTGTCGGTTGGTGTGTACAACGGTGAAGCGATTGCCGATTTGGAGTACACCGAAGATTCGTCTGCTGAAACTGACATGAACGTGGTGATGACAGATACGGGCAAGCTAATTGAAGTACAAGGTACTGCCGAAGGCGAACCGTTTAGTTTTGAAGAAATGAACGAGATGTTAGCCTTAGCAAAAGCCGGCATTAACGAGTTATTTGATGCTCAAAAAAGCGCCCTTAACTAATATCATATTCAGTTGTTAATGCGGTCACTGCCCGGCGCATTGCTATACTTAGCGCTTACCCTAAGCAAAAATAAGGTGAGCGTTAGTTTGCACTGACACGGCTTTGCTCATCGCTAATTAATAGCCCAACACATTAGACACAAAGGTCACAGAAGTAAGATGCAAGCATACAAAAAGCAATTTATTGAATTTGCCATCGAGCGCAATGTGCTCAAATTTGGTGAGTTTACACTCAAATCAGGCCGCACTAGTCCGTACTTTTTTAACGCGGGCCTGTTTAATACAGGGGGTGACTTGGCTAAATTGGGTGAATACTATGCGGCCGCAGTTCAGGCTTCTAATATCGAGTTTGATTTGTTATTCGGTCCCGCTTACAAAGGCATTCCTATCGCGACGACGACCGCCGTTGCACTTGCCAATATTTATCAGCGAGATTTGCCTTATTGCTTTAATCGCAAAGAAGCCAAAGCGCACGGTGAGGGCGGTAATCTGGTGGGCAGTGAACTCAAAGGCAGAGTGATGCTGGTCGATGATGTGATCACAGCGGGCACTGCAATACGCGAGTCGATGCAACTGCTAGAACAATACAACGCTACCTTAGCAGGCGTGCTAATTGCGCTAGACAGACAAGAAAAAGGTCAGGGCGAGCTATCAGCGATTCAGGAAGTAGAGCGTGATTTTGGCACACAAGTCGTTGCAATAGTGACATTAGGCGATGTCGTTGAGTATTTAACAGAACAAGGTAAGGACGAGCAGATGCTTAACTCAATTCGTACTTATCGTAAACGCTACGGTATTTCTTGAGGTTGCGCTAAGGTGTCTGATAATTTGCCCAAGAATGAGCATAACAATTCGAACAAGCTATTTGCTGAAGCCGATCATTACCTAGACGCTTTGGGACTTAGATGCCCAGAACCGGTGATGATGGTGCGCTTGGAAATACGCAAAATGCAGCTAGGAGAAACGCTCACTGTTAAAGCCGACGACCATTCTACTACGCGAGACATGCCAAGTTTTTGCCGGTTTATGGGACATGAATTACTGTCGTCACAAACCGATGAATTGCCCTATTTATATCTGATTAAAAAAGGAAGTTAGACGCACTTTTCTTATTGAATATAAAAACACCACCGATGACCCTAAGCCATGGTGGTGTTTTTGGTAGAACGATGGACGATAGCAAGTCGTCCATTATCACTGTTTGGATCTAACGATTAAGGCTTTTTGAACTTCAACGTCCATCTGTCGGTGTTGCCACTGACTGATTTTGCACCCACTTCGTATTCTAGTTCGTCGTCTTCACGATAATGCAAGGTACTGTAATCCACGAGAACAAAGCCAGCCGCTTGGATTTCTTTGATTGCTTTTACTGGGTCAAAGCGACGACGGTTACTGCTATTTTCATCTTCCATGTGACGTGCGGTGTGATCAACTACAGCATAGATGCCACCTGACTTGAGCGCTTTGAAAGCTTCTTCGTTCATTTTTGCGCGACCTTGGTCACCAAAGTTGTGATAGTTTCTAAAGGTCAACACCATATCCGCATCTGTCACGCCTAAGCTATCTAACTCAAGTGAGTAAAAGCGTGAGCCTTCCTCTCTAAATAAGCGTGCGTCTTTGGCTATGACTTTCATTTTTTCAAAGCCTGGCAATTCAGATAAGTTTTGCTCGATGCGGCTAGTGCCTATGGCCGCAAAGTATTCACCTTTTTCGGCAAGTGCTGGCACCAAAATCTTAGTATACCAACCTCCGCCAGGAATCAGCTCGATGACTTTCATATCGTCTTCAAGCCCAAAAAACTCAAGCGTTTCTACTGGTTTGCGATTGCGATCACGATCAATCTCAGCTTCTGTTCGAACATCAGAGGTCATCGCCGCCTTTAACTTATCGGAGATGTCAGCAAAGGCTGCTGACGATACGGTCGCTAAGCAACACGCTGCAATACTCAGTGTTAGTAACTTTTTCATTAGAACTTCCTTTATCGTTTTGATGGTTAGTATGTAATCGATGTTGGCTGTTAGCAGCCTGACAGCGTGTAAACTTTTTCTTAAGCTAAATAGTTAATGCCTAGCCAAATTACAAGAATGACCGCTGCCGCTGCCAACATTGCTTGCCATTTATACTGACGAATAAGTTTTTCAGTTTCATTTCCAAAATATAGTACCAAAACCGCTAAACCAAAGTACCTAATTATCCGTCCTAGTGCGGTAGCGACCAAAAATAGCCATATAGGGTAGGACGTTACGCCTGCGGCGAGTGTTGCAACTTGCAGCGGGACAGGCGTAACACCGGTACTAAATATAAATAAGAAACCGTCACGCTTCATCTGATTTTCAAAGCTCGTAAACTGTTCTGGCGTGGTTAAATACTGCATGATTTGTGGTTTAAAGGTATCAAACAAAAAATAACCGACGGCATAAAACAGCAAAGCGCCTACCAAACATCCTAGCGTTGCAGATGCCGCAATCCACCAAAGCTTTTCGCGTCGGGCCTGCATCAGCGGCACTAGGATTGTTTCTAACGGAATGGGCACAACGGTCGATTCCAAAAACGATACAAAGCCTATGCTGGGCAGCATTTGCTTTGACTCTATCATTCGCTTTGCAGCTTGCTTAATGCCCATTTGGCGTCTAATAATGCTTACCTTATTGTTTAAATACGACGCCGTCTTTCATCACGAAGTGAACATTTTGCATCAAGCTGATATCGTCTAGAGGATCGCCTTTTACGGCCACCATATCAGCCAATTTTCCGGCTTTGATAGTGCCCAAGGTATCGTCTATTTTCAGTAGCTTCGCGGTATTTAAGGTGGCTGACCGAATACTGTCCATTGGCGACATACCCGCTTGTACCATCAGCCCAAACTCTTGGCCATTGTCGCCATGAGCTGATACGCCAGAATCGGTGCCAAATGCTATCATTACACCGTTTTCGTGAGCTCTTGAAAATGTATCTTGAATTAAAGGACCAATAGCGGCTGCTTTTGGACGCACGATTTCTGGAAAGTAGCCGTCTATTTTAGCTTTTTCAGCAACGAAATTGCCGGCCAAGATGGTTGGAACATAATACACATTGTGTTTACGCATTAATTTAAAAATTTCAGTGTCCATGTATGTGCCATGCTCAATCGAATCAACACCTGCTAGGATTGCGCGTTTCATACCTTCTTTACCGTGTGCATGCACCGCCACTGTCATGCCATAGTCTTTTGCAGTTTTGACAATAGCGTCTAATTCGTCATCCATAAACTGCGGATTCTGACCACTTTTAGCGACACTCAATACACCACCAGTAGCGGTGATTTTAATCAAGTCGGCACCGTCTTTATACCGCTGCCTTACGGCTTGACGTGCCTCGGCAACACCGTTAACCACGCCGTCTACTGGCGCGGGATTTCCCATCAGGTGCTTGGCCATACCATTCGATGGATCAGCATGCCCGCCTGTCGTAGCAATAGACTTTGCGGCGGTATAGATGCGCGGACCCACCACCACACCTTTGTTGATGGCATTTCGCAACGCTACCGTTTCGTTAAATACATCGCCCAAATTACGCACGGTCGTAAACCCCGCCATCAGCGTTTTCTCCGCATAATTGACCGCTTGAATAGCATAATCCGCTTCATTGTTAGTAAAGCGTTTCATGTAACTTGAAGGCCCTTCGTTTTGGAATGACAAATGTGTATGCATGTCCATCAGGCCTGGCATTAAGGTGCTGCCGGTTAAATCAATGAAAGTATCTTGGTCACTACCCTCATGTTTCCCCTCTTTTATGCTTAGGATTTTGTTATCTTTGACGATAACAGTCTTATCAGAATGAACTTTCGAATCGGCCACGGTAATGAGTTTGCTGGCAAAAATATAAGTGTCAGCATAGGCCAAGTTCGATATTAGAAATGATGAAGTAATGCCGATTAGAAGTGCCAAAGGGCGGTTTTTGTAAGTCATATTCAAGTCCTGTTTCTGTTGTGTGTACAACATAGGATAAATATTGAAGCAAATCAAAGCATTCTATTCAACAAGGCTAATTTCATTAAACAAATCTCATAAAAGGTGGATAAATGCGTCGCGGTCAAACCATCCAGAACAAAGAAGTCACGTTCAGTGATAAACAAGAATTAGTATCTACCACGGATACTAGAGGTGTCATCACCTATGCAAATGAGGTGTTTTGTGACATTGCGGGATATACAAATGACGAGTTGATGGGCAAGAGCCACAACATTCTGCGCCATCCCGATATGCCCAAAGCTGCATTTAAAGACATGTGGGATCATCTAAAAAAAGGTGAGTCGTGGCATGGTATTGTCAAAAACCTGTGTAAAGACGGCCGTTACTATTGGGTGGATGCATTTGTAACGCCAATTTATGAAGGTAAACAGTTAGTCGGCTATCAATCGGTTCGAGTCAAACCTAAGCCTGAGCAGGTCAGTCGAGCGATAGTGTTTTATGATGCCCTAAACAAAGGCCGCAAAGCGAGCATTCTTGAATTGAGCTATAAGCAAAAAGCGTTGGTGTTTGTAATGGCCATGGCGGTCGGAGCAGTATTTTCTTCATACGTGACAGGTGACTGGTTTGCGGGTGTCTCAATCTTGCTGTTAGGTGTGATTGGATTAGTAACATTCAAAACTGAACTGATCGAAATTCCAAATTTGGCGCATCAATAAAAGCAGGAGTATGAAAGTGTCAGTCGTTATGTATTATCAGGAAGAGGAATTTCGGGGGTTGTGCACTTTCATTTAGGTATGCAACGAGCAATGCGCAGAACCATTGTTGGACGCACCTTGGATGCGACCAAAGAGCTCAGTAAAATCGCTCACCATACCTTAGAGATTGTTGAGAGAACGACTCAGGGTATTCATCGTCAAAAAAGCGAAATGCAAGAAATAACGTATGCAATTAACGATATGGCGCTGGGAAGTCGTGAGGTAGTGACAACGACAGAATCTACCAATGAAAGTGTTACTCAAACCAATCAACAGTGCAAAACAGCACGCGAACTTATTTTGCGCGGACGAGACGGGGTAATTGGTTTGTCTGGTGTTGTTGAGCAAGCGTCGATCACTGCTGACCAATTGTTACATGCTGCTGATAATGTCTCTGAAACCATTGGAGAAATCAATTCTATCGCTGACCAAACCAATCTATTAGCCCTTAATGCGGCAATTGAAGCGGCGCGCGCAGGAGAGAGCGGTCGCGGTTTTTCGGTTGTAGCGGACGAAGTAAGAGCACTGTCTACGCGTACTCAAGTATCGGCGGCAAATATAATGAATAGCTTAGCTGATATGCGAGAAACCCTAAAACAATGGGTTGAAAAAATGCATCAGAGCAAAGAAAATGCGAATCAAAGTGCTGCTCAAGCAAACGAATCCGCAGAATCCATTCAACACATTTATACCATGATAGGATCGTTGTCTGGTTACTTAAAAGATATTGTGAATGCAAGTGAATCGCAAGATTTGAGATGTCAAAAAATCGATGCTAACGTGTCGTCCGTGCAAGCTGTGTCAGATGAAAATGCTGCCCTAGCAGAAGAAATGGAACTTAATTCACGCAAACTATCAGAAAATATCAATCGAATGGTCGGTATGACAAATACCTTTGGGGCTAAATAGACGCTGGCTAAAACGTACCTAACGAAAAAGAGTAGTCACCGCTTTGCCAGCATAGTTCGCCATTTTTTGCTTGCTGGTTTTGGCTAGCGGACTCGACCCATTGGTAGTACACATTTTGATTAACCCTAGCCCACAGATTTCTGCGTACCAAGCAGTAGGGTATAGCGTTACCTTCGAACATTCTTAACTCGACAGGGTGCGTTGGACTCAGTGTAAACTGGTCGCCGGTTTGTGTGGTGACGTTCAGATGGTGTTCCTTGTATTGCCAATCAATGATGACAAAGGGCACATCTTCTACTTGTATACCGATTTTTTCGACGGGTGTAACGAGGAAATACTGCTCGCCTTCTTTTTTGATAACTGAGGCAAATAACTTTACCAACGCCACGCGAGTGAAAGGCGTACCCTCGTGCCACCAATCACCATTGCGCTTGATGACGAGATTCATATCACCACAAAAGCTTGGGTTCCACTGATCCACCGGAGGCAATTTGTCACCTTCGTTGGACCGTGAAATATCTTGGCTAAGTTTGCTTAAGTCCACCTAGTTCGACCGTGTATCACACATGTAATAACTAGTTAGATTCTAGTTCAGATTTTAAATCACGCAGTACCTGTTTGATACGACGCATGTTTTCAGGTCCAGTGCGAAGCAATTGCTTTTGGGGGCCTGATAAACCTTCCAACAACGGATCTTTGAACTTAAACACAACGCTATCCGAATATACTTCGATGGGAACCGGAGCCTTGGGCGTATCTAATAGCTCATCGATGGCTTTCATAAGGGCACTATCAAATGAGCGATTAGGCGGCGCTATTTCTGCAAATTTGGCTTCGATAGTCGGGCGATAATTATCTAACAGGGTCAACAGTTGCGTTGGTTCCATTGACTCAAAGACATCAACGTATTTGTTATAACGTTGAAAGCTTGACGCGTCTATCCATTGTCTATCAGCTTGTTGATAGGTTTTGAACGGCTGCTCTGGTGGGATAATCAAATGATGCTTTGGCGCCGCCTCTCGATTAGACATATTGTAAACGTTGATGACAAACTTTTGCAGCAAGCTTTCGTTGACTAACAAAGAGGCAAGCGCAGGAGAACTAGCTACTTGCATCAGTGCTTGCTTAACCGCACCGTCGCTTTCATCAATAATTGGGTCAGCTTGAGCGTCTGCATCGTACACCATTGGGTCTGGTTCGCTGTTTGCGTCGATAGTGACGGCCTGCGGTGATGGCGTAGGTTGAAATACATCTGGTTTGACTGCGTCATCATAGACAGCTTCGTCCTGTGCGTTAGGTGAGACCGCTACGGGTTGCGAGACAAGCGATTCTGGTTGCTCGGGTTTTGGCCAAAAGTAGGTCACCACCACAATGATCAGTAGCACTGCGGCGGCTATCAAATAGGGTCTCATTTGTTGCGTTTTACTGACTTGTTCTGTATCTGGTTCTGACATCAATCACCTCTGAGATATTTTCAAAATGGCATTGTTTACGCAATCTATTACAACATACATAGGGATGCTACTGATACACGCTGACCAACAAATAAACAAAATCTTTTGTATCGCGCGATCGGTTCGACTCTTATTTTTGTACATAGTTTCAAAAAGATGGGCCCCGAATGTGCTCACCAAACTCAGATTAGTTACCCCAACAGGCAAATGTACCTGCAGTGAATGCTGGGCCTTTTTGAACATTATGATGCAAAGCGTCGTAGTATTTTAACTTAAAAATGAAAATTTATCAGGAAGCGATATGAAACACTTGATGACCACTATTTTAAAAACGCCACACGTGATAGAAATACTCGAGGTTCAGTCATTTGAGATGAATGTTTATCTTGTCAAAATTCAAATTGATGGTCAATCAGGATTTGTATACGACAAACACGATAAGCCGATGCGTTTTCATAATTCTCAGCAGGTGCGCGATATGTTCGAACATTGTGATGTGAAAAAGTCATTTATGACGCACGATTCTCCCTACGAAGAAATGATTGGTAATCCAAACAAGGCAACGACACCTATGGAAATGCCTTTTTCTATGCAGCAACCTTATTAACGAATGCTACTCATCGATGGCTTGTTCGAGTGTTTTAATTTGCAATTGCTTACGCTCTAACTGGGCTTTAAGCTCTTCTTTTTGTGGCTCGTCGGCTTGCTTTATGCGTGTCTGAAGCGCTTTTATTTCGTCTGCAAGTTGCAGCGCTTTGAGTTCTTTTTGCTCGGCTTTTTCGGCTTTGTCAAAGATCATACTCTCAGGGCTACTTTGCATCACCTCGATGATGGGTTCTTGGCGAGACATCTTGGGAATTGCAGGCCCGTCATCGCTGATTTGGCGGGTGTTCATAAAGTTGGGCGACATGATCTCAACGTCTGCTGCATGCAGGGTATCGAGTATGTTGGCATAAAGCTTTGAGCGAGCTGAGATCATACTTTTAACCTCTTCTAACAAGCCAGAAATACGATAAGAGATTGAATAATTACCCAACTCAATAATCTCAACAAACGGGTCTTCAAGTTTACTCTGCTTTGCTGCTTGGATAAGCAGCTCTGAAATTTTGGTATGTGCATGATCGTAACCAATCGAGAGATTGGCCGACAAAATGGTGCCTGATGATCGAATAACAGTGACTGGATTGGAGGTCAAATATGAGTTGGTGAAGGCGACAAGCTCACGTTGTTCAGTCTGTATTTCGGTATCAAACAAGCCTTTGTCGCTAACACGACCAAAATACTGATTGACCCGAATAAAATCCCCTGTACGAAAAGGCTTCGTCATTTTCAACACAATACCGGCCATAATATTGGCCACAATTGAGGTCGACGAAAATGCGATGATCCCCGATAGCACGATACCAAAAAGCCCGATCACTTGATTGCGGGTGCTTTCAGCGACAGGCAATGATAAGGCTATCGCCAAAAATCCAGCGACATACAAACCCACTAAGATAAGTTTGCGAGTAAGCCGGTTATCATTGTTTATGCTGTGTTCACTCAGCAGCAATTTTTGTGCAATGACGATTACAAAAACAACCCCTATCGAGGTACCCAGTAGAGGAAGCAGCATAAAACCTAAGTCTAAAATTTGTTGCATTTCATTCTTCTTTTGGTTGCACAGTGCAGATTGCTTTGTTGAGTATGCTCTGTAGCTTTACATTAGCGCCGAGTCGATTAGCAAGCAACACAATCCCCGTCACTTTGCGATTGATCAAGGCCACATCAAAATCTGGCGTTGCGGTAGCGTCTTTGTTTTGTATCAACGGCATGGTGATGGATTGAATGCGCTGTATCAGATTGCTTTGTTTAAAATTGTAGGTCTGTGTTTGCAGGCATTCGGCGGCCAACCAACACGCCTCTAAAATGACATCGATAGTGCTATCAGACATGCGTGTATCAATTAGGTTTAAGTCAAAAAGTGCTGCTTTTATGTTGCGCCGGTCTTGAGATTGCATTGCATTTGCCATGGCTAGATAGCTAGCGGATAGAGTCGCTGAAATTTTTCGAGTCGCGCCAAAATCCAGTAACTTTATCGCTTTTATGGCCTTGGGATTTGATGCATGACGCGACGCATCGTATAAAAAATTAGCAAAGTTGGGATCGCTTTGGGTCATTCTAAAATTGAAAATTTCGTCAAGGGTTAATTCAAACAGTGCATTGACAACAAAATCTATATCCCCTTGCTTGGTCATACTTTCTAGTGCTTGGCCCTCGACATAGGTCATGCATAGCACGGTATCCGTGGTCAATGGCTGATAGACACACGGCACTTCAAAGTGTGTGAGATGAGCGATCTTCTCAGCATAAACACGCATATGCTGTGCTTCTAACAAGTAGTCAGCCTCTTCATGGAGTTGTTGCTTTGCCTTGGTCAAAAGTGGCGTCAAATCAATCTGTTTAGGCAGGGCGCCAGATAGCTTTATCAGGCTTACCACGTTGTCTATATCACTATTGATACTTTGCTTTACGCCTGGGTACTGCACTTTGATGGCAAGTTGCGTGCCATCAGACAGGGTTGCTTTGTGGACTTGTCCTATAGACGCTGCGGCAATCGGCTCAAATGAAAAATAACTGAATTTGGCAAACCAATCATCACCCCAAGCCGATTTAAGTGCACTTAACAGCTGTGATTTTGGCATAGGATCGGCTTGTTGCCGCAGTCTCGATAAAATAGGTTCCCACTGCTCGGGCAAAATATCGCCTGCGTCCATTGACAGCAACTGACCTACTTTCATGGCCGCGCCGCGCATATTGGCTAACTTATTAGTGATAGAACGCGCGTTGTCACTGCTTAAAACGGAGCGAGATAGTGACGGTTTTGAGCCAGACAACAGTTGCTTGCCGGCGTCTTTGACCACATTGGCAGCAATACTGCCAGCCAATCCGCCAAAGCTAGCTAAGCGACTGAGTCTGCCCGTCGGCACCTTGCGTGGCTTGTGTGTATATTTGTCATCATCACTGCTCATTATAAGATGCCACGTGTTGCCGTGTTAAATGCCTCAAGCCTAGTGCGACCAGACACTAGTGTGGGCATGTCCTGCAGTGATTTACGCAAGCAAAGTGTTACTGATCAGCGGAGCAAGCACATGTAAGACCATACCGATAGCACTGCCAAAGCCAAACCCTGCCCAGCCATTTTTGCCTAAGTAGCGAGCGAGCGCGCCCCCAAAAAGTCCACACCACAGCATAACGCTGTAGACAGAGCTAATGATTGCATCTCCGCCACCAATAATTAACAGTACAAGCACTAACAGCATAAGCGCGCCTGATAACACGACCCACATAATATTTTTGGTGTTGGCGAACTCATTCATTGGTTTTGTTTTTTCGCTGCTCATATTGTTGCTTACTCTAATGGTGCTTAAACGTGACCTCAAGCATTTCAATATTGTCGCTAAAGGTCAAGGTTTTGATGTCACCTTTACCTTCGACATTAATCGTATTAGTTTGAGATTGCCATATATCCCTAAGCGCATTATGTTGAATATACAAACCAGCAAGAAAATCGGGCGCGGGGGTTTCTTGATAGACCCAAAAATGTTTACCGGAGCGTTCAAATCCAACCATTTTTAATGACAGCTCGGTTTTATCTGCTTTGAACATCGCAAAGCGCTCAACGACATATTGCGCAAAAGATGCTTGTGTATCTTGACTACCAATAATATCAGCGCTGCCGTCAAAAATTTGTTTGACGGCATGCTCTGCATCATGGATTTCAAAGCGATGCATCACTTCTATATTGCTTGTCCGAGGATTGAATAAAACCGTCGAAATAGCTTGTTTTAATTGATGTGCAGACGCGATATTCGTGCCTACACAAACAATTAATAAGCTTAATAACGTTATTATGTTTTTACGTTTAAACACGGCTAATTCCTTAAAACACGCTTAAGATTCGTCCGCGTCATCTTTGCTTTCATCAGATTTTAGCTCAGTTTTGATATCCTGCATGATGTCACGGTTTACTTTGCCTGACCGCGGCTTTGATTTGTAGGCCTCGATTCTTGATGGAATGATGCGGCGCGGATAGTGGTTGTTTTCAATATTAACATCTGCTGTTTCCCAACGCGGATCGACGGTAACGCTGGCCAATACTTGATCTTTTTGTGTCACGATTAGCTTTGAAACAGCGTTTGGCGTGCGGCGCCATATCTCAGCCGGGATGTACATACTATCAGTGCTACCATCTTCAAATGTGAGCTGCAAAATGATCGGCATGACCAAACCACCTTTATTTGAAAAGTCTAAGACGTAATAGTTTTTGTCTTCTTTGATGGCTCTTTCAAATACACGCTTTTCCCACGGGTCAATACCTCGTTTGGGTTTTGCAACGCACCTGTTGACGATACAATATGATCGGCAGGCACCGTTATATTGACATCATAATTTCCAAACTCTAGGGTAAATTCACCCCGCCCAATAAACTCTTTGTTAGTCCATGCTTCGTAATCTGTATATGCCGCTAGTCTTGGGAACCACTGAGCTAACAAAAAGATGTCGTTGCCACCTTCTCGTTCGTCATCAGCAAAGTGCTCGTATCCAGCGCGTGCTGACACGGCATCTTCTTCGACGATATTAAACGCAAAATCGATACTGAGTTTAGTGCTGCTGTTGGGCTTTAGAGAGCTTGCCAGATCAATTCTCATTAGGGTGCCAACAATAGTATGTTTTAGCGCTTTGCCTTTTCCATCAACTACTTTTTGGATGTCATAGCCAAGTACAGTGTCTTCAACGAATTGCTGGGCCCGCAGCGCACCCAGACTCAAACGAGCTGGCGTATCGGATGATGCTCCTTGAGTGGCCGGGCCGCGATTTCCAATACCGCCAAACGTCGTGGTCAGAGCAGACATCGAGTCTTGTTTAAATTTGTTTTGATCTAATTGAATCCACAGGTACTTTAGGGTGTCAGGAGAGTTGTTGGTATAGGTAATATCTTGTGAAGCGCTCAGTCTTCTAGCAGCTTCGTCAAGCTTTACATCTATTTTATAATCTACTTTTTGCTGCCAATATAAATGTCCCGGTTCACCTGCCGCGTTTCTATATACATTGGGGGTCGGTAGCACTTCATCGAGCTGCCTAAATTTATCTTCAAAATCACCTTTGGTTTGCTTGATAGCGGCATGAGATGACACGCTTATCAGGGCAAATGCAGCCATACTTAGAATTGTTTTAAGGGGGGTTGAGCAGTGCAAATTAAGATTCCTTGCAGTTTTAGGCAAACGACTAGAGGGGTGTTTACAACGCTATTACTAGCCCCTTTGGTATCAGCAGGACCAAATCTAGGGCTGGGCATCAGCAAAGTGATGTAATCGTTATGTATGTGTTGGATATTCTTCTATTGTAACCAATGCGAAGACTAAAAATCTAGACACCCACGAACAACGAGATATTTTTTGACCATAAGTGGCCAATCGAAGGACAATATTCTAAAAAGAACTGATTTATGCGCATTCAGATCTTGTCAAAGCCTTGTTAATCGTTATCCTCAACCAATCTATTCTTTTTGTTTGATTTCATGAACGCCTTTAGTTGGCAACGCGCCGTTTTAAAAATTGGAAGTGCCCTAATTTCACCCGATGGAAAAGGCTGTAGTGCCGAGTACTTATTGCCTATTGCAACGTTTATTACAGATAGCCGCAAACAAGGCAAAGAAATCATCTTAGTCTCCTCTGGCAGTATCTCTGCTGGCCGCAGTGACATCAAAGCCGGGCTGCGAGCAAGTATTGCCGAAAAACAAGCAATGGCTGCCATTGGACAAACAAGGATGATGGCTAATTGGTCACGGTTTTTTGATTTTCCATGCGCACAACTATTGTTAACGCTAGATGATTTGAACGACCGACGTCGCTATGTCAATTTTAAAAATACGCTTGTCGAATTACTCAAAAATAATGCCTTACCAATTATTAATGAAAACGACACTGTTGCCGTTGATGAAATCAAAGTAGGTGACAACGATAATCTGGCCGCTCACGTGGCCTTGGTGACACAAGCGGATACCCTGATTATTTGCACAGATGTAGATGGACTGTTTACCGCAAACCCTCGATTAGATAAAAATGCTCAGCTAATTCCTTCGCTAACCTCTATTGATGCTCAGACGATGGCGCTGGCAGGAGGAGCAGGCACTAGTGTGGGTACCGGTGGGATGATAACCAAACTTGAAGCGGCGCAAAAATGCATTAACAGTGGCGTGCAAACGTTATTGATTAACGGAACTAAGGGGAATGCTTTTGAAGCACTAACTAAGGGGTATTGCGCTGGTACCTTGTTTAGTCCATCAGCACGCGGCAACAATGCAAGGCAGCAATGGCTCACGCATACCATCAAGGCGAAAGGGCGCATATTAATTGATGAGGGTGCCTTCGCCGCCGTTAATAATGCAGGGGCGTCCTTGTTAGCCGCAGGTGTGATTGGGGTTGAAGGTAACTTTAAACAGCACGATGCGGTCGATGTTGTGTATCAAAATACGACTATTGCCAAAGGGATCGTGGCTTATTCTGCTACCGAACTGAGACAAATCATGGGCGTAAGCAGTCAAAAAATAGAAGCTATATTAGGCTTTCATCATGGTGAAGAACTTATCCACCGAGATAACCTAGTTAAGATTTAATATGTATCATCAAGCGCCACCTATTATACGGTGTTCAAACGAGCAATTTAACCAACACTCAAAAAGGAATACACAGCATGCAGTTTGATATCGTAGCCGCAGCATCCGCCGCCAAAGCCGCTGAGTCGCACATCGCTAATCTCGATCCTGCGGCCCGTTTGGCATTGCTCAACACCATCGCTCAGGAATTGATGGCGGCTGGCGATAGTATTCTGATCGAAAATCAGAAAGACCTCGCTGCGGCAAAAACGAACGGTCTATCGTTAGCGATGATGGATCGCCTTACGCTAGACAAAACAGGCGTACAAAATATAGCTAATGCCGTGTTAGCAATCGCTCACCAACCAGATGTGTTAGGTGCAATCAACAATATGCAGCAACTCCCATCGGGTATTCAGGTGGGTAAAATGAGAATACCCCTAGGGGTGGTCGCAATGATATATGAATCCCGCCCTAACGTTACGATTGACGCTGCTGCCTTATGCTTAAAAGCCGGCAATGCAGTGATCCTGCGTGGTGGCAAAGAAGCTCAATTTAGCAATCAAGCACTGGCCAAGATTCTGCATACTGCGCTTACCAAATGCAGCTTGCCAACGGCGATTGTGACCGTTATTCCTACTGCCGATAGAGACGTTATGGATGCCATGCTGATGCTCAATGACAGCATCGATTTGGTTATTCCTCGTGGCGGCGAAGGCTTGATTAACCATGTTACTGCACACAGCAAAATCCCTGTTATACAGCACTTTAAAGGCGTGTGTCATTTGTACGTTGAGGCCTCTGCATCACAACCCAAAGCGTTGGCGATCTTAGAAAACGGCAAGACTCAGCGAACTGGGGTGTGCAACGCGTTAGAAACATTATTGGTTGATCGTGAAATAGCGTCATCATTTTTGCCTAAAGTGGCAACGTTATTTGCACAAAAGGGCGTACGCGTGCATGCGTGCGAAGATAGCTTAGGATATTTTGAGAGTGACCCTCAAGACAGTGAACTCGTGCCAACACTCGCCACTGAGGATGATTGGCATGCAGAGTATTTAGCGCTAGAAATCGCCGTTAGGCTAGTGGATGATTTCGAACAGGCAACGCGACACATACATGCTTATGGCAGCGGTCACACCGAAGTCATCGTGACTGAGCAGCATAGTTTGGCGCAACGTTTTATCAGGCAAATTAATTCGTCTGTCGTGATGGTCAATGCCTCTTCACGCTTTTCAGATGGCGGAGAATTGGGATTGGGAGCGGAAATTGGTATCTCAACCAGTAAGTTGCACGCCTATGGACCGATGGGCGCAGAGTCGTTGACCACACAAAAGTTTGTCGTCATGGGTGATGGTCATATCAGAGCATGAGCATCGCTGTGATAGCATGCAAGCAAATAAAAAAAGGTTAATCGTCAGTGCCGGAAATACAAAAATTACTCGATAACAATATTCGCTGGGCAGAGGCGACACAAGCCGCCGACCCGACATTTTTTGACAAGCTGTCGCAACAGCAGTCCCCTGTTTACTTATGGATTGGGTGTTCCGATAGTCGTGTCCCAGCAAACCAAATAGTTGATTTAATGCCAGGCGATATTTTTGTGCATAGAAACGTCGCGAACATGGTGATTCATACTGACTTTAACTGTTTATCGGTGCTGCAATACGCAATCGACGTACTCAAAGTAAAGCATGTGATAGTGTGCGGCCACTATGGTTGTGGTGGTGTGGAGGCAGCGCTTGGTGATCAGAGTTTGGGTCTGATTGATAACTGGTTAGGACACATAAAAGACACTGCACAAGAAAATAACGAGGCCTTATCAGGCATGAGTTTTCAAGATAGAGCAGCGAGATTATGTGAGCTTAATGTAATCAAACAAGCTGATAATGTTCGTCGTACCAGCGTCTACCAAGATGCGATGAAACGTCAGCAGGAGATCAAAATCCACAGTTGGATCTATAGTTTGCGCAATGGCAAAATAAAAGTGCTTTAGCGGTACACAGACGTACAAAAAACAATCAAACTTTGGCATGACTTTGCAGTTCTTTTGTGGAACAATCGCGCGCCATCAATTTTAGCGTTTTCGTAAGAACCTCGCTCGACAAAAATACGCCTACCTCGCTAAGGAAATATCAATGAAGCCATCGCCAGCGGCGACCAATACCAAACCACAATTGCATTTGTTCGAATTTATTGCATTGATGGCATTACTCACTTCTTTGGTTGCGCTTGCGATTGATGCAATGCTACCTGCCTTATCGATTATCGGTACCGAGCTTAACAGTGAAAGCAGTCAACAAACGTATCTTGTTATTTCATTATTTTTTACCGGCATGGCGTTTGGACAATTGTTTTTTGGCCCATTTTGTGATGCTCGCGGACGCCGGTTTACGATTTTGGTCGGGTTGATTATCTTTGTGATCGGCACGTTAATTTGTTTTTGGGCACCGACGATCGAAGTGTTGCTGTTCGGTCGTTTGGTGCAAGCATTCGGAGTATCGGGTCCGCGCATTGCATCAATGGCAGTAATACGAGACTTGTATGTGGGTGACTCTATGGCGCGCGTGATGTCTTTTATTACAGTGATTTTTATTTTGGTGCCAATGATCGCACCTTTGGTTGGTCAAGCAGTGATGAGTTATTTTCACTGGCGTCACATCTTTAGTGTATTTTTAGTCGTTGCCGTTATCTCTGGCCTATGGTTTTTCTTGCGGCATGGTGAAACGCTGCCTAGAAATAAGCGTCAAAAATTCGCTTGGGGACATTTTTTTAGTGCTTGCCTGTGGTTGCTCAAAAATAGAACGGTGCTTGGGTTCTCAGTTGCCATGGGCTTTATTTTCGGCTCATTTTTGGCCTACCTAAGTGGTTCTCAAACTATATTCCAAGAGATTTATGATACCGGTGAGATGTTTCCACTCGTCTTTGCGACATTGGCTTTTTCGATTGGATTGGCGTCGTTATTTAATGGCCTATTAGTGATGCGTTTTGGTATGCAAACGCTTTGTACGATTGCACTCTTCATGTCGATGATATTCGGCGTTATGCTAACTGCGCTGACATTCTATTATGACGGGGTACCGCCCTTACCCGCGTTCATTGCTGTCATGTTTTTTGGTTTTTTCTTTATTGGTTCATTGTTTGGAAATTTAAACGCAATGGCGATGCAGCCCGTCGGTCATATTGCGGGACTAGGCGCTGCCTTTATTGGCTCGTTTTCTAGTTTCCTAGCCGTCCCGATTGCAACGTTTATTAACCAGTTTTTGGTCAGCGACTTGAAGCCTATTGCGCTTGGTTTTTTGGTGTTCAGCATATTAACTTGGCTAGCGGTTAGGTTTGGCAGAACACAGCCGATTGAGCCTGACATGCAAGAAATAAAAAACCCGGCCTAAAAGACCGGGCAAAAGGAGCTTTGTTAAAAGCACCTAACGACAGAACTGTTTTGAGCCTACTTTTGTCATGGGAGAGTAGGCCACAGACGAGTGTGAAAGACTAATAAATCGCTTTCATATCCGTCATATAACCGCGAAGTATTTGGCCAACTGTCTCAACGCCGTGAGAGCGAATGGCTTGGTTTACTTCGACGAGTTTTTTGTTATCAACCCCTGTAGATGATGACGCTAAACCGCCACCGATGTGTTCGGCAGTTACTTTAGACATAAACTTTTGCTGCATTAACGGCACTGCTGCATTGGCAAACAAATAGTTACCGTATTCTGCTGTGTCTGATATCACCACGTTCATCTCATATAGACGTTTGCGAGCAATCGTGTTTGAAATCAGTGGTGTTTCGTGTAGCGATTCGTAATAGGCGGACTCTGGTAAGATGCCCGCTTCGACCATCACGTCAAACGCCATCTCTACGCCTGCTTTTATCATCGCAACTAATAAAATGCCTTTGTCGAAGAACTCTTGGTCGTCAATTTTGCCTGAATACACAGGCGCGTTTTCAAAACCAGATTGCCCCGTCTCTTCGCGCCATTTCAAAAGGTTAGCATCGCCGTTCGCCCAGTCTTCCATCATTGTTTTTGAAAATTCACCGCCAATGATGTCATCTTGGTGTTTTTCAAAAAGTGGGCGCATAAGCTGTTTTAGTTCTTCGGACATATCATGCGCAATTATCTTCGCAGGATTCGACAAGCGATCCATCATGTTAGTGACGCCACCCATTTTGAGTGCTTCGGTAATGGCTTCTAAGCCATATTGCACTAGCGCGCCTGCATAACTAGCATCGACACCATCGGCAATCATTTTATCGTAGGCCAAAATAGCGCCCGCTTGTTGCATGCCACAAAGGATTGTTTGTTCGCCCATCAAATCAGATTTAACTTCCGCTACAAATGAGCTTTCGAGCACACCAGCACGGTCACCACCGGTTGCACTTGCTAGTGCTTTGGCGATTCCCCAACCCTTGTTTTCTGGGTCATTCTCTGGATGAACAGCGATAAGCGTGGGTACGCCAAAGCCGCGCTTATATTCTTCTCGGACTTCGGTGCCAGGACATTTAGGTGCGCACATGACAACGGTTATATCGTTACGAATTTGTTGGCCTTCCTCAACGATATTAAACCCGTGCGAGTACCCTAAGGTAGCGCCTTTTTTCATCAGCGGCATCACGGCTTCAACTACGCTAGCATGCTGTTTGTCTGGTGTTAGGTTGTAAACCAAGTCAGCGTCAGGAATTAACTCTTGATAAGTACCGACGGTAAAACCATTGCCAGAAGCGCGCTGAAAAGAATCGCGCTTTTCATCAATGGCAGCCTGTCGCAATGCATAGCTGACATCGAGGCCAGAATCCCGCATATTTAAGCCTTGGTTGAGTCCTTGTGCACCGCAACCAACGATAACAATTGACTTGCCTTTCAAAGCTTCGCAGCCCGTTGAAAATTCTTCACGTTGCATAAAACGACAGCGACCTAACTGGTCCAACTGTTTACGAAGCGGTAATGTATTAAAATAATTAGTCATGATTTCTTCCGAGCATCTGATTTGCAGCATAGTGGCTAAACACATAGCATACACATCTAAAATTAGTGTCTGTGACGACAGTCATAAGTGACTATGTCTACACAGTATCTATGTTATTTGGTTTTATAAAGTGATATATTTGCAATATAATATTTCATATTAGACAACAACTATATTTGATATGCTCTGTAGCATCTAAAGGCGCTCAAAATTGGATCTCAAAAGTTTACGTTTATTCCAACATTTAGCCAAAAGCCTAAGGTTTACCAACACGGCAGACGCGATGTATGTTTCTGCACCTACCTTATCGAGAGTTATCTCGCGCTTGGAAGAAGAATGCCACAGTGCGCTGTTTGTGCGTAATAATCGACGGGTTCATTTAACGGCTGCGGGGCAAAAGCTTCTAGAATTTGCCGACACGACCTTGCACAACTGGCAGACACTAGAAGGTGTGCTCAAGGATCATGTCCAGCAGTTAAAGGGCCAAATCTCGGTGTTTTGTTCAGTCACCGCTAGCCAAAGTTACTTGCCTCCGCTGTTAGACAAATTGCATACCCGATATCCCTTAATCGAGTTAAAACTTGACACAGGCGACCCAGCATTAGCAGTACCAAATGTTGAGCAGTATCTTGCCGACTTATCATTTGCAATCCACACACCTGAGATGCCAGCTCATGTAACTTTCAACAAGATTGCCACCGTACCTTTGGTGCTTATTATCCCCAAATCCCTGAGCGTTAGTCGTATCGAAGAGTTGGTTTGGAAAGACGTCAACGTTATCATGCCGGCGCGCGGTCCATCAAAACGAATCGTTAATCATTGGTTTGCTGAAAAAGGCATCAGGCCAAGCGTTTACGCAAGTGTCTCAGGCAATGAAGCGATTGTTAGCATGGTTGCTTTGGGCCTTGGGGTAGGGTTTGTACCGCAAATTGTGCTTGATAACTCAGTGGTTAGAGCCAAAGTAAACGTAATTGAAGTTGATAGCATTGAGCCTTATTCTTTGGGCATCTGTCATTTAACTCAGCGCGCTAACGAGCCCTTGTTAAAAGCAGTGACGGAATTGTTTGCTCAATGAATGCCCATTGATAGCTTGTTTATAAATCCAGCTCGCGGGCACTTTTTGGGCCTAGCAAGGTGTTTAAAGATGCACAAACACGGTTATCGTTGTGCCGGGAGCCACTAATGAGATTATGCTTTTAACTCTTGCAAAAGCTGATCAAAACTCCGAAATCCCAAGGCTTCTGCCAAATGTAACTTTTCAATCGATTCACAATCATCTAAGTCAGCGATAGTGCGTGCTACTTTTAGAGTGCGATGGTACGCCCGCATCGACAACTGCAAATGCTCGAGTGCCGCGGTAAGAAAGGCATGATTGCTGTGGGATAGCCAACAATAATTAGCGATTTCTTTGTTATTGAGGTATTGATTGAGTTTACCTTGGCGATTCAACTGACGTTTTTGCGATTGCACTACTGCTTGTTTAAAATGTTCGCTGTTGCGTGCTGAGTTGTTACCATCGTTGGCCTTTGCTGGATCCGTGCTATCTGATTGTTCCTGCAGCATGTTTGTCAGGTTTATTTTGGGTACATGAACCTGTAAATCAATGCGATCTAAAAACGGCCCCGAAATCCGGTTTAAGTAACGCAATACTTGATCGGGTGTTGCTCGGTTGTCATTAATATCACCGGTAGGGCTGGGATTCATTGCGCAAACGAGCTGAAAGTCACATGGGTAGGTGACTTTAAAAGCAGCTCGGGATAAATGAATTTGACCTGTTTCTAAGGGTTCTCTAAGGACATCAAGTATATGGCGTCCATATTCGGGTAATTCATCTAAAAATAGAACGCCTTTGTGAGCGAGTGAGATTTCCCCTGGTTTGGGGTATGTTCCTCCTCCGACTAAAGCAGCAGAAGAACACGTATGGTGAGGCTGCCTAAAGGGACGCTGCTGCCAATTTTCAGTATTGATTTCTTCTCCTGCAATGGAGCGAACACAAGCTGATTGCAAAGCGTCCCGCTCATCCAAGTCGGGCATAATTGATAATAATCGATCCGCTAGCATGCTCTTCCCTGTCCCAGCAGGACCAAAAAACAAGATGTTGTGTTTGCCCGATGCGGCAATTTCTAGGGCACGTTTAGCGTGATCTTGTCCGATAATATCGGCCATATCGCCGTAACGTTCTCGATGTGTGTGGTGATCCAAAAGCTGCACAAAGGGCAGCACTTTTTTTTTGTTCAAGTGCAGATAAACAGCCATCAAGCTGTTCGCTGCGATGACATCTGCTTGCCTTACCAATGCTGCTTCTTGGGCGTTGGCGTCGGGCAGAATCAGCTGGCGGTTTGATTTTTCTGCAGCAAAAGCCATTGGTAACGCACCTTTAATAGCGCGTAATTCGCCAGAAAGCGCTAATTCTCCTACAAATTCATACGCGCTTAAATCCACATTTTTCAACTGTTCGCTTGCTTTAATGATCCCAATTGCAATGGCAAGGTCAAATCGACTGCCGCCTTTGGGCAAGTCAGCGGGCGCCATATTGACCGTGATCCTCTTACTTGGAAACTCAAACTCAGAGTTAATCAAGGCGCTACGTACCCTGTCTCTAGACTCTTTTACCGTAGTTTCGGGTAGGCCTACGAGATTAAATGCGGGTAAACCATTCGATAAATGGACTTCGATAGTGACCAACGGTGCATCGATGCCTAAATTGGCACGAGTATAAACAACAGCAAGAGACATAAAATTGATTTGTTAGAATAAAAGAATATCAGCATAGTCCTATGCTGACGCCTTTGAAGCTGTCCACAGTAATAGATTTTAGTTGCCAACCATATTGATATAAGGCACATTACGACGTGTGACGACAATCTGATTTCAAAGAGCATCTTCGTAGCAACTAAATGAAAAACGTTTAAAAATAAAGCGTTTGTGTCGTTTAAGTGTTAGGCGAGGGCGCAGGCGTATGTATTCCTAAACCCTCCCTATGAGGGTTTTTCTTTTTAGGAGTTTCAAATGCCAAGGTTAAAATCAGCAACCACCACTCAAGGTCGCAACATGGCGGGTGCCAGAGCATTATGGCGAGCCACAGGGATGACGGACAATGATTTTGGTAAGCCAATTATTGCGGTTTCTAACTCATTTACCCAGTTTGTACCCGGTCACGTTCATCTCAAAGATATGGGGCAATTAGTGGCCCGCAGCATAGAAGCGGCCGGCGGCGTTGCAAAAGAGTTTAACACTATTGCGGTCGACGATGGCATTGCGATGGGTCATAGCGGTATGTTGTATAGCTTGCCCTCGCGCGAAATCATTGCTGATTCTGTAGAGTATATGGTCAACGCCCATTGTGCAGATGCACTTGTGTGTATTTCAAACTGCGATAAAATTACACCAGGCATGCTGATGGCGGCGATGCGTCTTAACATTCCGGTCGTCTTTGTGTCAGGTGGTCCAATGGAAGTGGGTAAGACGACGCTATCGGACCAAATCATAAAGTTAGATTTGGTTGACGCAATGGTGGCAGCAGCAGATGACAAGGTTTCTCAAGAAGACTCCGATGAAATAGAGCGATCGGCATGCCCGACATGCGGATCTTGTTCCGGTATGTTTACCGCAAATTCAATGAATTGTTTAACGGAAGCCTTGGGCCTTTCGTTGCCTGGTAATGGGTCAATGTTAGCGACGCACTCTGATAGAGAGCAGTTGTTCAAACGCGCAGGTCAAGAGATCGTAAAATTATGCGAGCGTTGGTACAAACATGATGATGCAACCGCCTTGCCCCGTTCGATTGCGAATTTTAATGCGTTTGAAAACGCGATGAGCCTCGATATAGCGATGGGGGGCTCGACCAATACCATTTTACATCTGCTTGCGGCGGCAATTGAAGGCGAGGTCAAGTTTACGATGGACGACATTGACCGACTGTCACGCAAAGTCCCTCACCTTTGTAAGGTGGCACCTGCCACGCCACAATACCACATGGAAGACGTGCATCGAGCGGGAGGCGTCATCGGTATTTTGAACGAATTGAACAAAGCGGGTTTGCTGCACGGCGATAATCCACATGTGCTAGGCGGAACGATGAGCGAGGTTATCGCCGCATGGGACATTACATCACCTGAAAACCAAGACGCACTGCAATTTTATAAGGCGGGCCCAGCGGGTATTCGCACCACTAAAGCGTTTAGTCAAAGTTGTCGCTATCCGACAGCCGACACTGACCGCGAAAAGGGGTGTATTAGAAGTGTCGAAAACGCCTTTAGCAAAGAAGGTGGCTTGGCGGTATTATTTGGCAATCTAGCGTTAGATGGTTGCATTGTCAAAACAGCCGGTGTTGATGAGTCTATTCATGTATTTACCGGACCTGCACGCGTTTATGAAAGTCAAGACGATGCCGTAAAAGGGATCCTTAATGACGAAGTAACATCAGGTGAAGTGGTGGTGATTCGATATGAGGGGCCAAAAGGCGGTCCGGGTATGCAAGAGATGCTATATCCGACGTCATATTTAAAGTCCAAAGGCTTGGGCAAAGAATGCGCGCTGATCACCGACGGACGGTTTTCTGGCGGCACATCAGGTTTATCGATTGGCCATTGTTCACCAGAAGCAGCGGCAGGTGGCGGACTAGCGTTGGTACAAAACGGCGATACTATCGCAATTGACATTCCCAACAGAAGCATTAATTTAGTTATTTCTGCCGAGGAATACGCGGCGCGTCAAGCGACTATGCAAAGCAGCAAAAGGCCTTGGAAGCCCGTCAGTCGCGAACGTAACGTTAGCACTGCGCTCAAGGTATTTGCTATGCTTGCAACAAGCGCAGACAAAGGTGCGGTGAGAGATCCGTCTAAGTTGGTGTACTAATGACAGTAAGCGATTATGAATACCTAAAAAAAATATTAACCGCGCCAGTTTATGAGGCTGCCGTCAACACAGATTTCAATTATCTGCCGGCGTTTTCTGCACTGGTAGGCAATAGTGTTTATTTAAAGCGTGAAGACCAACAACCAGTAAAATCATTCAAATTACGAGGAGCCTATAACTGTATTAGGCAACTAAGCGATGAACAGAAGCTTAGAGGGGTCATTGCTGCTTCTGCTGGCAATCATGCTCAGGGCGTGGCTTTTGCGGCCAAGGCCTTAAACATTAAAGCGACCATTGTGATGCCTGAAACAACGCCAGAAATAAAAGTGTCTGCGGTAAAGCGATTTGGTGGCAGTAATGTAGACGTGATTCAGCATGGCACTGGTTTTGATCACGCTAGCGCGTTGGCCAAACAATTGTGTGAAGAGCGCGGTTATACAATGATTCCGCCGTTTGATCATCCGGATGTTATTGCCGGTCAGGGAACAATTGCGAAGGAAATGTTAGAACAACATCCTGATTTGTCGTACTTGTTTATTGCCGTTGGTGGCGGAGGACTGGCAGCGGGAATAGCGGTCTACATCAAACAAATTCGTCCTGACATACGGATCATAGCAGTTGAATCTGAAGAGTCGGCTTGCCTACAAGCAGCAATGGACGCGGGTAAACCAGTGAGCTTGCCAAGCGTTGGTATTTTTGCTGACGGCGTCGCCGTTAAAACCATCGGCACCGAATCATTTCGTCTGTGCCAAATGCACGTAGATGAGCTTATTACCGTTAGCAACGACGAAATTTGTACCGCAATAAAAGACATTTTTGATGATACACGGGTTATTGCAGAGCCAGCAGGCGCGCTTTCAATTGCTGCTATCAGAAAGTATGTTGCCGAACATCGTTTATCTAATCAGAAGATAGGCGGTATTTTGTGTGGTGCTAATATTAATTTTCATACCTTGCGCTACGTGTCTGAGCGATGCGAATTGGGCGAGCAAAAAGAAGCGATATTTGCGGTCAAAATCCCGGAAACAAAGGGAGCGTTCAAAGAGTTCTGTCAGTTGCTCGGCGGCATAACCATCAGCGAATTTAACTATCGCTACGCAAGCGAGCAGCAAGCTCATTTGTATGTGGGCGTAAAGCTCAAACGCGGACGTACAGAGTATCAAACCCTATTATCAACGCTGTCTGACAACGGTTATGAATGTTTTGATATGTCGCGTAACGAATTGGCAAAATTGCATGTTCGCTACATGGTAGGTGGAAAGCCTCATAAACCGCTAAATGAGCGCTTGTTTTCATTTGAGTTTCCTGAATATCCGGGTGCATTAATGCACTTTTTGGACACCCTAGGTGGACAATGGAACATTACCTTGTTTCACTATCGTAACCATGGCGCAGCTCAAGGCATGGTGTTAGTCGGGTTTGATATTGAGCCCGCGAGTCGTGCGCTATTTGATCTACACCTCAATGACTTAGCGTTTGAGGTCAAAGAACACATCGATAATCCTGCCTATGATTTTTTCTTGGCGGCTGACTAAGCAGTTATTAGCGCCTAGAAAGAATTAGCTTATTCGTTCTAGGTGCTGAATTATTTCTGGCCACACTAGCGGTGTAATGGTCTGTTTTAAGGCCAAGCTATCGTCAGAAAACTCCAATGCCCCATCATCTTGGGTTGCCAGTAATTTATTTTCTCTTAAGGCATTTACGAAAGCGCTCAACACATTCTTATCATAGAATTCGGGAGAACTCATTCCATAAAGGCTAGATAATCTTTCAGCAATCACAGTACTTTGTTTTTCTAATTGAGAGCGGCTCAGCGATTTCTGATTTTCCAACACGCTCAAGACTACCGCATAGCGCTGCCATGTTTCTTGCATAGTGCGGCTAAGTAACCATGAGGAATAAAAATGCGAATCACTTGGAGAAGGCGGCGTCAAACAATCACCTTCTTGTACCAACATCGATTGTACTTTCATCTGTACAATCAGCTCTGTAGTGTAGGCTAAGGCTTGCTCTGTCGAAAAATGCATAAATGATTCGCGTTTTAGCAAAGGATACAGCTGCTTAACGGATTCAAGAATCTCGTCTTGCTTGATTTTTTTATGCGCAAAGACTAAGCCTAAAATTAAGCTTGGCAGGGCGAAGACGTGGATAATGTTGTTTCTATAATAAGTCAGCAGCACCGCATTTTCTGGTTTTGTCGCCACCATTCTGCCGTAATCGTCTTCGCTTTGTTCAAAGCGATTAAGCGCTAATGTGGTATCTACTAAGGTTTTTGTATCTTCTTTGGGAACCGTAAAATCATGACTAAATGGCGCCGCATTGAGTAGGCTAAGGTAATCATTTAACGCTGAATGCAGCTCATTTTCACTCATTATTTGGGTCTTTGACGATAACAAACACAGGGATACCAACGCCGTTCCATTGAGTGCAGCGGCTTTGTTTATTCGCGTCATGATTGTATCAGCAAGCTTGTTCACCGTGGGTGTAAACCACTGAGGTTTTTTGTCATCGTCACTGTCAAAGTCACGCCACTTTTCAACATTGTCATCTAAAAATTGATTGATTTGCAGTGGCTCGCCAAAGTTGACAAAGCCATGGCCATAGTTTTTTAATTTTCGAATGGCGGAAAATACTTGTGCCGGTGACTCTTTCTTTTTACCCTTTCCTTTTAGCTCTTTTTGATAACTTTTTACTTCCATAACGTGCTCATACCCAAGATAGACTGGCACGAAAGAAACAGGGCGGTTGATCCCTTTAAGCGCAGCTTGCAGCGTCATTGCCAACATACCCGTTTTGGGTGGCAAAAGGCGTCCTGTGCGGCTTCGTCCACCCTCAGGATAATATTTAACTGAATACCCTTTGTTAAAAAGAAGCTCTAAGTATTCTCTAAAAACAGCGGTGTATAATTTGTTTCCAGCAAAACTTCTGCGTAAGAAAAATGCGCCGGCCTTTCTGAATATTTTGCCAACTGGCCAAAAGTTTAGGTTTATGCCTGCCGCGATATGCGGTGTTACTAGCCCCTCATTGTAAATCACATAGGTGAGTAACAAATAGTCCATATGACTTCGGTGACACGGCACATAAATTATTTCGTGTCCGTTTTGAGCGAGTTCGCGTATCCGATAAGAATGACTGACGTTGATGCCATTATAGATTTTATTCCAAATTCTTCTGAGCACGCGGTCGCCTATACGTATCAAACCTTCGCGATAGTCAGCGGCGATCTCATCGATGTATTTTATTGCCTGCTCTTTGGCTTCTGCATTGCTGATGCGTTTTTGGCGCATCTCCTCAATTAATGCATCTTTGACACCATCAGAGCCCATTAAAGAATTACGCAGGCTTTGGCGCTCTAATAGTGTTGGCCCTGTCAACGTTTGGCGCTTGCGCTGGAAATGGGTCGCCGCAACGCGAACCAACTTTTGCGCTATCTTTTTGTCTGAACCATGCAGCAAAGCCATTTGTTGTGTTGATACCGCCTTGCTATAGCTTACAAAGTTGTCTCTACCTAAAAATAAGACGATGAAAAACTTTCGTAACCAACTGGGTGATGCGCGATCCGCTAATAACTGCGCAAATCCCGAGGCCTTGTCACTGCCCGCGGCGCGTCCCCATGAAATGAATACCGGCACGACCTGCAGATCCAAGTCAGGATTTTCACGGTGTAAATGAAACATCTCGGTAAAGGTGTCTTCAATTTGAGTCCGTTTTATCTTACGTGTGAAAAGGCTTTGTGGCCGAACCAAAAAATAACTGCGATTTTGTTCTTGTTCGACAAAACAAATCTTTGATCTTGGATCAGGCAGTCCCAGCGCTCTGGCAGATAGTTGCAGCGCTATCTGGTCTGTAAACGACTCTGTTTGGATGAGATACAACAAGGGTTTGGTTTTGCTTATCCCCAGTTCAGATTCAATATTGGCAGGAACACTTTTTACCGAAATAAGCCATCTCACTGGAAATGCTAGTAAATAGCGAATAAACACAGCAATGCGATACATGTCTTGTCCTTTTATATCATTGAGCGCATGGAGAATTGGAAGTTGTGTTATGTAAGTCGCGCTTTTGTGGCACGATCATATCACTAATTTAGGTTTTGCAGCATTTAGTATACGTAACAAAATATTGATTGGTGATTGCGCTTTAAAGATTCCTGTATATAATCACATGTAACTGTATAGAAAAACAGGCTGTTTATGCGTCCATTAACCCCGCGCCAAGAAGAAGTACTTAGCTTAATCAAAACCACGATGATCGATACCGGTATGCCACCGACTCGAGCAGAAATCGCACGCCAACTTGGATTCAAATCTGCGAACGCGGCAGAAGAACATCTCAAAGCGTTGGCCAAAAAAGGGGTGATAGACATCATTCCTGGCACCTCGCGAGGGATCAAGCTCAATTGTCCACTAGAGGATGATATCGAGCAGGGCTTGCCGTTAATCGGAAGAGTTGCAGCAGGTGAGCCAATTCTTGCTCAAGAACACGTAGAGTGTCATTACAAGGTTGATCCCCAGTTATTTAAGCCAAGCGCCGATTTTCTGTTAAAAGTTAGCGGAATGAGCATGAAAGATATTGGTATTATGGATGGAGATTTATTAGCGGTTCATAGTACTAAGAGCGTGCAAAATGGCCAAGTGGTAGTGGCTAGAGTGGACGAAGATGTCACCGTAAAACGCTTCGAAAAAATAGGCAGTCAGGTGTTGCTGCATGCTGAAAATGACGAATTTAATACAATAAAAGTCGACCTCGCGTCGCAAAATTTCAATATCGAGGGTATCGCCGTCGGCGTGATCCGAAATTCAAACTGGATGTAGCCTGTAAAGTTTAAAATTAATCGAAATTAAAAAAATCTGCTATAAAGAAATGTTTACAAAAAGGCCCTAAAAGGGCCTTTTTTAGTTTCAAATCGAAAAAAGCGTCAAAAAACGAAGGTTATTACGAATAAATACTAGACACTGTTATAAGTTTGTTTAATCATAACATTTGATTTACACATTAATAACAAGATTTATAAAAGTAATTAACTCGAACATCCTTTCGACAATCAACTCGACTGTTTGTTTTTTGGCTTTTTAAACAGGAGATTCTCCAGTGAAGCGGATTTCATTTTTGCTCGGCACATTATTAAGCAGTACAGGGTTTTCTGTATTGGCTCAAACAGCGGCAGAGCGATCAGATTTAAATATGCGTCCAGGCGTAACAGACATTAGTAATCAAGTGTATGGTTTACATATGCTGATGTTCTGGATATGCGTGGTTATTGCCGTTTTGGTTTTCGGTGTGATGTTTTACTCAATGATTAGACATCGCAAGTCAAAAGGCGCTAAGCCTGCGCATTTCCATGAAAATGTAAAAGTAGAAATCGCATGGACGGTTGTGCCCTTTTTGATACTGATTGGAATGGCGTGGCCAGCTGCCACGACACTCATTGAGATGGAAGATGCCAGTAAAGCAGACATAACTGTGTTGGTCACTGGCTCTCAGTGGAAATGGCATTATAAATACATGGATAACGACGTTGAATATTTTTCTGTGCTTGCGACGCAGCAAGAGCAGATAAAAAATAGGTTCGTGAAAGGCGAAAACTATTTGCTAGAGGTCGACAGGCCATTGGTTATTCCAACCGGTAAAAAAGTCCGTTTTTTAATTACATCTGATGACGTCATTCACTCGTGGTGGGTGCCTGACTTCGCGGTTAAAAAAGATGCTAACCCTGGTTTTATAAACGAAGCTTGGACTAACGTAAACGAGCCCGGTGTTTATCGTGGTCAGTGCGCAGAACTTTGTGGTAAAGACCATGGTTTTATGCCGGTTGTTGTAATTGCCAAAGAGCCTGCAGAGTATGAAGCGTGGATAATAGAGCAACAAGCTATTGCTCAGCGTGCAAAAGCAGAAGAGCAACGTCTGCTTGCAATGAATATGAGCATGGAAGAACTAATGACCCAAGGTCAGCAAGTATATAATCGCGTGTGCTTAGCATGCCACCAAGGAAATGGTGAAGGTTTGCCCGGTGTATTCCCAGCCCTCAAAGGCAGTGCAATGGCAATCGAAAGCGACCAAATTACAGCTCACATTGACATTGTTGTAAATGGTAAAGCGGGCACGTCAATGCAATCATTCTCAAAGCAATTAACGATGTCTGAAATTGCTGCCGTGGTTACTTTCGAGCGAAACGCTTGGGGCAACAATACAGGTGAGATGGTCCAAGCGAAAGACGTTAACGCAATCATGAACGGTAAGTAAGAGGCAAAGCAAATGAGTACTTCAACAGACACTATTTCGCAACCAGATGGCAGCGCCCATGACGACCATCATGATGACCACCACGAGCACCATATTCCAAAGGGAATAACGCGTTGGCTGTTTACCACCAACCACAAGGATATCGGCACACTTTATCTTTGGTTCGCTTTTATTATGTTTTTGATAGGCGGCGCAATGGCGATGGTAATTCGGGCGGAATTATTCCAGCCTGGTTTACAAATTGTCGAGCCCAACTTTTTTAACCAAATGACCACTGTGCATGGTTTGATCATGGTATTTGGTGCTGTTATGCCGGCGTTTACCGGTTTGGCCAACTGGTTGGTGCCAATGATGATTGGTGCGCCAGATATGGCATTGCCACGCATGAACAACTGGAGCTTTTGGATTCTTCCATTTGCTTTTTTAATTCTATTGTCTTCGTTATTCATGGAGGGTGGCGGTCCCGCATTTGGTTGGACATTCTATGCGCCATTATCCACCACGTATAGTGGTGATAGCACTGCATTGTTTGTGTTCTCTGTGCATATTATGGGGATTTCGTCCATCATGGGCGCCATCAACGTTGTCGTCACGATTTTGAATATGCGTGCGCCGGGCATGACATACATGAAAATGCCGTTGTTTGTGTGGACCTGGTTGATCACAGCATTCTTGCTAATAGCAGTAATGCCAGTCTTAGCCGGTGCAGTCACCATGGTATTAACGGACAAATTCTTTGGCACTAGCTTCTTTGATGCAGCAGGTGGTGGAGATCCAGTTTTATTCCAGCATATCTTTTGGTTCTTCGGACACCCCGAGGTATACATTATGATATTGCCGGCCTTCGGTATTATCTCAGCTATTGTCCCGACCTTCTCTCGCAAAAAGCTATTTGGTTATGCATCAATGGTCTACGCCACAGCGTCCATTGCATTGCTGTCTTTTATTGTATGGGCTCACCATATGTTTACGACAGGTATGCCAGTGGCTGCTGAAATGTTCTTTATGTTTGCGACGATGCTAATTTCGGTGCCCACTGGGGTCAAAGTATTCAACTGGGTAGCCACCATGTGGCGTGGTTCTTTAAGCTTCGAAGTTCCGATGATGTTCGCAATCGCCTTTATCGTATTATTCACGATTGGTGGTTTATCAGGTTTGATGTTAGCAATCACCCCGGCTGACTTCCAATACCACGATACCTACTTCGTTGTCGCTCACTTCCACTACGTATTGGTCACAGGCGCCGTATTCTCAATTATGGCGGCTGTCTATTATTGGCTACCAAAGTGGACGGGTCGTATGTTCGATATTACGCTCGCAAAATGGCATTTTTGGTGTTCATTGGTTTCCGTAAACGTACTCTTTTTCCCGATGCACTTTGTAGGTTTGGCGGGTATGCCAAGACGTATTCCAGATTATGCTTTGCAGTTTGCTGACTTCAACAAATGGATCAGTGTTGGTGGTTTTGCGTTCGGTTTATCTCAGTTGATTTTCTTGGTATTGCTTATAAAAGCATGTCGTCATCAAGGCGAAAAAGTATCCGACCAAGTGTGGGATGGGGCGGAAGGTTTAGAATGGGAAATTCCATCACCTGCGCCTTACCACACATTCGAAACGCCGCCAGTTATTAAATAATTGGCGCACCTTAACAACTATTTTGGAGATAGGTAAACACACAGTATGAAAGAGTCCAACGCGTCTAAACCTGTTGCTGGCAGTAAATCAACCGCTTCAGCTAAACAGCAACCCGCAAACCATAGCCGGACGGTCGGCAAGTTGGTGTTACTGACATTAGCTATGTTTGGTTTTGGGTTTGCGTTGGTCCCTTTGTACGATGTGTTTTGTGACATTACCGGTATTAACGGAAAAACAGACAACGAAGCCGCGGTATACGAAAGCGTAGAAATTGATGAGACTAGAACCATCATGGTCGAGTTTATAACACGAACCAACAGCGGTATGCCTTGGGAATTCAAAGCACAAACTCGCCGTGTTGATGTGCACCCAGGAGAAATGGCCGAAGTCGAGTTTTACGTTCGCAATCCTTCAGGAAGAGACATTGTCGCACAGGCAATACCGTCTGTTTCGCCAGGGACAGCCGCTCTATATGTTAACAAGACAGAATGTTTTTGCTTTCAACATCAGCCGCTTAAAGCAGGCGCAGAAGCCGTCATGCCGATGAAGTTTTATATTGATCCGCAACTCCCCAAAGATATAACGTTTTTTACTTTGCAGTACACCCTTTATGACATTTCAGAAAAGGCACAACCTGCTGTTGACGTTGCCATGAACAACAGCTAACGGAGATCCAAATGGCCCAACAAGAATATCAGAAATATTATGTACCTGAACAAAGCATATGGCCAATCGTTGGCGCGGTTGCTTTATTCTTAATTGCCGTTGGCGCGGGTAACCTTACAATTGAAATGACACGCGATAAAGATGGTTACGGGGGCTACATTCTCATTGCAGGCCTAGTCGCTCTGTTAGTAATGTTGGTTGGCTGGTTTAAGAATCAAATTGATGAGTCCATGAGCGGTTTGTATAGTGATCAGCTCAGCCGGTCTTATCGCCAAGGGATGGCATGGTTCATCTTCTCAGAAGTCATGTTTTTTGCTGCATTTTTTGGTGCGTTGTTTTATGCCAGAACGATATCTGTGCCATGGCTAGGGGGCGCAAGCAACAACGCCATGACTAACGAAGTATTATGGCCAGCTTTTGAAGCGGTGTGGCCTCTGTTAACAACCCCCGGTGGCGTAAGTACTCAGGCTATGCCTTGGACAGGACTGCCTTTGATCAACACTGCAATTTTGTTAGTGTCATCCGTCACGTTACATTATGCTCACGTCGGTCTTGAGCAAAACAAACGTAAACAACTAATATGGCTGCTGGCATTCACTATTCTTCTTGGTTCTATCTTTATTGGCCTGCAGGCAGAAGAATACGTCTACGCATACCAAGAGTTACAACTAACGCTGCAGTCTGGGGTTTACGGAAATACATTTTTCTTACTAACGGGCTTTCATGGACTCCATGTCACACTGGGTACGATTATTTTGTTCGTGCTATTGCTAAGAATACTAAAAGGCCATTTTACGCCCAAAGAGCATTTTGCATTTCAAGCGGGCAGTTGGTATTGGCATTTTGTAGACGTAGTGTGGGTAATGCTATTTTTCTTTGTCTATATTCTTTGATTGGTATAAATAAAACCAGTCATTGCTGCTGCGAAGGCCGCAATCTAAATAAGCAAAAGACCGTCATTGCTGCGAAGGCAGCAATCTTTATACATTACAGATGTTGTTAACTAAACATTTCGAGTGTTGTAGGAGATATTTGCATACGCAAAGGTGACGGTTGATGTGGCATTTGCACGAGTAGGTGTGGCACTTTCAATAGGGGTGGCATTTTCAATAGTTGGGAGAGCGTTTGCACTAGTCGAGGGACACCCTCATAGTATCTAGATAATTAGCATTATCTTAGCGTTAAGCCCTTGTTGATGAGGTAATTAACACTTAGTAAGGTCTAGGGTTGGGAGTGATGAGACCGGTTGCAACTGCAAGAAGGATTAAACCAACAATAACAACGGACGCTAGCACCCTCCTTCCAATAAACTTGCTCATGGGTTGTTGGTCATTTTTTAACATCACCATCATGGCTTTAAATAAATTGAAAATCATAAAAACCAATAACAAACCCAAAATGATTTTAACGTATATCATAACAAGCCTTTTTGCTCTGCCAACTGTCTCTTGTCTGATTAAGCTAACATGAAGCTAAAAAACATGCCAATTGTTGCTACTACTATCGCACTTTTTTGTGTAACGGTAATGACCGGCTTAGGTCTTTGGCAATTGGATAGAAAATACGAAAAAGAAGTGCGCCTTGAACAACTAGCGTCGCGTCAGCAAAACGTTCCCTTTAGTTTAACAGAGGTATTATCGTTGGGTCAGGACAATCAAGACTATCCTGTTTCAATAAGTGGTGACTTAATATCTAAGCGATTATTTTTTATCGATAATAAGATACACAATGGGAAAGTGGGATTTGAGGTCTTAGTCCCGCTGCAAACCAACCAAGGCATAGTCTTGCTAAACCATGGTTGGGTGGCTGGCTTGGGCAGTAGAACATTGTTACCTGAGGTCGATATCGAAACCGGCCAACACTATAAAGGTATGGTCTATTATCCCACTAATAACATGATGATTACTGAAACAAATAAAGATGTGGAGACATTTCCAGCATTGCTGCAACAAGTCGACATTTCATTAATCCAAGGCTATTTTGATAATCCAGTATTACCCTTCATTATCAACCTAGACCCTGATCCAAGCAGTGGATTTATAAGGGAGTGGACGCCCGTAGTAATGTCGCCAGATAAGCATCTTGGTTATGCGATACAGTGGTTTGGCCTTGCCATCGCTTGCCTAACGATTTATCTTTTGAGTCTAATGAAATTGACCCAACCTGCCTCATCTAAACCCAAATTATCGGAATAACAATGAAAAAAAACAGACTGACCATTATCGCGCTCGCCTCGGTGTTTATCTTGCCCGTGGTGTTGGCAAAACTAGCCTTGGAAAATGATTGGTTCAACAAAGCATCGACTAACCGAGGCGTTTTGCTCGAGAGTCCCTTAGATGCAAGCGAACTTTTAGCCGCCGCAGATAAACACGTAAATGGCGAAAAAAATACGTGGAAACTATTAATGACGATTCCAACTAATTGTGACATCTCATGCCAAAACGCAGTATTGACCATTTCTAACGTAAGACAAGCGGTCGGAAGACAGATGGAACGGGTGGATGCGATATTCTTGGTTACTCAAAATAGCGATGCAGATGCGTTAAAAAACATTCAATCTAAAAATCTTGGAATTGTGTTATCACAAGATATCGAAAATGTTAATAAAGTGTTTAAAAATGAGGGGATAAATGCTATTTTCCTAACAGATACGTTGAATAACGTAGTGTTAAAGTATCCGAATACATCAGACCAAGACCAAGCAATCATGGATGGCAGAGACGTTTTATCTGATTTAAGGAAGTTACTCAAGTTGTCAAGAATTGGTTAGTGTTTTAAGGGTATCGTAAACATGAGAAAGTTGGTCTTGGTCAGTCTATTTTTAGCCTTGTTTGTCATTATATTGGGTGCGTATACAAGACTAACGGATGCGGGTTTGGGGTGTCCAGATTGGCCAGGATGTTATGGCCATTTGATTGTTCCTCAAGACCAAACTTTAATAGATAGTGCTAATCAAGCATTCCCCGAAAGGCCTGTTGAAGCAGAAAAAGCCTGGAACGAAATGATCCACCGCTACTTTGCAGCAGGGTTAGGATTTTTAATTTTAGTTACCTTCTTGGTTGCCTTGTCAAAAAAAGTAAGACGTCACACTAATGCGCCCATAAAACTGCCCTTTGTGGTACTGGTTCTAGTCTGTTTCCAAGGGATGCTAGGGATGTGGACGGTAACCATGAATCTTATCCCAATTGTAGTAATGGGCCATTTATTGGGGGGCTTCACGGTCTTGTCATGTTTGTTTTTACTCTATCTCAGACTGACACCTTACAGAATTCCAGGCGGAGATTCTCAAATTCGCAAGTATGCTAAATTTGGCGCAATAGGCATTGCCATACTCGTCTGGCAAATAGCGCTTGGTGGATGGACTTCTGCCAACTATGCCTCGCTTGCATGCACTGAGCTACCTATTTGCCAAGGCGATTGGACTGCCAGATTTGATCTTGCAGGCGCGTTTTCTATTCCCGCCGCTGATAACTACGAATATGGGGTGCACAGTTACGATGAGCGCCTGACCATGCATGTACTACACAGAATTGGTGCCATTATCACGTTTTTATATTTGTGCTGGCTGGCAGTTAAACTTTATCAAAAGTCGTCTTCGGGCATGGTCAAGCAATTGTCAGTTACCTTAGTGTTTGTGCTCGGTGTGCAGATAGCGTTGGGGGTAAGCAATGTCATATATAGCCTACCGCTGACCGTAGCCGTTTTGCATAATGCGGTTGCAGCTTGCTTGTTGTTAGTCATGGTGCTGCTGACTTACACAATGTATAGAAAGTATTGACCACAAGGCTCACATGAGTTTGCAGGACAAAGAGTCTGCCAGATATTTTAGTGTCTATGTCCACAAAGTCTGAGTAGACAACGTTAGATAATTTTCAACAGCACAAAACCTTATAATTTTTGCTGTTAAAGGAGTACCACGCATGAGTAAAGTAGTTTCTGCGCCACGAACGTTAGCGCAACAATCAAGTTGGCGGGACTATTACGAACTGACCAAACCAAGAGTGGTAATGCTCTTGCTACTAACGGCGTTGGTGGGAATGTGCTTGGCAACTGAGTCTTGGATAGCACCTAATGTGTTGATATTTGGCTTGCTTGGCATTGGTTTGTTGTCATCCTCCGCAGCAGTTATTAATCACGTTGTTGACCATAAAATAGACAGTCTAATGGCGCGTACCTTCAACAGACCGGTCGCCAAAGGAAAAGTAACACCTCAAAAAGCGTTAACATTTTCTTTTATCTTGGGTGCGATTGGGTTTTTGAGTTTGGCACTGTTTGTCAACATGCTAACGGCGATGCTGACTTTGGCAAGCTTGGTCGGTTATGCAGTCATTTACACTTCTTACTTAAAGCGTGCGACGCCGCAAAACATTGTTATCGGCGGATTGGCTGGGGCTGCGCCTCCATTACTGGGTTG
>Ga0115565_10000298_pt1 | contig 43134 bp, 36 predicted proteins | sample COGITO_mtgs_1105_FD_87199 | JGI IMG/M metagenome (GOLD analysis project Ga0115565, IMG submission 87199) | Pelagic marine microbial communities from North Sea - COGITO_mtgs_110530 | ecosystem: Environmental > Aquatic > Marine > Epipelagic | place: Germany:Helgoland, sampling site Kabeltonne... | reverse complement strand
CGCGACCATTTGATGATTCTGCATACAAACCCGGAACGCGCACTGCGAGAGCCAAAATATCATCAGCGCCAGCGAACAGACTATCAAGTTTTTCACCGCTTAACGTTGCGATAGAAATCGGTACGTCTTGGATAGACTGCGTGCGCTTTTGTGCAGTGACTGTTATTTTTTCAAGCATTTTGCTCGAGGCTTCCGTGCCACTTTGCTCTTGAGCCAAAGTGGTTGGAACCACGACAATTGACAATGCTGCCGCAATGCCAACTGTCAATGACGTTAACTTAAATCGATTCATTTTGAGTGTCCATATTTTGGTGATTTATTATTAATAAAATGGTGTTTGATTTGTAAACATTACATTAGAACGTAGTCTAAGTTAGTCACGATTACCCTGTAATTTCAGCTTAAATTATAGCAAGAATGTATTTTAAAACACACTTGTATGTCACAAATATTGAGAATATCAATTAGTAAGGTTTGCTAAACTTCATTTTGTATTGAAAAGGGGACAATCCCGTTTCTCTTTTAAACAGTCTTGTAAAAGATGATAGATCCTCATAGCCGACGCTATTGGCAGTTTTGGCAACGGATAAGCCATCGGCCTCTAGCAATCGTTTTGCTTGTTCAAGCCGAACTCGTTGGATATATTCTATGGGACTAAGTCCCACATTTTTTTTGAAGCGGCGCAGCAAAGTACGCTCTGATAAATTAACCTCTAATGCTACCGTCGAGACACTAACATCGTCCTTAAAATGCTGTTCGATAAAGCGCTGGGCAGCGATAATTTGTTCGTCATTATGTTGTTGATGGGAGCGCAAATTGGCGTATACGCCCTGATTGCCGCGTTGCATATCAATCAGGTGCGATTTTGCGGTTTCTTGTGCGGTTTGCCTGTCTTGATAACGCTCGATCAGCAGCAACGCCAAGTCATACCAAGCCATGCCACCGCCTGCACAGAAGATACCGTCAGACTGCGTAATTAATTTGTTTGCTTGGACTTTTATGCTGGGATAACGAGCCGCGAACAGTTCACTGTAGCCCCAGTGTGTCGTAGCTTCTCTGTCATTCAATAAGCCTGCTTCGGCTAAAAAGAAAGCTCCGCTGCAGTTGCTTGCGAGTTCACAGCCACTGTCTCTTAGCCGGATTATATGTGGCAACAAGCTTTTGTTGTCTGCCAATACAGTTGTTATGTCTGCCGCGATAGTGGGTATTAACAATAGGTCGCAGTGTTTAATCGATTTTATGCTCGCTTGAGACTTTATCTCAATACGATTAATACACCGAATGGCACGTCCGTCAATACTTGCAATTGTAACGTCAAAACAACGCTTGGTATTTTGTTGATTGAATCGTTGCCAAGAAACGCCCGCTAATGAAAATAGGTCAGCGACCCCTGTAATGGCAGAAGACAACGCACCATCAAAGCCCAGAATAGTGACTGAGACCGCATTGTTAATGCGTTTATGATTAAACGGTGTATTCATTTAAGTATCTCTTTATAACGCTACGCTAGCTTGCACTATTAGTTTTGATTATGTGTGTCTTTTATCGCATAAATAGTGTCATAAATGACAATCTATGCCAATCGAAAATTAGGTTAATATTATGTAAATATGTTAACCGTATAAGTACTTATCAGTCCTGGCTTTGGGCAGCGAGTATGAGTACATTGCCCAACAGAATACAACGCCGGAGATTTTAAATGTCATCACCTTTAATTGGACAAATGGAACTGGAGTTTCAACTCTATCAAGTATTAGATGTTGAGGCGCTATGCGCAAAAAGTCGTTTTAGTGAGCATAATAAAGACACGTTTGATGCAATCCTACAAACAGCAGACCGTATCGCCACCAATTTGTTTTTGCCACACAATCACATTGCAGACAAAAACGAGCCGACATTTGATGGCGCTAAGGTATCTATGATTCCCGAGGTTCAAATTGCCTACGATGCGTTTTGTGAGGCAGGTTTTATTGCTGGTCGTTATGACTTTGAAGATGGTGGCATGCAGCTACCAGAGGTTGTTATGACCGCAACTGCTGGTTATTTCATGGCTGCCAATCCATCCACTACTTCTTATCCTTTTTTGACGACTGCGGCGGTCAATGTGATCAGCCATTTTGCGGGTGAAGCGCTTAAGCAGAAATTTATGCCGCGTATGTTAACCGGTGAATTTACCGGCACAATGGCACTCACAGAACCTCATGCGGGTTCGTCTTTAGCAGATATAACAACGTCAGCGGTGCCCAACGATGATGGTAGTTATCGTATTAAAGGCAGCAAATTATACATATCGGGTGGCGAGCATGAGTTATCCAAAAATATTGTACATTTGGTCTTAGCTAAAATTCCCGGTGGCCCTGCTGGCGTAAAGGGTATTTCGTTATTTATTGTGCCCAAGTTTCGTTTGGACGAGTCTGGTGAACCCGCGCACCGCAATGACGTTACGCTGGCCGGTTTGATTCACAAAATGGGTTACCGTGGCACAACATCAACAGCCTTAACATTCGGTGAAAATGACGACTGTCATGGCTACTTAGTCGGTGAACAGCACTTTGGCCTGCGTTACATGTTCATGATGATGAATGAGGCAAGGATTGGCGTCGGTTTTGGAGCGGCAATGATTGGCTATCGCGGTTACCAATATTCATTAGAATTTGCAAAAGAACGCACTCAAGGCCGCCATAGTGACTATGAGTTAGGCCAAAAGCCAGCCCCTATCATCATGCATGGCGACGTTAAACGCATGTTACTTGCACAAAAAGCATACTCAGAAGGCGGCATGGCGCTTTGCTTGTATGGTTCGCACATGATTGACCTCATAAATACCTGCGAAAATGCACAAGAAAAAGCCGAATTAACGGAAATGCTTGACTTATTGACACCGGTTTTAAAAGCTTGGCCGTCTGAATTTGGTCCCAAAGCGAATGATTTAGGCATTCAAGTCTTAGGCGGTTCTGGCTACACAAGAGAGTATTATTCAGAACAATTCTGGCGTGATAATCGACTGAATCCAATTCATGAGGGCACCAACGGTGTTCAAGCGCTAGACCTTACGTTTAGAAAGCTTTGGCAAAAAGACAGCATCGGTTTAAAAGTGTTGCAGGCACATATGCAAGCTGACTTTTCGGCAATGCCGCATGCTCAAAGTAAAGCGTTAGTGGCTAATTTGACGCCCTATCTGAAGCAATTGCACGACTTACTGCCGCATATCGCAAAAACGATGCAGGGAGAGCAACAGGCCACGCTTACGGCTAATGCCCAAGCCTTAATGAATGTCTTTGCGCAAATAGTCGTAAGCTGGATTTGGATCAGACAAGCTAATGCGGCTGAAAAAGGCTTAGCGCAACAACCGACAGCAAAAGAGGAAGCGTTTTATAGGGGCAAAATTCAAGCAGCTAGATATTTCGTTGAATGGGAGCTACCCGCAATATCACGCGATATTCAATTGCTTAGAGACAATAATAATGCCTGCATAGATATGCAATTAGATTGGTTTTAACGGAGGAAATAAAAATGAATAACAAACAATGGCAGTTAGCAAAGCGCCCTTTTGGAGAGCCTAATAGCGAAACTTGGACATTTGCAGAAGAGCCTGTTGCCGATTTGGAGAATGGCCAATTATTGGTAAAAATTCTATATGTTTCACTAGATCCTGCCATGCGCGGTTGGCTTAACGATTCAAAGTCATACATCGAGCCTGTGCAGATTGGCGCGGTGATGCGCGCCGGTACCGTGGGTAAAGTAATAAAGAGTAAACATGAAAAGTTTGCCGAAGGCGACTATGTCTGTGGTCATCAGGGCGTCCAAGAATACGCCATCAGCGACGGCAAAATGCTACACAAAGTAGACGCGTCAATAGCCCCTTTAAGTTACTATCTAGGTGTTTTGGGCATGCCAGGGATGACGGGTTATTTTGGTTTACTTAAGACTGGGGAACCCAAAAAAGGTGAAACAGTCGTGGTATCTGGCGCTGCCGGTGCCGTTGGTGGACTAGTAGGGCAGATAGCACGGATCAAAGGTTGTAGGGTGGTCGGTATCGCCGGCGGTAAGGACAAATGTGATTTTTTAATTAACGAACTCGGCTTTGATGCCGCCATTGACTACAAAAATCAGAATGTAAAAAAAGCGCTTAAGGAAGCATGTCCTAGAGGTGTCGATGTGTATTTTGATAACGTCGGTGGGGACATTTTAGATGACGTATTAACGCAAATAAACATGAAGGCGCGCATCGTTATTTGCGGCGCAATCAGTCAATATAACAACACTACGCCTGTCAAAGGTCCCTCAAATTACCTATCCTTGTTGGTCAATCGAGCAAAAATGGAAGGCATCGTTGTATTTGATAATATCGCTGAATATCCAACGGCGATGAAAGAGATTGCGGGCTGGATTAAAGCCGGCGAGATGAAAGTAAAAGACCATGTTGTTGAAGGCATCGAAACATTTCCTGATACTTTAATGATGCTTTTTAAGGGTGAAAACTTTGGTAAGTTGGTGTTAAAAGTAGGTGATGAAGTATGAACTTAGCGGCTGATGTAACTGGAAAACGAATATTAATAACGGGTGGTGCATCAGGTTTGGGTGCCGCTGCTGCGCTTTTATTGGCATCACGCGGTGCACATGTAATGATTGCAGATTTGTCACTGTCTAATCTAGAAAAAGTACAAAAACAATCTAAAGATGCTGGGTATGACTTACACTGTTGTGAAGTTGATGTAGCGGATGGAGACTCGGTGAATAATTTGTTTACCAACGCTTTAAAAACACTCGGTGGTCTCGATTCCGTTATTAACAATGCAGGAGTAGACCACGACCCAGCGCCGTTTCATGAAGTAAGCGAGGCTGATTTTGACCGTAATATCGCAATTAACCTAAAAGGTGTTTGGTTATGTATGCGAGCTGCACTTTCTATTATGGCACCCAATGGCGGTGGTCATATTATAAATGTTGCTTCTATTGCAGGTTTGCGTTCGGCGCCATCAATTTCGGCATATAGCGCTTCAAAACATGGCGTGATCGGACTTACAAAGTCGGCGGCGGTCGAGTATGCACGCGTTAACATCAGGGTAAATGCAGTATGCCCTAGCTTTATCGACACGCCAATGGTGCAAAATACGATGGCTAAGTTAGATGAAAGAGGACAAAAGGCAATAACGCATGCCAGCCCGATGCGAAGGCTCGGCAGACCAGGTGAAATAGCGGGTGCGATGGCATGGCTTTGCAGTGATGAGAGCAGTTTTATGAACGGGCACTCTTTGACGCTTGATGGCGGTATGTTGGCGTAATCACTTCTCACTTAAAACTGATAACAATCCTTGGCGATTAAATAGATATCGTAAAAAGGAATAGGAAGGAATACAAATGAAAGATTTATTTGATTTAACGGGTAAAGTTGCAATCGTCACGGGTGCCAGCAGAGGCATTGGTGAATCAATTGCGCGTTTGCTAGCAAGTAAGGGGGCTCATGTGATTGTTTCTAGTCGCAAAATAGAGAGTTGTGAAGCCGTTGCTTCCAGCATTCGTGAAGATGGTGGCGAAGCCAGTGCATTTGCATGCCATGTAGGCGAAATGGAGCAGATAAAAGGGTTATTTGAGCATGTAAAATCTGAATTCGGCAAAGTCGATATTTTGGTTAACAACGCCGCCGCGAACCCGTATTTTGGTCATATTCTTGATACGGATTTAGCAGCATACCAAAAGACCGTTGATGTAAACATTCGAGGCTACTTTTTCATGTCAATAGAAGCGGGTAAAATGATGAAAGAGCAGGGCGGTGGAGTCATACTAAATACGGCTTCAGTCAATGGTGTTACGCCTGGCAATATGCAAGGTATTTATTCAATCACCAAAGCTGCTGTTATTAGCATGACCAAAGCGTTTGCTAAAGAATGTGGTCCATTAAATATTAGAGTCAATGCGTTGTTACCAGGCTTAACGGATACTAAGTTTGCGTCGGCACTAACCAGTAACGACAATATTTTAAAGAGCGCACTCAAGGTAATACCATTGGGACGAGTGGCTGATCCAGACGAGATGGCCGGAACCGTCCTGTATTTATGCTCTGATGCATCTAGTTACACGACCGGCGCAAGCGTAATAGTTGACGGTGGTATGTTAGCATAATGCATATATGGGTAGATGCAGATGCCTGTCCCGTGCTAATTAGAGAGGTTTTGTATAAAGCCTCTCAACGCACCTCTGTGGCGCTTACGATGGTTGCTAACCAATACATTCCGGTTCCGCCCAATCAACATATTAACTGTTTAGTTGTGAGTGCAGGCTTCGATGTTGCGGACGATGAGATCGTTCAGCGTTGTTGTACTGAGGATTTAGTCGTCACAAATGACATCCCGCTAGCGGCTGAAGCAATAGAAAAAGGCGCTACCGTGATCAACTTTCGCGGCGAGTCGTACGACAAAGATACAATTAAAGCCACGTTAACAATGCGTGATTTTATGGATACCATCCGAGCCAGCGGAGAGCGTACTGGCGGTCCCAGCCCGTTTTCATCAAAAGACAAAATGAATTTCGCCAATCAGTTGGATAGGGTGTTAGCCACTGCCATGCGTTGATGGGCTGTAGACCGGCAATAAAGTATCATCCTCGACAATATCGTTTCATACTTTACAACTAAATATCATACTAGCAAGCTATGAAACCTTTGGTTGGGTAGTGGCAGAAATCCGGTGTGGGGAGACTTACGTTGTTATAATCTGTGAGAGAATTTTGTGCTTTTTTGGAAGAAACTGTGGCCTGAAAAAAATGGCTGTATCACTCCTGTTTAACACCATATACGGTCAGTCGAGTATTTATTGTGTCAAGAAGTCCGACATAACTGACAAAGCAATGTCGACTTTCCATTCCATCATTTATTTTTGACGGCTTGGATCGGTTAGCGATAACTCTAAATACCTTCGCTGAACGACTGTAAAGTCCGAGCGGCCGTATATTGATCTTCTAATTGTGAAGCTACAGTACCTTCTCAATTAGAAGAGCAAACGAAAGCAAGCACCAGTTGATGTAGCTGATTTATTTGCTCGGTCCTCGTTGGTTATATAAATAAGGTCACCGCCATGCTGAACCATAATTGTCTTCGCTAGCGCCAATCCTATACCTGAACCATTGGATTTTGTAGTAAAAAACGGTACAAATATGTTTGCAATGGCGGTTGCTGATATACCATCACCGCTGTCTTTTAAGTCTATATATGCTCGCCCATCTGAAAGGTGACCAGACTCCAATGTAATTTGCTTTATTTGTTCAATATCATCATCAGCATCTAGAAGCGCGATAGCCTCTAGTGCATTAGTAATAAGGTTTATTAATACTTGCTCAATTTGACTTCCATCAACCATTAGTAGTTGAGAGTAAACTACCTTGTTATTGAATATTATCTGCTTATCTAGAACGCTTTGCCGCATTAATTGGTAAACGTTGTCAGTTAAATCATGTAGGTGGCAGGGCGTTCGATTAGGCGGTGGCAATCCGCTAAAGGTGCGAAAGCGAGTAATAAACTGGTTAAGATGAATAGCTCTGCTCGATATCGCTGACAATGCCACTGCTAAATCATCTTTGTCGTCATCACATTCAAACTCAAGTTCATGCGGTAACCTGTCTAGTGCGGTCTCCGCTAAAGATGAAAGAGGGAGTATTGAATTTGCCACTTCGTGAGTAAGCACTTGGGTAAGTTGCTTAAACGCTTCTTGTTCTTTTAATTTTAACTCCTCGTAAACTGATTGAAATGTTATGGAAACTAGGACGTTACCGTTAAGCTCAAGCTTAATTATGGAAACAGAAAACATGTCTCGATGCCCATTTTTTTGCCAAGGTAAGGTGATTCGAGTTAACTTAGCACTAGGCTCAAAAAGTGCTTTTCTGAAGTAGCCATATAATGGGTGGGATGTTTGTACATGTTCGAGCTTTTCGCCTATTAAGCGAATAGCCGCTGAATTTTGCTGCTTTATGATTCCGCTATCATTAACAACTATTACTCCTACGTTTATTTGCTGAATTAGAACTTGGAAAAAATTGGCTTGCTCAACTGCATCTAACCTAACAGATTTGAGCTTCGCTGATACTTCCATGAGCTGATTTCTCAAAGGGTGTGCTTGCGTTAGTCCTAAGCTAGTATCCCCGTTAGCAATCGCCTTTAGCACCATCAAAGGTTCTCTACTCGCTTTCTTTTGCTGTGAGATAAACCATACAATAACGAATGATAAAGCCAACGTAATTAGTATACTCGCTGAAGATATGCCACTTAGAAACATCGAGACTCCCAAACCCATACTCAAGAGCACAACACCTGCAATTGCAAAACAAAGCTTTATCTGGCTCATTGCTTTATTCCATACTTTTCAAGCCGCCTATACAATGCACCTCTGGTTAACCCAAGCGCTTTGGATGTCTTACTAACATTACCTTGAAAAAATGTTAAAGCAGACAGAATTGTCTGATTTTCGACGTTTTCTAAATTAAAATCGGCAACCGTATCCTCTGCGCTTTTTGGTTGCGTTGATAATGTTGTTGAATTGTTTAAAACACTTGCAATATCAAGGTATTTGCCTTCTGACAAAATTACTGCTCGTTCGACTGAATGGGCTAACTCTCTTATGTTGCCCGGCCATTTATATTCACAGAGCTTATCGATGTCACAGTCACTCACTTCCAGCAAGCGTTTATACTTTGTATTATAGTGTTTTAAGTAATACTCGACTAAAAGAGGAATATCTTGTTTTCTTTCACGCAAAGGCGGCAAGGTAATTTCAATTGTATTTAAGCGATATAGTAAATCTTGACGGAACTCTCCTGCATTTACCGCATGATGCAGATCGCTATTGGTCGCGGCTATGAGTCTGATATCAATTTGAATTGTTTTATTGGCACCCACAGGCATGATTTCGCGATTTTGCAATGCACTTAGTAACTTTGCCTGTTCCTGCAAGGGTAAATTTCCAAGCTCATCTAAAAATAGCGTCCCTTTGTCAGCTAACTCAAAACGGCCTACGCGGTCTTTATTAGCGTTTGTAAAAGCACCTTTTATATGACCAAACAACTCACTTTCAAACAGCTCCGTACTAATTGCGCCCATATCAAGATTAACGAATGCTTCATTAGCTCTTTGGCCAGCTAGATGAATAGCGCGTGCAATCAGTTCTTTCCCCGTGCCACTCTCACCTAGGATGAGTACGTTTGCATTTGTTTGAGCCGCTTTTTCCACCGTTGCTAGAATAGCTTTCATCGTATCGCTTTGCCCAATTATAGGTGCATCGCTACCTTGAGTTAGCTGATTTAATGCGATATTTCTTCTGTTTAACTGAGTGACTTGCTGACGTGTTTCGACATGTTTAAATGCACTTGCCACCATGCCTAATAGTTCAGCATTCTGCCAAGGCTTTGCAATAAAATTAACTGCACCGGCTTGGATAGCACTAATCGCCAATTGAATATCTGCATACGCCGTCATCATGACCACAACCACTTCAGGAAAGGTTTCTGTAATTTCATGAAGTATAGAAAACCCTTCTTGACCCGATATTGAATCTTGTCGGAAATTCATATCTAACAAAACTAAATCAATATTGTGTTGTGAAATCAACTTGCACACTTGAGAGGGGTCATCGCAGCAAACAACACCTGTATAATGCTTTTTTAAAAGTAATCGGGTTGCCGTTAGCACGTCTAAATTGTCATCAACAATAAGCACATTACCGATATATCTATTTATCATTGCTTTGTTCGCTGAATGTCATTCGAAAATTAAGTCTACCTTACCAAAATACTTTGGAATGTCCATTATTGGACGCTAAATATTACTATAAATGGACAGTGTCCGAATATGAACACAGTAAATAACCGTAACTATATGTATTTACTAATGAAAATATTTGGCATTAGTTTTGATAACAGCGCATACAGGTATTTAAATTATTGAAGTATGTTTTGGACAGAAAAATATCAAAATCGAAGATTCGAATCTTAATTGAACGATACGCAAAGCTTTTAGGCATTCTACTTCTTGTTACCTTTGTTTTTGTTCTTTTTAGTTTTGCCAATTTGGCCGGAAGTAATGTAGTCAAAGTGGATTTTTCACAGCTCACTATAAGTAAGGTCGAAACGGGTACCTTTTCAGATTTACTCAACACCCGGGGACTTGCAGAAGCAAACACAGCCGTATTTTTAAACACCGAGACAGGCGGCATCGTTGAAGAAAAAATGGTCTCACAAGGGGCCTTTGTTGAAAAAGGTCAGCTATTAGCAAGGTTTACAAATACAAGCTTACAATTAGATGTGATGAGTCGTGAAGCCCAAGTGACGGAGCAGCTAAATTTTCTGAGAAATACGCAAATGAGTATCGAGACCAACAGACTTAATCTTAGTCGTGATTTACTCGAAATTGAGTTGGAAATATCCCACCTTGAAAGAAGATTTAAACAAGCTTCAGTGCTGGCAAGCAGTAACACTATTGCCAAAGATACTGTAGAGGCAATAAACGCCGATTTGCACTATTTTAAGGCCCGCAAGGCGTTGAATCTAGAAAGACAAGCCCAAGAGCGTAGTATTCGCAACGTTCAACTGGCGCAACTTGAGGACAGCGCAGCAATGTTGAATAGGAATTTGGCGTACGCACGAGCAAACTTAAACAAATTAACGGTTAAGAGTCCTGTTACAGGATATCTCAGTGAGATCAATCTAGAACTAGGTGAATCAAAGAATAGCGGAGATAGGCTAGGCCAAGTAGATATTCCAGACCAATATAAGCTCAGAATTATGCTAGACGAATTTTATTTAAACCAAGTATCGGTTGGTATGCAGGCGCGTGTTCAGATTAATGAAATGACTCATGATATCACTGTATCTAAGATAGATAGCCAAGTTGAAAATGGCCAGTTTTCAGTGGAAGCTGAATTGCCGCAGTCATCACAATCTATTAAGCGAGGTCAATCCCTTAATGTGGAAATTGTTTTGAGTGATGATGATCAAAATGCCTTGTTACTTTCAAGAGGTGCTTTTTTTTCGACTAGCGGCGGCAATTGGGTGTTTGTTTTGCAAGCTGATGGCAACACAGCTGAGCGTCGAAACATTCGCTTGGGAAAAAAGAATCGAGATTATTATCAGGTGCTGGATGGCTTAGACGCAGGCGAAAAAGTCATCATTTCTAGTTACTCATCATTCGATAATGCACAAACTTTAAAAATTAAATAAAATGGAAGTCGTTGTTATGTCAAAAATGATAAACCTCAAAAACGTGTCACGCATATTCCGGACTGGAGATATCGAAACAAGCGCTTTGAGCAATATTAGCTTTACCATCAAGCAGGGAGAGTTTGTCGCTATCATGGGGCCTTCTGGTTGCGGAAAATCCACTCTGTTGTCGATTCTTGGCATGCTTGATTCTCCTTCATCAGGTTCATACGAATTCGAAGACGTAGACATCGCCCGCCATTCTGAAAAAGAGCTTGCTTCTATTCGTAAAGCGTCGTTAGGTTTCGTATTTCAACACTTTAATTTGATCAATGAGTTGAACGTATCTGAGAACGTAGAATTACCCTTGCAGTATTTGAAAATATCAAAAAAAGAACGTGCTTTTCGCCTCAACAAAATCTTAAAACGCGTCTCAATAGATCATCGAGCCGATCATCTGCCTCATCAACTTTCGGGTGGTCAGCAGCAACGTGTCGCAATTGCGCGAGCTCTCATCATAAATCCAATACTTATTCTCGCTGACGAACCTACAGGCAATTTAGATTCTAAAAACGGCGAAGAGGTCATGTTACTCCTGAAAGAGCTTAACAAAAGCGGCACAACTGTGATTATGGTCACGCATTCTGAAAAGGAGGGTAACTTTGCTGACCGGGTCTTGCGAATGATGGACGGGCAGCTTATATGGGATAGAAGCAATGATTTGAATACACCATCAGTGAATGAAAATGTTTAATCACTATCTTAAAATTGCCTATCGAGCCAATCTTAACCACAAGCGGCATAGTATTCTTAATATCTTTGGTCTAGCGTTAGGTTTGTCTGCTGCGTTAGTTGTTGGTTTGTTTGTTCAACATGAAATGTCCTACGACAAATGGCAACCAAATGTCGATACTTCTTATCGAGTGGACTTGGATTTTTCCAGCTTTGGCTTTGACGTGCAGCCGAGCGCAAACCTAAATCGCGCCCAAAAATTTAAAACTATCTCTGGCGTTGAGGATGTTTTTGGGCTGATAAGAGCGTCAGACATGAACACTAGTGCAACTAATGTTAATTATGGTGGAAACAGTTTTCAATTAGCGTCATTGTTTGTTGCTACTGAAAACATTGAACGCTTTATAAAGCTTAAGATCGTTGATGGTGACATCAGCGAAGCATTGGATCGGCCATGGCAGTTAGCGCTTAGCCAAAAAGAGGCAACGCGTATTTTTGGTCAAGATAAGGCGTTGGGTAAAGTGCTCAATACGCAAAAAGGGGTTTATACAGTAGTGGCTGTGTTTGAGGACCTACCCGAAAACACCCACTTTGCTTTCACTAGTTTGACTTATAACGACAGTTATATAAGTGATTTACGTACACATATGCATTACGTCTATGTGCGACTTGCCAATAATGTTGATTTAAACGCAATAGAGTCATCGCTATCAAAAATGTATACCATTGGGGATGAAGATGACCGCCTTAAAGTAAAGCTAACCCCGATTAAAGATATTCATCTTCACCACATTTCAGAATTGAAGTTGGGTGGCTCATGGGAAACGGTTTTACTTTGTTTTTTATTGAGCGGCCTGCTGGTTGCCGTTGCTTGCATTAACTTTGTCAATATGAGTATTGCGCAAGTAGCGAGAAGGGCAAAAGAGGCTGGTATACGTAAAACACTAGGTGCAAGTCAATCACAACTCATTTTTCAATATCTATTAGAAGCTTGGCTGCTGACAGCGGTAGCGCTTTTTGTAGCATGTATTTTCATCGATTTGAGTATGCCATTTGTAGAGACGCTTCTACAGCGCAAATTGCCTATACACTATGGCCTCTCTGAGGTTTTCCTACTTTTTAGTTTAAGTGTCCTAATCACTTTATTTGCCGGTACATATCCCGCTGTGTTTCTTTCTTCTTTTTCTGCACATAGAACACTTTCAGGAGAGCTCGTGCATGGCAAGACAGCCATGTATATTCGAAAGAGTTTATTAGTTTTTCAAGCTGCAATATCTATTGGCTTAGTGACTTCAATATTAATCTTCAATACTCAATTAAAGGCACTGGAAGAGCTAGACACAGGTTTTGATACGAAATCCTCCATTTTGGTTGAGGGACTTGCACAATCAGCTGTCTTTACAAAGGGTGTTAGTTCAATTTTAGAACGCATAAAGCGCGAAGATGGCGTGATGTCAGCAATGCCAATAGATACAAAATTGACTGACGGTTTCTTATATAGCTTTGAGCTGTTATTCCCAAATGGGATTCAATCAGAAAGCTATATCCCCGCTATCGGCACAGGCTATCAACCTGTCAAAAATTTAGGCTTGAACTTGCTTGCGGGCAGAGAGTTTAACGTAAACTACGCAAGTGATTGGTTTCAAGCAAGTGACGATAATGCGCAAGCTAGCATCATCATCACAAAGTCGCTCGCATTATTGGCCGGATATAAGACTCCCCAAGACGCTATTGGGCAGACTTTTTTGCGAGATGGCTTAAACCTTCTGGTAGTGGGTGTGGTGGACGACATCATATTGGGCAACAACAGAGAAAGCTATTCACAAGTCTTATTTATATGTGGATTTTCTCTCTCCACGGATACAAATGTGATTGTCAATATTGAGTCGGATTTGTCTATACTTGAGCAAGCGCACATTATCAACAAGCTTCAAAATATTCTTGCAAATGAATTAGAAATGTTTGAGCCACGTATCAGCCTCGTTAATGATGCTATTCAAAACAATCTTAATTCTGACAAGCGGGTGTTGAAAATTGTCAGTCTATTTGGAGTCCTTGCAATTGTTATTGCTTGTATAGGCGTATTTGGACTGGCGTCATTTACCATCCATCAAAAACGAAGGGAAATTGCACTGAGGAAGGTAGTAGGTGCCACACCTATAAGTATCATTAACTTAGTGGCTAAAGAGTTTGTTTTGTTAGTTTTGATAAGTGCAATATTTGCATGGCCAATAACGTTTTTTCTGATGAACCAGTGGTTGCAACAATTCAATACTCAGATAAACCAAGCTATTTGGATGTATTTGAGCGCTACATCGTTAGTATTAGCTGTTACTTGGACAACTGTTACGTGCATCGTTTTCATAGCAGCAGGAAAGAGCCCCGCGGAAGTGTTAAGGGCTGAGTAGTTTGCTGTTAACCCATATATTCAATGGATGTTTTGAGTGGTCAACGGCCCTGCGTGTTGGCTAAGTCGTATCACAAGTCCACGGCAATAGGGGCCGTACGCTGTTTAAATATGTATGAAACATTTTTGCCAGACTTGTCTGCACACAATTCAAGGATGAACGAATGTGCTGGCAGTGCAACAGAGTGAGCAATATAAACGCCACCGACCAGAAACCACGTTACTTTATCGATTGATCGAACGGTACTATCTCGACGTTACTGCAGACTTAGCCCAGCAAGGCAGGTACTTACCTTGTTGAGTTTGATGAGTTTTTACGTTGTGGTCGACTTGAGTGTGGTTTTTTGCGAGTGGTAAGCGGTGATTGCAAGCACGAGAAGTTAGTCGCCTTTAGTTGCAAGCCCAGAGGCTTTTAGTCGCGGTCTGCAGAACCGAGTTGCGGTGCAAGAAGAATGGCGGATAGCGCTGCGTTGTAGGTCGATGATGTGTTGTGCGGCTACCTAGATAAACAAGGCTCACCTATCACTGGCAACAATACCAGAACACCGCCAGTTGCAACTTTAGAGCAAACGGTTATGTTTGATGATTCCACCATCCAAAGAGATTTTGACTTTTCTAGGGTGGTCACCGACGCATGACACTCGAAAAACACAATGATGCTTGAACGCTCCATATGTTGAGGCAAGGCCTTTCGCACCTCACTATCCGGATTTCAATACCAAAGGCCAGCTTACTCACTCACCTCAACGACAAACATCCCGAAAATTTCTTCAACACCACAAATGAGTAACCACAAAATCATCCGCAAATACAGCTGTTACAGAAGCTAGTCGGTAGCGTTAATTTGTCCTATACTCTCAAACACTAATTTTTGTATAAGGATATAACTAAATGAGTGGTAAAGGTCTTGTGTCATTTCGAACAATAGTAAAGGGAATACTTGTTTGTATAGCGTTTGCGTCTAACGCTGAAATCGCAACAGCACCATTGCAACAAACTGGTACAGAAAGCGTAGATAGCTCTGCTTTTTCTGCCTTATATAAGCCAACTAATTTATCTGAAAAGATGACAACAAAGGTGAATGACAGTTTTGTAGCTGGTGACTATGATGGAGACGGTATCGCTGATTTAGTATTGCGTGACCGAACCTCTACCCTTTATGAGATTCGCTTATCATCTACTGATGAAATTAAGCAAACTGGCTTCGGCTTTGATCATAACGATATCATTATTAACGGTGATTTTGACGGCGACGGCATTGCTGATTTCGCAGTACGCAACCCAAAAAATTCGTCTTGGTTAGTAAAAAATTCCAGCGGCAGCAACTATGCAAGCGCGCTTGGGGATGGCATTCAGCGTTTTAGATTTGGTTTACAAGAAAGTGATATCCCAGTTGCAAGCGATTATGACGGTGATGGAATTACTGATATTGCAATCAGACGTCCTAGCAATGCCACGTGGTATGTTCGGCGATCTTCTGATTCAAAAATAGTACGAATACGCTTTGGCTTGCAGTCATCGGATATACCTGTGCCTGCTGATTATGATGGTGATGGCAAAGCCGATATAGCGGTTAGAAGAGTCAGCAACTCTACCTGGTACATACTTAATTCAAGCGGTAGTAATTATCTAAGTGACTCAAATGACGGCATTCAGCGCAGAGTGTTTGGCAAGCAAGTCAGTGATATTGCCGTGCCTGCTGATTATGACGGGGACGGTATTGCCGATATTGCTATACGCCGCCCTAGCAACCGCACGTGGTACATTAAATGTTCTTCAGATGACAAAACAAGCGCCTTAAGATTTGGTTTAAGACCGACAGATGTGCCTGTCGTAAGTGACTACGATGGTGACGGTAAGGCTGATATTGCGATAAGGAGAGCAGCAACGAATTTTTGGTACATCAAGAACTCTAGTAACTCAAATTACAAATCAAGCAAAATGGACGGTATCCAACGAATTGAGTTTGGTACGAATGCAAACTGGCACACTTTGCTTGAGCCTTTGTCGCTCGATAGGCAAATTATCTCTGATTCGATAGGTCCACAACGAACATTGTTTGCACTAGTCGGATTTGCAGATACAGCAAAAAATATCACCTTAGACGATGTAAAAAAGCTAGTAATGGACAATCCAGATTCTCTTGATAATTTTTTGCGCGCGAATTCAAATGACAAAGCTTGGATAGTCCCACAATATTTGGACTGGATTAACCTCGACAAGCCAAGTACTGATTATTTTACTGCAAGTTCTAGAGATACAAATGGATTTTTAAATGATGCGGTAGATAAAATTGGTAGCATCGTTAATTTTGACGAAGTAGATCGATTAGTTCTGATGGGTACTAGAGCAAATAGCGGTACCCCTGGGTGTTTTGCTTATCGAAACAAGGTAGTGTTTGGTTCTGGTGACTCTCAGTTTGCTGGCTATTTTGCTGTCCTTGGTGGAGGGGGGAATAGCGAAGGAGACGTTGGTTGTATTTTCCCGGGCCGAATTGCTCATGAATATGGACATACGTTTGATTTTGGCCATATTTTTGAGACAGCTTGTCCAGTGGGCGTGCTGCCGATGCTATGGCAAGACCGCTTCTATGACAATGGTTGCAACAACAATGGTTATTTCTTTACCTTTGACACAATGAGTGGCGATGATCAAAATCCATTGTTTTCATCAGTGTGGCGAAGCGATGCGGGCTGGTTTGAAGACGAGCAAACTGCTTTGATTGAGGCGTCAGGTATTTTCGATTTACAGTAATCTAGCTCATCATCAAAAGGCTTGAAATTATTGAAAGTTCCCGTCGGTTTTAGCGCTACCGGTCATCCATTATACTATTATGTAGAGTATCGCAAAAAGTTGGATGGTTTTGATTTTGGTGAGTTTGCCTCAGAAAGCCAAGGAGCTGAGTATGAGCTATTGGTAAGGCATTCAGGTATTGACGATATCAATACCCATGTTTCGTATCATCAATATCCACATAGATTTAACGACTGGCAAAGTAGCCCACCTTTAGACTTGGAAACTGATTTTGTAGACGAATATCGTGATGTCAGCTTCAGCGTCATTTCTGCGGAAGGTCAAGGCGAAACATCATCGTTTAAAATACAAGTGAATACGCCAAGAACGAGTATATCGCCTGCAAGGTTGTTAACGTTTGATAATAGTGAAGAACGAGAGCAATCCTTCGCACTGAATAATATATCTCAACAATCGTTAACGATCAGTGCCTTGAACTTAGTTGGAAGATCAGCATCTAGTTTTGAAGTCATAGATAATGCTTGTGCGAACCGTGAACTTGCGCCATCTGAAAGTTGTAATGTGACACTTAAAAGAATTGGTGAAATCTCAGTTTTAGCTGGTGTCAAAATCGAGATGAATAACGGTGAGATTAAACAGTTAGTAGAACTTTCAGGTCTTAGTATGCTTGACCTTCCTGCGTATGACCCATCGTTGCTGTTAGAGTGGCAAAATCCATCTGAGACCTATGGAGAAAACCTAAATTGGGCAGAGTCGTTCGACTATTGCAAGTCACTTACTCTCCAAGGAAAGAGTGATTGGAGACTGCCTCTGATAGACGAGTTACTCGCTAGCTTTTTTAAACTTAGAGGCGAACCACTTTATCAATTTGAACACAATTTTTGGTCAATATCTGAACCCAGTAATTTTAAAAACGCGTTTTACATAGTTGGGAATGATAACTGGCTGAATACAAATAAAGACAATAAACATAACGCCTTGTGTGTGCGAAATAACTAGGTGAAATGGCGGCGTATATAATATAAAACAAAGAATAAACAACAACAAGCGGAGGTCAAATTGAAGGTGTCCACTATTTCCACGATAAATGGCGCTACCCCGCAGAAAGTTTAAGACATTGAGGTAAAGTCAAAACCAGAAGCTATCAAAATTAGTGCTGTACATAATAGCTATAGGGGTTTTGTGCCCATCCCCTCGAAAATAACCTTAGAGATTTTTTTGCAAAGATCAGATACTGTTGATAGATACTATACATGTAAAGGTGTTGACTATTAATCTGCCAGGAACAAAGCGAATTCAAATTCTTAAGCAAGCTAAAATTGATGAACCGCCTAATTTCGAATTGTATTATTTATTACAATTCTGCACTATTATCCGCTTTTTTAAAGATTCACGAAAAAAGCGGTAGGCAAGTTATTGTTAAGGCAATTTCAAGGTTGCCGCCTGTTGCTTGGCAACACATCAATTTTAATGGCGAATATGAATTCAACAAAAATACATCTGATATTGATTTAACTGGATTGCTCAACGGTATTAAACCGTTTAACATTGACCTTTAGCGATACAAGTGTCTGTCGATAATTTGACACTATTGGATGTATGGTAAGCGTCCGGTGATACCACCTATGATAGGTCTTGGCGCCATAGTAGCAGTTTTTCCACATCAACATCACCTTGGCTAATGTGCGTCAGCACATTCATCACATAATCGAACGGCGTTAGTCCGTTCGCTTTTGCTGTTTCAATCATGCTGTAGAGTATTGCACTAGCATCAGCGCCCTTGGCAGTGTTGCTGAACAGCCAGTTTTTTCTGCCTATAACGAACGGTTTGATGGCCCGCTCTGCGCGGTTATTGTCGATGTTCAATCGCCCATCGTTCGGGTAAACGGTTAGCTTTCCCCATTGATTTAAACAATACGTAATCGCTTCACCCAGCTTTGTTTTAGGCAATACCGATTGCTTTGATTTAATCAGCCATTGTTTAAGTTGCTCGAGTAAAGGTAGCGCTTTTTCTTGGCGTATGGCATAGCGCTCAGCAATGGTTTTGTCTTTAATTAGCGTTTCAATACGATATAACTTTTGAATATGATTAAGCGCCCAATCCGCTTTGCCGCTTGGTTTTTTACCCTGGGCTGTTTTCGCTTCTGTGAACTTGCGTCGTGCATGCGCCCAGCAGCCCACTAGTGTCGCTTGGCTTTGTTCATAGCCCACATATCCATCTACTTGCAGATAGCCTTGGTAGCCTCGCAGGTAATCTACTGCGCACTTGCCTGCGCGACTGATGTTGTAATCGTATAGCACGATGTTGGGGATATTGGCGTCAATGAGCCTATTATCAGGCGAGTCAGTACCGGTGCAATATAGCCACATATAGCACTTCGTTTTATCTTCTTTTACCACTTTTAGCGTGGTTTCATCCGCCGCAATCACGGGCTGCTCGAGTATTATTTCGTGCAGCCTGTCGTAGAGTGGTTTAAACAACTCTGCACACTTCATCATCCAATCTGACATGGTTTGGCGACTCAACTCAATACCGTATTGCTTGAACATGGCTTCTTGTCGGTAAAGCGGTAATCCGTATTGGTATTTACTGGTAATGAGTTGACTTAATAAGCTTGGCGTCGCATAGCCCTTGGGGATGATGCTACTTGGCACTGGCGCTTGTTTAATTGTTGTTGAAGTACCGTTTTTCTCACAGTGTCTACACACGTATTTAGGGCGAACATGCTCAATCACTTTGACCTGCGCTGGGATGAATTCAAGCTTCTCGCTTTTGTCTTCGCCGATTTTATGCAAGGCATTGTCGCAGCAATCGCAGACTTTATCAGCGTCATCGATATCGTGTAACACGACTTCCCGTGGTAAATCTGTTGGTAATGGTTTGCGCTTAGGTTTGTTGCGTGTGTAACTTATTGTTTCTTGCTCGCTAACCTCTGCGACAAGTTCTTCAGCTTCATTAAACAACTCACCTTGTCCGGGATGGCTTTCGCTGCTTGCACCAAACTGTTTCTGTTGGGCAAGGCGAAACTGCTCTTCAAGGAAGTTATTGCGACGGTTTAGTCGATTATTTTCCTTTTCAAGCTGAGCAATTCGTTGGCGTAACTGAGCTTCATTCATGCCAAGCATTATACGCTAACTAACTGTTTCCATTTAGATTAAAACGTGATCGTTAAATTGTACTTATGATCTAAAGTTATAACCCAGAAGCTGTGTAACTTAACGTGCTGTGTCCCACTACATCATAACCACCCAGTAGCCATTGCAACTGCTGCTCACTTAATCTGAGTCTATCTAGCTCGCTTATTTTAGGCCATTTAAAGCGATGTTTTTCGAGCCTTTTGTACCATAAAGCGAAGCCAGTTTTGTCCCAATACAACAACTTCAATTTATCCTGTTTTTTATTGCAGAAAATAAATAACGCACCGCTAAATGCGTCGAGTTCAAGTTCGTTTTCGACAATAGCGAGGAGGCCATTGATGGACTTTCTAAAATCTACCTCGCTTGCGTGCAAGTAGATATCGTCAGGCTCAACGAACATCTTCATTAGGCAAGTGCTTTGACCATGTCAGCAAACCACTTTGGATTTACTGAATCATTGCAAGCGAGTTCAACCCCTTTAAATTGGCATATGATTGGCGAGCTTGCTTTCATTGCCTTGGGCTTTTCGACCTTAACCAACGCACGCCCTGGTTTTGCGACACGTGGTTTCCAATCACTTTTTCTAGCCCTGAATGTTTGCAAATGAATACCGTGGCGCTCACAAAATACTTTGATGGTTAAACCGCTATTGTGCTGCTCATCAAAGATGTGCAGCCATTCGGTTTTGCTTCTGCGTTGGTTTTTCATAAAGACCTCTATTTAAAAATTGAGGCCTTATATTGCAGGGTTGGACTTAGCTTGGGAATATGTGGTTTACTAGACGCTTACAATCGACAGAAAAGTAGCTAAGGTTATTTTCGAGGGGATGGGCACAAAACCCCCTATAGTATGGCGCTAACCAAGACGGTGTCGTGACTGTATTGGATTTAGATACACATGAGGAATCAGCTACGTTTACTGGATTCAAATTTCACTACCGTGTGATGTTTAATCATGATTAAAGTATCGCCATGGTGCCAGACTTTAGAAATCATGATCTGCCATTTTTTGACACGAAACGCTCTTCGGAAGCAAAGTCATCAATTGCTTCAGGGGAAAGCGTCGTTTGCGTTATTAATTGACCTTTAATATGGTGAGACATTGCAGATTTCATCTGATTTGGCTTATCATCTATTGTACGCAACTTGCCTGTTAATTTGGGTCGCTCACTAAGTCAGATTGATCAAAAGGATTAGCAGCTTAGACCAACAGGTGATCAATAGTTTTTACACAGTCTGTGCTCATAACTGCCTGTCAGTTGCAAAAAGTCTGATACTTTATTGTAATCGGATTTAGCAATTTTGCCATTCTACCTAACATTAGCATGATCCTTTTATTCGTGAGTTCGATAAGGATTACCGCCGGTGATCTGTTAAGTCCAATCACAAGTGTGCCTATTGATTGTTGGCCTAAAGGTGCGGCGAAATAACGGGCAACAAAAAAAGCAACCAAATTCGATTGCCTTTATTTTAAGCAAACTAAATGGTTTGCTTAGTTAGGTGCCACTGCTACTTCGTTGTCGTGTTCATTTGAGGTTTTATTAGCTTTGTAAAATAGTATCAGCGCCGCCACCTTGGTTGCATGGACAAAACCTGACACCATAAAAAATGCAATCCCGATATCAACACTGCTCTGAGCAAAGCTAACGCCTAAGTGGCAAGCAGAAGCTACTAATGCGATTATTGCAAACATGCCAATTTCATTTTCGGTGATAGGATGTTTTCCACTGCGAACTGGCTTCCAGTAAGCTAAGTAATAAATTGCTGCTGGTATTACAGAAAAAAATACAGTGGTAGTCGCTAGTAGTTTAAGTCGCTGGTTTTTGTTCATTATCATCCCCTAAATATATCCACGTAATATACGTGTACTAACGAAAATGAATACTCGAAAGATTGATGCATAATTATCAGGTTTTGCTTGTGTTTAATGGCGTAAGTTTAAATGACGTTGAAAACAAGCAGGGCTAATTCTGCGTTCAATAGAATGAGATGATATGCCCGCTAGTGACTAAATTAACGAAGCGCAGATCAAGTCCCAATATGAATATATGCTGATTAGGATTGTCACTGCGCCTGTGTAGTCATTTATAAAACGCCAGCAATTGCTTTTGCTAGGACTTCGACGTTTGTTTTGTTAATACCAGCAATATTTACGCGACTGGAATCTACAAAATAGACGCTATTTTCACTTCTAAGGCGTTGCACCTGCTCAGGACTGATGCAAAGATAAGAGAACATACCTTTTTGCTGATTTACGAAACTAAAGTCTTTTGATGCGTTTTGCGCCGCAAGGTTATCCACTAGCATTTTGCGCAGTTCAATCATTCTGACACGCATCTCTGTAACTTCTTGTTGCCACATTTTGTTCAACACGTCGTCGTGTAAAATAATATCAACCAACGCACCACCGTAAGAAGGAGGCATCGAGTATATACCTCGTGCAACAGACTGTATCTGTGATTGAACAATTGATTTGGTTGCTGTGTTGCTAGAAATGATGGCTGCTAAGCCAACACGCTCACGATACAAACCGAAATTTTTGCTGCATGAAGCGGCAATTAAACACTCAGGAACAGATTCAGCTACTAGTCTTATTCCGTAAGCATCAGCGTCCAGACTGTCACCAAAACCTTGATAAGCAACATCAATAAAAGGAATAAAACCAATTTTATTCGCCGCGAGCGCAACTTGTTGCCATTGTTCATTGGTCAAATCTGCGCCAGTTGGGTTGTGGCAACAGCCGTGTAACAACACAACGTCACCGGCTTTAACTTGCGTATTGATACACTCCATCATCGCATCAAATCTAATACTTGCTGTCGATTTGTCAAAGTAGGGGTACGTCGCCAATTCTAATCCAGCATTGCCAATTAAAGGAATATGGTTGGCCCACGTCGGATCACTGACCCAGACTTTCGTATCTGCTTTTGTTCGTTTAAGCAATTCAGCTAAAATTCTTAGTGCGCCGCATCCTCCTGGAGCCTGCACAGCAGCAACACGGCCATCTGCAATGACGTTGCTGGCATCACCTAATATGAGGCTCAACATACCGTCGATAAAGCCTTGCACACCTTGCGGTGTGATATAGACTTTCGAAGTTTCACTCGCTAATAAACGTGTCTGCGCCTCGGCAACTGATTTGAGAATAGGGGTATTTCCGCTTTCATCTTTATATACACCTACACCAAGGTCTATTTTGGCTGGATTAGTATCTTGTTTAAAAGCGGCTGATAGGCCGAGGATTGGATCAGGCGCTATCGCCGGAAGGTTTTCGAACACGGTATTTCCTCATATAAAAGAATAGGAATGAAAAATTAGGTTGCATTATGCCATTTTTCTCAACTATTTCGAGTCATATCATCCTAAATGAAGATACTTTTTGTGCAGTTGCACGCGCTAGTTGGCATTAATATGTTAATGTCTAAAACAAAATCGTTATCACGCTTATTTAAAGTCTGAACTGATGAGATACTGTTTCCTCGAGCGAGGACTCAGCCGAAAACACACGCTCTTCCCATGTCACTAAATTGTCATTGTTTAACGTCACTAATGTTGAAGAACGCGTTCCGTATTCGGGGCTTTTAATAAAAATAGACGACAGTTTGCGTTCCCATTCAATAGGCACGCCCGTTTTTGGTAAATCGTTATCCTGAGCGGCAACGTTATCCGCTAGGATCTCAAACAACCCCTGTCTATCTAACTCGCCTTTGCGCTTGCAGCGTTGTGCTAATGCGTCTCGGCCTTTCATTATTTTTGGCCATGGGCTGTCTAGATTAGCATTTGATAGTCCAAATACACCTTCTTCTAAATGCACATACGAATCTTCAAAATTATTGTAGACATACAAGTTAGTCAGTTCACCAAACAACAGGTTATAGCCATTATATAAATCGCGTTTTTCACCTAGATGCTGACGATACTCAGGCGCAGATGAGCTTGAGTATTGGCCAGTTCCCTGTAACCAACTTAAGACTAGTTCTCCTCGTGTTCTTGCATTTTTAACCTCTTTTCCAGGTGCTCTTATGTTAGTCAACGCCGCGACACGACCAGTTGTGGTAACTCCCATCCATGTGCCTCCTGCCTCCAAATCTTTACCCGCTAACATGTCGTCGGTCCAAAAATGAGATGACTGGGTGGGGCGTTGATAAAACTCGTCTCGATTAGCTGCAATAATCAATGGATAATCAGGGTGTTGTCTAACTGCAATAAACAATATGCACATGTAAAATTTTATATCCTAAATAGAATCAATAGTTAAAGCCTGTTTACCGCTCATTCAATAATACGTAAATTGATGTCGTTCAAATACTTTAAATAGTACAGTGAATAACTTAAGCAATTTACATCTATTGCTTGCTTGAATGAAAGGATAAGTACTATGGTACTATCCCAAAACGTTGTCAAATCGGCATTGATTTGAACCAGTTATTACTTTAAATGAGATGTTGTCTGTGAAAAAATTATCCATCGAAACTACCCTAGTACACGCTGACCGCAAGTTAAACAAACCACAGTTTGGTGCCGTTCACGAAGCCACTAATAATTCAGTATTGTTCGAATTTGGTGATGTACAAGACTTAGTAGATGTATTTCAAGGCAAGCAAGCAGGGCATGTATATTCTCGCTCCTCATCGTCATCAGCGGTGTCACTTCAAACCATTTTGAACGAATTAGAAGGCGGAGTAGGTGCGGTCTGTTTTGCGACTGGCATGGCGGCTATTAGCTCTACTTTCTTATCATTACTGCGAGCGGGTGATCACATAATTGTTAGTCAGTACTTGTTCGGCAATACGCGCAGTTACATGGAGACTCTGACGCATTTGGGGATTGAAGTGTCGTTTGTTGATGTTACAAACACGCAAAAAGTAGCAGCACTCATAAACAAAAATACAAAAATGGTGTTTTGTGAAAGCATCGCCAACCCTGTGACACAAGTAGCCGATCTGAAAGGAATAGGGGATGTTTGTGAAGCGCACAATATTTTATTCGCGCTAGATAACACGATGACCCCTAGCGTATTGTTAGATGGCAAGTCAGTAAAAGCATCGCTATTAATAACCTCTCTAACCAAATACATCGCAGGACACGGTAACGTTTTGGGTGGCGTCACCATTGACACGGGCATGTTTGATTGGACTCAGTATGCCAATATTTCTGATAAATATAAGGTTGCTGATATCAAACAATGGGGTCTGACTCAGATTAAAAAGCGAGGCCTAAGAGATATGGGCGCTACCTTAGCACCAGCGTCAGCAAGCCAAGTCTCCGTCGGCTTAGAAACATTAACCATGAGGATGCACAAAACGTGTGAAAATGCGCTCTCGCTGGCAAAATATTTAGCCCAACACAGCTGCGTCTCTAGTGTTAATTATCCTGGCCTAGAAGCCCATCCACAGCATCAGCGAGCAAGCGAGCTATTCGGCAAGCGCTTTGGTGGGGTTTTGAGTTTTACACTTAAACAAGATATCGACACTCATACTTTCTTAAACACATTAGAGCTTGTCATAAGTGCAACTCATCTAGGCGATACAAGAACGCTTGCATTACCTGTTGCCTCCACTATATTTTTTGAAAATGGTCCCGAGGAAAGAGCAAAAATGGGCATTCAAGATTCCTTGGTTTGATTATCCATCGGTATCGAGAGTTTTGTCGATATCAAAAATGACTTTGAACAAGCGTTTGCAATAGTAGGTCGTCAACCTCAAGCATAATTGACCTTATTACAACTAGACAGTATTTGGGTTTGTCGCGAGGGCTTGCGGGTCAAGAGAGTGACCGCGATATGTCGCCCTCCCACGTTTGTTCGAATTTTTGTTTCTTTTTTGTTGGGGTACGCAGGAAGTGCAATTTGAAGACGCACTAAGACTTAGCAAGGACTAACCGAATGTGGATGAATCTTTTTTAGAATTAAATCAAACTATCCAGGAACTAATTATAAAACCTGTAGACTAATGTATTACTAGTGGTGATTAAGTGTGTTAAAAGCCAATAGTGTGTTCCTAGTTGAGTGTGTTTATGGCCCCGTTTTTAAACGGGGCTTTTTTTTGCTTTTTTGTTACTCGATGGTGTAAATGAATACACGTTTTTAAGCAGACATTAACGTAAAGTGCGCATTGCCTAATTATTCGACACAGAAAGACAGAATGCGACACTGAAATAGACAATGACAATGAGCTAGTAAAGCGTGAGGCCTTAATCCATTGCCAACGCAGTTTTAATATCATTTACAAAATCTGTGTCGTCTGGTTTTGTAAAAGAACCATACGAGTCAACCATTTTTCCATGCTTATCAACAAGGTACTTATAAAAATTCCACTTTGGAGCGGTACCTGCGTCTTCAGCTAACTTAGCATATAAAGGATCGGCATCGTCACCCCGAACAGAGATGGTTTCAAACATTGGAAAGTTAACGCCATAGGTTAATTCGCATAACTCAGCCGTCTTCCCCTCGTCACCAAACTCCTGATTAAAGTCGTTAGATGGAAACCCTAAAACTACAAACCCTTCGTCTTTATAATCAGAATACAATTTTTCTAGACCTTCAAACTGCGGTGTAAAGCCACATTTGCTAGCCGTGTTTACGAATAAAATAGTTTTCCCTTGGTATGCTTCACACATGTTTACAACTTCTTGCGAGTTGAGCTTTCTCTTCATGTGTTTTAGTACATCAGGACAATCTGCAGCATGTGCACTTACTGCACCCATCATTAGTCCTACAAAGAGCGCTATTTTTTTCATTTTTTTTCCTACTCTAATGTTAATTAAGGTTAAACTGAGCGTTCATTTACGCTTGCAAATCAATATTAGTTTAATCGCAATTTGAAATGAAACATAGAAACAGGTTTTAATATAACGGTTATGATTACAATTAAGAATATAAAAATGAAAACATCTTTAAAAATATTTACAAGTACAGTTGCGTTTGCCTTGCTTGGTGCTTGTTCTAGTACCGATGGTGGCACAAGCGTTAACACCAATCGCGTCGAACAAAATTTCAATAAGGAAACAGTCCAACAAGAACAACTATCGCCAATTAATCGCCAGTCCAACGCAGAGCAAATTGAGCTTACGTTAAAACAAATTATGTCCGATCCTGATTGGTTAGGTAGAGAGCCGCAAAATCCTAGTTGGTCTGTCAATGGAGCAATCGTCTACCAACGTAAACAGCAAGGGTTTCCATTTTTGGATACCTACGTAACTGATATAGATAATGGTAATGGCTCGAAAGCACTACTATCTGAGGCGCATTTATATGAGTTCGATGAACGTATTGATGATGAAGACAGCACTTTTATTGCTTGGTTGTACGAGGGCAATATATTTGTAAAAAACAAATCAACAGCACACGTTAAGCAATTGACCAAAGGCTCAAAGGCCTTAAGCAATATCTCGTTTTTGGATGACAACAGCGTCGCGTTCCAATCTGGCGATGCGTTTTTTGCAGTCAATGCGCAAACAGGCTTACAGCAAGAACTTTTGCAGTGGAAGTTTGCCAAAGCGCCTGTTGCTGTCGAACCTGCAAAAGACTACATCCAACAAGAACAAATCAAATTGATTGAATACGTTCAGTTACAACGTAAGAACCGAGCTCAAAAAGACCTCAGAGATATCCAGTTAGCGCAGCAAAATCAAACACTCGCTAACACGCCCATTTATTTTGAGGAAGACCAACAAACTGTGTTAGCGAGCCTGTCACCAAACGGCAACTACGCAATTGTAGTAACACGTGATAAGGGCAGTAGTAGAGATGATACTGACATCATGCCAGATTACATTGAAGAAAACGGGCGCATAAAAGCGCAATCAGTCAGACAGCGAGTGGCGGACGCAAAGCCTCAAAGCCATTACTTATTCTTAGTCGACCTTAAAAACAACAGCAAGACAGCGCTTAGTTATGTCACGTTACCTGGCTACAACGAAGATGTTTTGGCAGACGTAAAAGCAGAAAATGCAGCGGCAAAGGGAGAAAAATATACGGTCAATCGTTTGCCTCGTGATATCGGCTTACTATTTGATTGGTACGCGACCGAGATGCCGATAAAGTGGCACGACCAAGGGCAACATGTTGCGCTTACGTTAGAAGCTTGGGATAACAAAGACCGTTGGATTGTGACCGTCGATGTAGATGACAAAAAGCTGGTCACACAACATAGAATGCATGACAAAGCTTGGGTTAACTATCGATTCAATCAGTTTGGATGGTTTGATAATCAAGAAACGTTGTATTTGTTGTCCGAGGAAAGTGGATATTCGCAGCTGTATACCAAGGACCTAAATGGCTCACTTAAAGCAGTTACCAAAGGGCGTTTTGTTGTTGATGATGTAACGCTAAGCAAAGACGATAGCTACTTTTACTTTAAAGCAAACAAAAAGCATCCGGGCATTTATGAAATATATAGAGCCAATACAAATTCGGGCGAGATACAAGCCTTAACTGACTTGAACGGTATGACAGATTTTGAACTTAGTCATGATGAACGTCAGCTAATATTAACCCATTCTAAGTTGACGATGCCGCCTGAGCTGTATGTCACCAATGTAGCTGATATAAACTCGGCGACACGTCTCACCATTACCGTTAGCGATGCTTTTTTAAGCATCGATTGGGTGTCTCCGTCAATTGTCGCGGTTCCCTCTAGCCATACTGAGCAGCCGGTCTATTCGAGAGTTTATCAGTCAGAGATAGAATCCACAGAAAAGAAGCGGGCAGTGGTGTTTAACCATGGTGCTGGATATTTGCAAAACGCTCATCTAGGTTGGTCTGGCTATTTCAGAGAATTTATGTTCCACAGCTTTTTAGTTTCCAAAGGTTATGTGGTTTTAGACATGGATTTTCGTGCATCAGCTGGCTATGGCAGAGACTGGCGAACGGCTATTTATCGTCAAATGGGGACACCTGAAACCCAAGATTTGGTTGATGGCGTTGATTGGCTGGTCAAAAATGCAAATGTGGATCGCGAACGAGTTGGCACTTATGGCGGCTCGTATGGTGGTTTCATGACATTTATGGCCTTGTTTACACAGCCTGATTTGTTTCAGGCGGGCGCGGCACTTAGACCTGTCTCTGATTGGGCGCATTACAACTTACCCTATACGGCAAACATTCTTAACCATCCAGACGTGGACCCGATTGCATACGAGCGCAGCTCACCCATCTATTTTGCCGAGGGTCTTACCAAGCCGCTGTTGATAAATGCACCAATGGTAGATAACAACGTGTTTTTTGTTGACGTCGTGCGTCTCGTTCAGCGCTTGATAGAGCTTGAAAAAGAAAACTTTGAAACCGCTATTTATCCAGTAGAGCCGCATGGCTTTGTCCAACCGAGCTCTTGGTTAGACCAGTATCGCCGCATATTTAAGTTGTTCGAAGAGCACCTGTAGCGACGCTTAGAACAGTTAATTACAAGCTGAAGGTGTTAGCTTGTAATTAACGTGACAATGTGAGCGTGGAGTAAGCTAAAAAGATAAAGCCATTAACGATTGTTGATGGCTTTTTTGTCTGGGTCTATTCGCGATATCGATAAGAACTTAGTGCGGCGGCAGTTGAGGGTTCTTAGTAATCAAGCAGTATTCGACAAATTAAATGTGAAAACCCACCTGATTATTTGTCCTTACTTAAGTAGATGTATGTTTGGTCCTAAATATCCACGACAGAATCCCAAATAAAACGCCCATAATCGCACCATACAGGTGACTTTGAATGGCCACACTGGCACCAATCAAGTCTGGCATTAACGTACCTGCGCCATATAACTGCTCGTTGCCCACCTTTAATACCAAACCTATCAACAACAAATAGCCCGATAGCATTTTTTTTCTAATATCTTGAACAATCCCCCACGCAAAAATCCCATGTAATACTCCTGACAAACCGACATAAGATGTTAATTCAGAGGACAAAAAATACATCATGAGGGAGACACAAAGGCACAAACCAATGAACAGCAGCGAGCATTCTAATGGACGATAGTCATCGCCATGCAGCGCCCAAAGTAAAATAAAGCCAAGCACATTAAATAATAAATGGATGAGGTTTGTGTGCAACAGGTGGCCGCTTAATAGACGATAATGCTCACCTAATTGAATCGCAGGGACATTGTATTCCAAATATTGACTACTGTAAGGCTCCATGAAGTACAAAACAATACTGGTGCAGACGATTAGCAAAGGTACGATGTATTGACCAAATTTGAGTGGTAAGTTAGACATTTATGGTTAATCGACTCTTAGCTATTGACCGTATGAATGGTATGATATCAGCCTAATATAGTCATTCGATTTATTTTTTGGGTTACACTTAAGATGAACGAGATTTGCTGTAAAATCATGCTGCAAAGGTCGACACGGGTAATAGCCTAAACAAGCCAATCAACTGAGACGTACTGCATGATCAACACAGAACTTAAAAACAACCTGCTGACCATCACAATCAATCGACCTGAAAAGAAAAATGCGTTGACTGCCCACATGTACGACATGATGGCTGTCGCTATAGAGCAGGCTGCTGAAAATGAAGCACGCGTTATTCTTATTCAAGGTCGTCACGGTTGTTTTACGTCTGGAAACGATGTAAATGATTTTATAAGTCATCAAAGTACGCAGCAAGTAAATGAAACCTATCGATTTATGCAGGCCTTACTGAAGTGTTCACTGCCTGTTGTTGCAAAAGTAGAAGGCTTAGCCATTGGCATTGGCACAACGCTGTTGTTACATTGTGATTTTGTTTACTGTGACCACCAAACCAAGTTTGCGATGCCATTTATTAATTTAGGACTAGTACCAGAGTATGCTTCCAGCTTCATTATTCCCAGAACGGCAGGGTATCTAAAAGCGTCTGAATTATTATTGTTAGGTGAAATATTTACTGCCGACACTGCTCTTTCGTGCGGCATTGTAACGGCTGTGATCAATGCTCAAGATTTAGATGAAAAAGTGAATGAAGTCATCGCCAAATTAAGAAGTAAGCCGGCTGAGGCATTGCAAGCATCAAAAGTATTAATCAGAAATCAAATGAATGGTATTCAAAAGCACATTGATGATGAACTAGTCGTCTTTGCAAAAGCCCTAAACAGCGCACCTGCAAAAGAAGCATGTGCAGCTTTCATGCAAAAACGTCCCGTCGATAAGGCTATTTACAAGTGATAAAGGTAATTAAGTTAATGAAAAAAACTAACCTAATGTATTTGCTTGTCTGTGTGCTCGTGGTAAACAGTTTTAGCGTGTATGCACAAACTCGTGAAGACAGAGAACCAGAGGCAGCCACTGGATTTAATGATAAAAAGGCCTTTGAAGCTAAAGAATACATGTTAGTTGCGGCCAACCCCTATGCAAGCTGGGCTGGCAAAAAAATCATTGACCGCGGAGGCTCCGCAATTGATGCAGCGGTAGCTATTCAAGCCATGCTAACGCTTGTAGAGCCTCAATCAAGTGGGATTGGCGGCGGTGCATTTTTATTATATTGGGACAATCAAAACAAACGTCTGCATACCTTTGATGGCCGCGAAACGGCGCCTGCTAGTAGCGACGCATATACGTTTATAAAGGATGGCAAACCGATGCAGTGGAGAGATGCATTGGTCGGCGGCCAGTCTGTTGGCGTGCCAGGCGTATTAAAAGCATTGGAAATGGCACATAGAGAGTTTGGTGTATTGCCGTGGAGAGACTTGTTCGAGGAATCTATTACGACGTCTCGTGAAGGGTTTATCGTATCGGAGCGCTTAGCTAAGTTGATCGCGTTAAATATCCATCCAGGTCTAAACGACTTTATAACGGCAGGAAATTATTTCAAACCTAACGGCATTGGTTTGAAAAAAGGTGACATAAAAACCAATGAAATCTATGCTAAAACTCTGTTGGGAATTGCAACTCAAGGAGCGGATTACTTCTACAAAAGCGACTTCGCAGAAAAGGTTGCTGAGGCGACTCGTCTTACACCTTATAACGCGGGTGACATGAGGCGAACAGATCTCAGTGCTTATGTAGCAAAAAAACGGGCACCTATTTGCGGAATGTATAGAGATAGAAAAATATGCGGTATGGCACCCCCGAGTTCAGGTGGTATTAGTGTTTTTCAAATATTAAAAACCTTAGAGCGATTTGATTTATCTAAATATGCATTTGACAGCCCTGAGTTTACTCATTTATTTGCTCAGGCTAGTTCACTTGCCTTTGCTGATCGTAAGTTTTTTATTGCCGATACCGATTTCACTAAGTTGCCGGCTGGCGCGTTAGTCAGTGCCAGTTACCTTAATCGCAGAAGTGCGCTAATTGAATTAGACAAACCTATAGTAGAAGCTATGCCCGGCAAACCTTACTTGAATGCAATGTTAGGTGATGATACGTCGCCCGAGTTACCGAGCACGAGTCATTTTGTCATTGTTGATAAAAAAGGAAACGCGGTCTCAATGACGACTAGTATTGAGTTTATGTTTGGTTCGGGGGTAATGGTTGAAGGGTTTTTATTGAATAACCAGTTGACAGATTTCTCTTTATCGCCCTCCTTGAATGGCGCGCAAGCATTAAACCGAGTAGAACCTAACAAACGACCAAGAAGTTCTATGAGTCCGACCATGGTGTTTGATAAAGAGGGTAATTTGGAAATGATTTTAGGCAGTCCCGGCGGAAGTCGGATTATCAATTACGTGGCTCAAACTATTATTGGCGTAGTTGATTACGGCATGGATATTCAGCAAGCTATTAATTTTCCCCGCATGACCAACCGCAATGACTATACTGCATTGGAAAAAGGCAGTGCATTGGCGAAAAATACTGAGGCCTTAAAAAAACTAGGGCATGATGTTCGCGTCATAGATTTAAACAGCGGCCTGCATGGGATTCAGGTCTATACCGATAAATTGGTTGGTGGTGCAGACCCGAGAAGAGAGGGTGTTGCTGTAGGACGGTAGCGTCTATTAAATAATTGCTTAGTCCTTATGGAACGGTATTAGAAACGCCAGTTATTAGCCAATCTCCGCTCTTTTTGACCATTGATACTGTTTTGAGATCGACTATTTTATCGTTATCAAACGTGCCGATGATTTTTAAGTCCACGGTAGCTTTCTTTCGATATTTTGTGATCGGGGCAAAACCACCCGAAACAGGCTCAACGGTAACGTCGTTCAAGCGAAGATTTAGCACGTGGCGCTGTACGCTTTTATTTGTTTGATAAGCTTGGATTGTTCTGCCAAAACGCTCATCTGTCATCGTTAGCGTTTCGCGAAGATCTTCATTTTCGTAAATGGTCAACATAAATACAATGGCAGCATACTGTGGCGTTTCGTCGCTCATCATGCCGTATTTTCCGGCCTTTATTACGCGCTTTGACGGGTCTTGACACGCTGCAAGAAACGTAACACCGATAATAATAAAAATTAAGCAGATGTGTTTGAACATTCGATTACTTACTACCCGTAATTAAAAACTATACTACTAGCTATCTTTTATCGGCCAGATACTGATTTAGTTTAGAGAGTAATGGTGGCACTTCCGACAACATCTTTGTTTAAGATGTGGCGCTAAGAACGAAGAATGCAAGCAATGGATGTTTCCATAGCTTGCATACAGGGTAACGCTAATGTTTATATTACTTACTGTACTTCTTCCATTTCAGAAAACTGTCCAGCAAACAATGGGCTGCTTAAATAACGCTCGGTGCCACTCGCTAATAGTACGACGACTATTTTGTCTTTATTCTCTGGGCGCTCAGCGTAACGCTTTGCTGCTACTACCGCGGCACCTGATGATATCCCGGCAAGAATACCTTCTTCTTTCATTAGCCTGTGTACCATTGCCATGCAATCTTCATTGCTGACCTGTTCAACCTCGTCAATCAAATCCAAGTCTAAGTTTCCTGGAATAAAGCCTGCGCCGATTCCCTGTATCTTGTGTGGGCCAGGGGTAAGTTCTTCGCCCGCCTTTGCTTGGGTTATAACAGGCGAATCGGAAGGCTCAACGGCTACCGTTGTGATTGCCTTGCCTGCAATTTCTTTGATATAGCGTGACACACCAGTAATCGTGCCGCCAGTGCCGACGCCCGCAATAAACGCATCAACTTTGCCGTCTGTATCGGTCCAAATTTCTGGCCCAGTCGTTTTGACATGGATCTCTGGATTAGCAGGGTTATCGAACTGATTAAGAGGTACATATTTACCCGGCTCAGCAGCCATCAACTCTTCGACTTTTGAAATGGCGCCTTTCATGCCTTTAGGGGCTTCCGTTAAGACTAAGTTTGCGCCCAAGCCTTTGAGTAGTTTTCTGCGTTCCAAACTCATGCTACTCGGCATGGTCAGCGTCAGCTTATAACCCTTTGCAGCCGCTACAAATGCCAATGCAATACCGGTGTTACCGCTAGTCGCTTCAATTAATTCTTTGCCCGGCGTCAGTTTACCGCTTTTTTCGGCGTCCCAAATCATGTTAGCGCCAATGCGACACTTGACACTGAAGCTTGGATTGCGAGATTCAATCTTTGCGTAAACGTTGCCGCCAGTAACTCTGTTTAATTTAACTAGAGGCGTGCGGCCGATGGCGAGGGAGTAGTCGTCAAATACATTCATGTTGTTTTTAATCCTGTCGAAAACGTTGCGCATTTCCTTAGCTGACTTAAACTATCACCTAAAATTACTAGCGCTTATTAATAATTTTTACTGTTTTGTATCGCGTAAAACTCTTACAGTTATAAGAGTATGCATGATTGTGAAAAAACAAACTAAAAAATCAAAGTTATTTTTTGCTATAAGTTATCGTTAAAGCGACTGAAATCAAAACTAATAGTTGCACCAACCAATAAAGAGAGACACTAAATGCGTTTTACGGGCACCAAAAATTATATTGCGGGCAAAGAACTTCAACTAGCGGTGAATGCTGCGATTACGCTACAAAAACCACTTTTAATCAAGGGTGAGCCAGGAACAGGCAAAACGATGTTAGCGGAAGAGCTTGCTGACGCGCTAGATGCTCCGTTATTGCAATGGCACATAAAGTCGACCACCAAAGCGCAACAAGGTTTATATGAGTATGACGCCGTTTCGCGCCTTAGAGACTCTCAGTTAGGTAACGAGAAAGTTCACGATATCAACAACTACATTGTAAAGGGCAAACTGTGGCAGGCATTTACGTCGCAGCAGCGCCCTATATTGTTAATTGATGAAATTGACAAAGCGGACATCGAGTTTCCAAACGACTTGCTGCTCGAATTAGATAAAATGGAGTTTTCGGTTTACGAGACTCAAGAAAGAGTTGTCGCCGCGCAGCGTCCAATCGTCATCATCACATCAAATAACGAGAAAGAGCTGCCAGACGCATTCCTACGTCGTTGCTTTTTCCATTATATCCAATTTCCTGAACGCGACGAAATGCAGCGCATTGTCGATGTGCACTTCCCCAGTATCAAAAAGATTTATTAGAGAATGCGCTTAATTCATTCTTTCAATTGCGTGAAGTCCCTGGTCTAAAAAAGAAACCGTCGACGTCAGAATTGATAGATTGGTTAAAACTGTTAGTAGCAGATGATATTCCAGCTGAAGTTTTACAAAATAAGGACGCCAAAAATGCGCTTCCTCCATTGTATGGAGCACTGCTTAAGAATGAACAAGATATTCATTTATTTGAAAAATTGATGTTTATGGCGCGTCGTTAATATGCTCTTAGATTTTTTCTTCACGCTTCGAAAACACAAGCTCAAGACCACCATAACCGAATGGTTAGATCTTATGGATGCAATGCAGTCTGAGCTCGCGCACGCAGATATAGATGCGTTTTATTATTTATCTCGAACTGTCTTGATTAAAGATGAGTCAAAATATGATCGCTTTGATCAAGCGTTTGCTGAATATTTTGAAGGCGTGCAGGCTATTGATCTTTTTGACAAGGAAATTCCAGAAGATTGGCTGCGATCCAATATGCAAAAATTTTTGAGCGACGAAGAAAAAGCACAAATTGAAGCGATGGGTGGACTCGATAAATTAATGGAGACACTCAAGAAAAGATTAGAAGAACAGGAAAAACGCCATCAAGGTGGCAATAAATGGGTTGGCACAGGAGGGACGTCACCTTTTGGAGCGGATGGATATAATCCTGAGGGAATTCGTATCGGTCAAAAAGGCAACCGTAACTTTTCTGCCGTAAAGGTATGGGATAAAAGAGAATATAAAAACCTATCGAATGACGTCGAAATAGGCACTCGAAATATAAAAATCGCGTTGCGTAGATTGCGCAAATTTGCGCGCACTGGCACGACTGAGGAACTCGATGTCCCTAACACGATCAGCTCGACTGCCAAAAATGCTGGTTACTTAGATTTGAAAATGGCACCTGAACGTAAAAACGCGATCAAATTGTTGCTATTCTTCGATATTGGCGGCTCGATGGATGCACACATTCAACAATGTGAAGAGTTGTTTTCGGCTGTTCACAGCGAATTTAAACACATTGAGTTTTTCTATTTTCATAATTGTATATACGAAGGTGTATGGAAGGACAACAAGCGCAGAAGCAATGCTCTCATAGACGTGAGAAGCATCATTAATAAGTATGGCTCGGATTATAAGGTGATCTTTGTTGGCGATGCCACGATGGGACCATACGAAATCACCTACCCTGGTGGCAGTGTGGAGCATTGGAATGAAGAGCCCGGCAGTGTTTGGATGGAGCGATTGCTAAATCACTTTGACTATGCAATGTGGTTAAATCCTCAATCAGAAGGTTACTGGCAGTATCACGCTTCTTTGCAGATTATGAAAAGCATTATGCGCGACAGAATGTATCCATTAACGGTCGAGGGTTTGACCGATGGCATCAAAACACTGCTCAAACGAAAGTGATTTGCTTGGTATTTCTGTGCTCAGGCTTTATCATATGAGTCAAAAATAGCGAGCGCTAAATCTCGCTAGCCACTTTTTCTGTAGGAGCACGTGTGCAAAAACGATTAAATAAATTTATCAGTGAAACGGGGTATTGTTCTCGCAGAGAAGCTGACAAGTTAATAGAACAGGGATTTGTTAGTGTTAATGGCCGTGAGCCCGAATTGGGCACCAAAGTAAGTACAGAAGACGAAGTAATCGTAAAAGGTACACTGATAAAACCCAGCGCGGTTGATAAGACAGACCGTGTTTATATTGCATATCACAAACCTGTCGGCATCACTTGTACAACTGAGAGACATGTTCAAGGAAATATCATTGATGAGATTAATTACAAAGACCGCATATTTCCAATAGGGCGATTAGACAAACCGTCTGAAGGCTTAATCCTGCTTACAAGCGACGGCGATATTGTAAACAAGATTTTAAGAGCTGAAAATGCGCACCAAAAACACTATCGCGTGGTCGTCAATCGGCCAATAACAGCTGATTTCATTCAAACAATGAGTAATGGTGTGCCGATTTTGGACACTGTCACAAAACAATGTGAGGTCAAGCAAGCGGGCAAATTTGGCTTTGATATTGTATTAACACAGGGCTTAAACAGACAGATACGAAGAATGTGCGAATATCTAGGCTACGACGTAACTCGACTGACACGCAAACGCATCATGCATATTGACTTAAAAGGTCTCAAAGTGGGCCAGTATAGACACCTTACGGCGTCGGAAATGGCTGCGATGAATGCAGCCTTAGAAAATTCAAACGCTTAGCAACGGTCGTGAACTAGGCCGCACAACCATTAATTTGAATGCGTTTTTGGATTACCCAAAGGCGCCAATACATCAGTACAGCTGCACAGCTCAAGGCTGTTATAAACCCTATCCAAAACCCACCGGCACCTAGCGACGGCATCCACAAATCAGTCATCGCTAGCGAATAACCGACCGGTAAGCCGATAATCCAATAACAAAAAAAGCTAATGATGAACATGGCTTTTGTATCTTTATAGCCGCGCAATGCATTAGCAGAAACAACCTGAATGCCATCGGAAAATTGGAATAGAGCGGCAAAAAACAGCAACCCTGCTGCCATTTTTATAACCTGAGCATTGTCCGTGTACAATGACGCAATTGCGGTACTGGCAACAATACTGATAGTCGCGGTTGTCACGGCAATCAATATACATACAAGTAAAGCTGAATTTACCGCTTGCTTAGCGCGCGTTGGCTGCTGATCTCCAATCTGATAACCGATTCTAATGGCGGCAGCAATGCCGATGCTCATTGGCAGCATAAACATCAAGGATGAAAAGTTTAGGGCGACCTGATGTGCGGCGACTGTTTGTGCTCCCAATGGCGCTAGCAAGAGGGAAACGACAGCAAAAAGACTCACTTCAAAAACAAGGGTTAGCGCAATAGGAAGGCCCAAACGAAATTGTGCACTCATATCACTCACGTTAGGCATGTTGAACTTTTCAAACAATGAGTATTGCTTTAACGCCTTTGCGTGAGCAGCGTAGAAGTAAGTCACGATTGCCATCATATAAAACACTAACATTGTCGCTAGCCCGCATCCGGCGCCCCCTAATTGCGGCATACCGAACAAGCCATTGATGAAAATATAGTTAGCGGGAATATTAATTAACAGGCCAATAAACATAATAACCATTGTCGGTCTTGTGCTAGACAGCCCTTCGCAACAGTTTCTTAGGCTCTGATAAATAGCAAATGCAGGTGCGCTGATTAGCACAAACGTGACGTACTCTATACATATTTTACGAACGTCATCCTGCATATCCAATGCACTAAAAATACTGGGCAACAAAAAGATCAGCAGCATTACCAATAAGCTTAAGGCAGATGCAAGCCACATTGATTGATGTAAAGCATTAGCCACGGGAGCGTGATTCTTAGCGCCTTGGTACCTAGAAATAAGAGGAGATAACGCTAGGGTAATGCCTTGAATGAAGATTAGTAAAGGCAAGGTAATGCCATATCCAATCGCAACGGCTGCCATATCGGTATAGCTAAATCTGCCGGCCATAATGGTGTCTGCAACCCCCATCAAGGTTTGAGTAACTTGCGCGATTAACAGGGGCCAAGCAAGTTTTAAAAGGGCTTTTAATTCTTGAAACATTCAGCGCTTATTAGTGGTCTATAAATTCGAGACACGCAGAGTAGGATATATCGTACGTAAAATCCATTGCTTAACTTAGAATCTGTGAATGGCCCATTAGCATGTCTATATCTAACTTGATGTATAACGTCAGTTTAGTAACAAAAATCACATTATTTTTACAAATAGGATACCTATTCTAATTTTATGGTCTAAAGTGAGATATCTATCTTTGACTAAATCTTTTTTGCCCTATAAATAGCAACAAGGTTAGAAGCAACCTTGTCTACTATATGCCATGATTTATCAACCTATCTGGAAAACGTTATGCATGACAGAAACCACTTATCTAATGTGGGTGTAACAAATGAAGTTTCAGTAATCAGTAATGGAATAATTGATATTCCAATGCTGCAGCTTTTAGATGAAAACGGCAAAGAAACAAATAAAAAACAAACGCCAAATTTATCTAAAGAAAAAGCAGTCAAAATTGCCAACGCAATGCAGTACACGCGTTTGTTGGATGAGAGAATGGTGGGTGCACAGAGACAAGGTCGCATTTCTTTCTATTTAGCATGTACGGGCGAAGAAGCGTCAATTGTAGGCAGCGCAGCCGCATTAGAACCGCAAGATATGGTGATGTCGCAATATCGCGAGCAGGGCGTATTGGCTTATCGTGGTTACACGACTGAGCAGTTTATGAATCAAATGTTCAGCAATAAAGACGACCCTAATAAAGGTCGTCAAATGCCGATTCACTATGGTGATAAAAAACTAAATTTCATGACAATCTCTTCTCCTTTAGGCACCCAAATACCGCAGGCAGCTGGGTATGCTTATGGACAAAAAATGGCGGGATTACCCGCTATTACCATTTGCTATTTCGGCGAAGGCGCAGCATCTGAGGGTGATTTCCATGCTGGCGTAAATATGGCCGCTGTGCTTAAATGCCCGGTGATTTTCTTTTGCCGTAACAACGGCTACGCGATATCAACGCCGGCTGAAGAGCAATTTGCAGGAGATGGTATTGCGTCTAGAGGTATTGGTTATGGTGTCAAAACGATTCGTGTTGACGGCAACGATTCACTTGCTATTTATGCAGCCACCAAAGAAGCCCGAGCTATTGCACTGGAAGAAAATTGTCCGGTTTTGATCGAGGCGATGACCTATCGTTTGGCGGCGCACTCTACCTCTGATGACCCAAGTGGTTACCGGTCAAAAGAAGAGGAGGAAAAATGGCGAATGAAAGATCCAGTGACGCGGTACAACAATTGGCTAAAAGACAAAGGTTGGTTTGATCAAGTGGCAACAGATAAGTTACTCGAAACTGCACGTGCTGATATTTTAGCTGCTGTCAAAAAAGCTGAAAAAATCGACATATGTCCGCTGCCAGATATTATTAGTGACGTTTATGATGAAGCACCGTGGCATCTAAAAGAACAATTAGCGGAACTGCAGGAACATGTTGAAAAGTACCCTGAAGCGTATCCAAAAACAGCAGGGAGAACCCGATAATGGCACAAATGAACCTTTTACAGGCAATTAACAGTGCGCTTATTACCGCGATGACTGACGACGAAAAAGTCATGGTATTTGGCGAAGATGTTGGCCATTTCGGCGGTGTGTTTAGAGCGACTAGCAACTTACAGGAAAAGTTTGGTAAGGCGCGCTGTTTCAATACGCCCTTAACAGAGCAAGGTATTATCGGGTTTGCTAATGGTTTGGCAGCGCAAGGGTCTGTGCCAGTAGCCGAAATACAGTTTAGTGACTATATTTTTCCCGCGTTTGACCAGATAGTTAACGAAACTGCCAAATGGCGTTATCGCTCCGGTGGTCAGTTCTCGTGTGGCACATTGACGATTCGTACACCTTACGGAGGCGGAATTGCGGGTGGACATTACCATTCACAGTCACCTGAAGCGTTTTTTGCGCATATTCCTGGCATGAAAGTCGTGATTCCACGCAATCCCAAACAAGCAAAAGGGCTGTTGCTAGCCAGTATTGCAGATGACAACCCTGTATTGTTTATGGAGCCAAAGCGCTTGTATCGTGCGTCTGTTGGAGAGGTTCCAGACAATTCATATCATCTGCCGTTAGGCAAAGCGGATATTGTTAAGGAAGGCAAGGATATTACACTGCTAGCATGGGGAGCTCAGGTCGAAATCATTGAAAAAGCAGCCCAAATGGCAGAAAAAGACGGCGTGTCTTGCGAAGTTATTGACCTTCAAAGTATCTTGCCATGGGACGTTGAAACAATCACTCAGTCAGTATTTAAGACCGGACGTTTGTTAATTAACCACGAAGCTCCTTTGACAGGTGGCTTTGCAAGTGAAATCGCGGCGTCCGTTCAAGAACGCTGTTTTTTATATTTAGAAGCGCCTATAAAACGTGTGTGCGGTTTAGATACGCCTTATCCATTAGCCCACGAAAAAGAATATATGCCTGACCATCTCAAAACGTATGAAGCCATCAAACGTACAATTAATTACTAAGGAGCATAATATGAAAGAATTTATTTTGCCCGATATTGGCGAAGGCATTGTTGAATGCGAATTACTCGAGTGGTTGGTAAAAGAAGGTGATGTTATATTAGAAGACCAGCCCGTGGCCGAAGTAATGACGGATAAAGCCACGGTGCAGATACCTGCTATGTATAATGGGACCGTAACAAAACTTCACTACAAACAGGGTGATATTGCCAAGGTGCACGCCCCTCTGTTTGCGATGAATGTTGATGAAGACGCGCTTACCAAATCAGAGCAAACAGATGCTAGTGTTGGCACATCGCCAACAAGTGCCAACAGCATTAGCACCACCGAGGCATTTATCTTGCCAGATATTGGTGAAGGTATTGTCGAGTGTGAAATAGTAAAATGGTGCATCAAGGAAGGTGACGTTATCCAAGAAGATCAGGTTGTGGTCGAGGTTATGACAGACAAAGCAGTGGTAGAAATCCCTGCAAAGTACAATGGTAAAGTCACGCGCTTGTATTACAAAGAAGGTGAAATTGCCAAAGTACACACCGCATTGTTTGACCAACAGGTCGAATCTACCGCAGTGACGCAAGAAAATGATAGTCTAGCCAAACAGATTTCCAAGATGCCCGTCGAACGGCATCATGATAGCGGCGATGCCAATACTGCACGCAGCCTCAATGGCAAAGCACTGGCAAGTCCTGCGGTAAGACGCGTCGCAAGAGAACAAAATATTGATTTGTCTGCGGTAAAAGGCTCAGGTAAAAAAGGACGCGTTTTAAAGCAAGACTTGTTTAATGTCGACTACTCATCGACACCAACAGTGGCGACGCACGGCGAAACCCCTAATAATAATGCTAAGCCTGATAGCCCTGAAAGCCAGATTATTAGTGAGCCGGCCAACAGCACTGTGTCTCAATCCTCAGTAACGGTTGTGCCTATCAAGGGCATGCGCGCGGCAATGGCTAAACAGATGCTGGCAAGTGTTTCGACCATCCCGCATTTTTCTGTTTCTGATGAGTTGTGCATGGACAAACTGATTGGATTGCGTAATCAATTAAAACCAGAATTTGAAAAACGCGGTCTGAAGCTTAGTTTTATGCCGTTTTTTTTGAAAAGCCTGTCGTTGGCACTGACAGAGTTTCCTGACATAAACGCGACTGTTAACACCGCAGGAGATGAATTGCATGTTCATTCCGAGCATAATATCGGAATGGCTGTCGATTCAAAAGTAGGACTATTGGTCCCAAATGTTAAGAACGTCAATACACTATCATTGCTAGAGGTAACACTAGAAATCAATCGACTAATAGATGCAGCACGCGATGGTAAGCTGACAAGTTCTGATTTAAAGGGTGGTACGATTAGCATTTCAAATATTGGTGTGCTCGGCGGAATAACGGCGACGCCGGTGATTAACAAGCCTGAGGTTGCGATTGTTGCGTTAGGCAAAACGCAGACATTACCGAGATTTG
>Ga0115565_10000297_pt1 | contig 43246 bp, 40 predicted proteins | sample COGITO_mtgs_1105_FD_87199 | JGI IMG/M metagenome (GOLD analysis project Ga0115565, IMG submission 87199) | Pelagic marine microbial communities from North Sea - COGITO_mtgs_110530 | ecosystem: Environmental > Aquatic > Marine > Epipelagic | place: Germany:Helgoland, sampling site Kabeltonne... | reverse complement strand
CGTTTGCGTGTAAGACAGTTAGGGTTAGATGGTTAGGCGCGTGCCCGGCCAAGGGCATGTAATGTTGCCAGCACAGCGCCTAGCAGAAGCACAGCGCCAAGCTGGTGCAGCGCGCCTGCCCAGACAGGAACGCCAAGCAGCAGGGTTGTGATGCCAAGAGCAAACTGGCAAGCAACCAACCCGGCCATCAGATGCCCGCGCATAGCTGCTTGTGCTGATTTGCGCGCTCGCATCCATAAACCACAAACCGCAAGAACAGCCAGAACCGCTATCCAGCGGTGATGAAACTGAGCTGATGCAGGGTTTTCGAACGCATCTGCCAGACCTTTTTCGCCATATTCCACCGGAACCAGCGTCTCACCCATCAACGGGTACTCATTATAAAGTAAGCCCGCATCCATGCCGGCAACAAAAGCGCCAGCGAGTATTGTGATCGCAACCAGTATCAGTGTCGCTAGCCCATGACCGCGGGGGTGCAGAGCCTTTCCAGCAGACGCCGTAAGCGATGTCCAAACCAGCAGACCGTAGATAAATAACGCCACACTGAGATGGGTTGCCAGCCTATATTGAGACACAGCCGGATTATCCACAAGACCTGAGGTGACCATCCACCAGCCAATTACACCTTGCATGCCGCCTAAGAAAAGGAGGGCGAGCAGGACAGGCTTTAACCCAGCAGGTATCATGCCCCGCACCCAGAAAAATAACAGCGGCAGGCCAAAGGCGAGGCCAAGAAGCCGGCCCCAAACCCGGTGGACATATTCCCAGAAAAAAATCGTTTTGAATCCTGACAGGTCCATATCTATGTTAATTTCACGAAATTCTGGTGATGACTGATACAAGCCAAAAACACGGCTCCATTCTGGCTCGCTCAACGGGGGCAGCAAGCCCATTAATGGCCGCCACTCAACCATCGATAACCCGCTGCCGGTAAGGCGCGTGACGCCGCCAATGACAACCATCATCGCAACAAGCACCGCCATGATGCCGAGCCAGATGGCAACCGGCATAGAAATAGGCAGCGTGGATGAAGAGGGTTCGGCTTTGTGTGTTGAGGGCATCGCTATCACCGTGGCAGATTTGTAGAATGTCTTTTGATGTCTTTGCACAGATATATGACCCAAAGCGAAAAGAAAAAGCCTCTTTCTGCCAACCGAGACATGCTGCCGCACCTTTTTGTGGCGAGGAAGGCACTTCTTTTACATCTTTTTTTCCGCTTCCTTCTTGACAGAACACGCCCTCTTCCCCACCTATGCATCAGGTCGGGCTAGCACTCCCAATATCAGAGTGCCAATAGCCCGTTAACTTAGGGAAAATACAACAGATTTGGAGATGAAGGTTATGAACTTTCGGCCGCTTCACGACCGCGTACTTGTACAGCGCGAAGAATCAGAAGAAAAATCAGCTGGCGGGATTATTATTCCCGATACAGCAAAAGAAAAGCCAATGCAGGGCACAGTAAAAGCAACTGGCGCTGGTGCACGCGATGAGCAGGGCAAACTTGTTCCGCTCGACGTGAAAGAAGGCGATGTGATCCTGTTTGGCAAATGGTCAGGCACTGAGATCAAGCTGGACGGTCAGGATTACTTGATCATGAAGGAATCAGACATCATGGGTATCGTAGGGTAATTCACCTGCGGTCCATTTCGGATAGCGCTAGGGGATAGCCTTCTCTATAGCGTGCAGAATCCTCCTAAAAAAGATAAGAAGGAAAATAAACTATGGCTGCTAAAGACGTAAAATTCGGCTCAGATGCCCGTACCCGCATGATGGAAGGTGTGGATATTCTGGCAAATGCTGTGAAGGTGACGCTCGGCCCCAAAGGTCGTAACGTTGTTCTGGATAAAGCATTCGGTGCACCACGCATCACCAAAGATGGTGTAACAGTGGCAAAAGATATCGAACTTGCTGATAAGTTCCAAAATATGGGCGCTCAGATGGTTCGTGAAGTTGCTTCAAAAGCAAACGACACAGCTGGCGATGGCACAACAACTGCAACCGTTCTGGCGCAAGCAATTGCACAGGAAGGCGCAAAATCAGTTGCTGCTGGCATGAACCCGATGGATCTTAAGCGCGGTATCGACCTTGCTGTTGATTCTGTTGTTGCCTCACTCGAAGGCCTTTCTCAGAAAATCACAACATCAGACGAAGTTGCCCAGGTTGGTACAATTTCATCAAACGGCGAAGTTGAAATTGGCAAGATGATTGCTGAAGCAATGGAACGTGTCGGCAATGAGGGCGTTATCACTGTTGAAGAAGCAAAAAGCCTGAACACTGAGCTTGATGTTGTTGAAGGTATGCAGTTTGACCGTGGTTATCTGTCACCTTACTTCGTAACAGATGCAGAAAAAATGCGGGCAACACTAGAAGACCCATATATTCTTCTGCACGAAAAGAAGCTATCAAACCTGCAAGATATGCTGCCTATCCTTGAGAAGGTTGTACAGTCTGGCCGTCCGCTTCTGATTATTGCTGAAGACATCGAAGGCGAAGCATTAGCAACATTAGTTGTTAACCGTCTGCGTGGTGGTCTGAAGGTCGCTGCTGTAAAGGCACCTGGTTTTGGTGACCGTCGTAAAGCGATGATGGAAGATATTGCTATTCTGACAAACGGTTCAGTGATTTCAGATGAAATCGGCATCAAGCTGGACAGCGTAACATTAGAAATGCTTGGCTCAGCAAAGCGCATCGAAATCACAAAGGAAGAAACTACCATCATTGATGGTACAGGCGCCAAAGAAGAAATCGAAGCACGTTGCAATCAGATTCGCGCACAGGCTGATGAAACATCATCTGACTATGACCGTGAAAAGCTTCAGGAACGTCTTGCTAAGCTTGCAGGCGGTGTTGCTGTTATCCGCGTTGGTGGTGCAACAGAAGTTGAAGTGAAAGAGCGTAAAGATCGCGTTGATGATGCAATGCATGCAACACGCGCAGCTGTTCAGGAAGGTATTGTTCCTGGTGGCGGCGTAGCACTCGTTAAATCAATTGCAGCTCTTGATGGACTGAAAGTTGAGAATGACGATCAGAAAGTCGGCATCAACATTATCCGTCAGGCTTTGCAGGCTCCTGCACGTCAGATTGCGAATAATGCTGGTGTTGAAGGATCTGTTATTGTTGGCAAGTTGCTTGAATTAACAGACAAGACAACTGGCTATAACGCTCAGACTGGTGAGTTCACAGACCTCATCAAAGCTGGTGTTATCGACCCAACAAAAGTTGTTCGCTCAGCGTTGCAAAATGCAGCATCTGTTGCTGGCCTGCTTATCACAACCGAAGCAATGGTTGCTGAAAAGGACGATCCAAAGTCAGCCATGCCTGCTGCCCCTGATATGGGCGGTATGGGCGGCATGGGCGGTATGGGCTTCTAAGACGCTCTGCCCAACGCTACCGAAATATCAAAGGCGGCCGGATATCTCGGTCGCCTTTTTTCATATCCTATTCGCTTTTTAGAAATTTTCGGCTTTCACTGATTACCTCTGAGAGTCCTGCGCGCACCACCTCCACATCTGCTGGAAAGGCTGATGTCAGGCGTGTTGGCAGGCGGCTATCCAGCATCACAAAAACACCTTTATCATCAGATCTGCGAATTAGTCTGCCAAAGGCTTGTCTTAGTTTCATGCGGGTCACGCGTTCGGTCCATTCTGTTCGGCCCTGCCATGCTGCACGTGCCTTGAACAGCATGTCTGGGCGCGGCCAAGGCACCCGGTCATAGATCATCATCTGCAACGCATTGCCCGGTACATCAACCCCGTCACGCACAGCATCTGTTCCCAGAAGTACAGACCGGGTTTCTTCTCTGAACAGCTGTAGAAGTGTCTGTAGGTTCATCCTGTCAACATGCTGGGCATAGAGCGGTATATCCAGCTCTGCACAACGCGGCGCAAGCGCAGGCCATGTCGCACGCAGTCTCTGAATGGAGGTAAATAGACCAAGAGCGCCGCCATCTGCTGCCGAGATAAGTCCTGCCATAGCCGCTGCAACGCCGTCTGGTCTGTCCCTATCAAGGTCGTTAACAACAAATATCCGTGATTGCCGCGCATAATCAAACGGCGAGCTATGATGGGACATCAGCGCAGGGTGCGGTAAATGGGCAGCCCCCGTCAATGCGCTGGCCGATAGCCAGTCTGCCGGCAAAGTCCCCGTTTTAGGGGTGGTATCATTTGCAGGCTCGCTATCTGCTGATGTTCCGGGCGTGGTGATAACTTCATCCCGCAGGGTAGCAGACGTAATGGCAACGCCGTGCGCAGGCGCAAGAACCTGCTCAGCAAAGGGTATCGACGGGTCTAGCCAGTGGCGCAAGAGCCCAACATCTCTATCGGCGCCATCACTTCTATCAATCTGCATCCAGTCAACAAATCCGTCCCTGCCTTCGCCAGCAAGGTCCGATAGCATCAACAGCCATGCCGCAACTGGTCCAGATGCCCGCCTGCGAAGACCGCGTGCTGCGCCTTCAAGGCGATGGCGTGTTTGTGTATCAAGGGTTTCTGCTTCGCTATCAAGAACAGTCTCTAGATGTGTTGCAAGCTGCATGAGAGGCGCTGATATCCGCAATAATCCCTCACGAAAGGCGCGTGCTGTGGTGAGTACGTCAGCAGGGCATGGATAGAGTTCAGCCTGTAAATCATAGATAGATGTATTATCCGAGCGTTGATAAAGAGCGACGCGAACACTGGCAAAAAAGGCTTCAGCCGGACCTGCGGGACTATTTTCGGACAAACGTTTTCGCCATCCCGTTGCAGGCAGAATACGGGCAGCCTCAACCACCTCCTCAAGCGCTGCAAGGGCTGTCTCGCTATCTGCAACTAGGTCTGAGAGTCGCTTTGTGAGGCCGCGCGCCCGGCCACGGCGTGCTTCTTCAGCGCCGCGCAGCCAGCGGCGTAATTCGGTCGCCTCGCTCGCGGTAAGAGCTGCTGAGAATGCGCTGTCAGAGGCATCAAAGACATGATGCCCCTCATCAAAAATATAACGTGTCGGGCGGCTTCCTTCAGGCCCGCCAATGGCAGCTTGTATCATCACTAGCGCATGATTTGCGATGACGATATCGGCCTGTCGTGCCGCACGGATAGATTTTTCACCAAAACATTTATGATAGTGCAGGCAGGCAGAATGGATACATTCCCCCCGCCTATCAGCAAGACCAATCGACAGGCGGGTGCCGATAAGGTCAACCAGCCACGCCGGAAAACTGGCGCCGGTTAGATCGCCATCAGAACTTGCAGATGCCCAGCGCGCCATCAGACCAAGTGCCACTGCATCAGCTGGTTGTCCCGGCATGCGCCCCAGCGCTTCTTCGAGATTGAGTAGACAGAGATAATTCTCCCGCCCTTTGCGAATAACAACTTTCTTGGCCCGCTCAGCTGCATCAGGATAGAGCCGCGAAAGCTCGTCTGCTATCTGCTGTTGCAAGGTACGGGTATAGGTTGATACCCACACAGAAGCATCATTCATTTCAGCCCATAAGCTGGCAGGTGCCAGATAACCCAGCGTTTTACCAGTGCCAGTCCCTGCTTCAGCAAGCAGCAATGCCGGGGTTGGTCCGGCATCAGGAGAGGCAAAAATACTGGATAGGGCAGCGGCATAATCTGACTGGGTTGTGCGCTCTTCTGATAGCGTACCAAGCATATCAGATAAGCGCCCTCGCGCTTTGTCAGGCATTACGGGGAGCGCGCCAGGCGTGCCACGAGCGATATTATCGCCGCTTTCCTCAAGCTGATGCCAGATAGCACTATCCCGGCCATCGGGGGGCAGGTTCTTCATCTCCGATTTGCCCAGCCGGAGCAGGATTTCAGGCCCCCATGCCCAGCCGCCGCGGCGCATCATCTCAGCAATGCCGGCAATACGGTCCTGTTCATGTTGTGGTTTGTCTGTTAGCTCATCCAGTAATAGTTGCGCAGCTGTACCGATCATCACAGCGCGGTCTTGGTTTGTTTGGGGGCGCGGCAAGCCAAGCCGGACAGCAAGGCCGGCAGGTGTTGGAAGGCAGAAGCGGGCTGGCCGGACAAAGGCAAAAAGCTCAAGTACATCAAAGGCGCGCTCAATAGCAGTATTAAGCCGCGCTTCGGTCCAGCGCCGATGACAGATAAGGGGTGGTTTTGTTGCAGCAGCGCGTGCGGCCGCAGATAGGCCGCATTTTGCGATCGTACCATCGGGCCCGATCATGATAGCGCCTGCGAGTTCAGGAAAGATGATGCTACTGCTTGAAAGGTCAAAAAACGCTGTCATGGTCAGCACTATAGAACAGTGGCAACAGGGCGCACCAGCGCTAATTCACCTTGACCGGCAGGGATGAAGTGCCTAGCTTTCTGGCAGATTATGCAATGCGCTAAATAAGGAAAATCTATGTCTGATAAAGTTGGCTCCCTGCCTGTTTCAGCCCGTGCCCTTGAGGCAAAAGCATGGCCGTTCGCAGAAGCGCGCGCTCTTGTAAGCCGACTTGAAAAAATGAAGGATGATACACCAGACCGTCCTGTTTTGTTTGAGACGGGCTATGGTCCAAGTGGCTTGCCTCATATTGGCACATTCGGTGAGGTTGTGAGAACCTCAATGGTGCGACAGGCATTTGAAACACTCACTGGCCGCACAACAAGGCTGATTTGTTTCTCAGATGATATGGATGGGCTGCGCAAAGTGCCGGATAATATTCCAGACGCTGATCTGCTGCAGCCTTATCTTAATATGCCTCTCACCCAAGTGCCCGACCCTTTTGGGACACATGATAGTTTCGGCGCTCACAATAATGCGCGCTTGCAGTCGTTTCTGGATAGCTTTGGCTTTTCTTATGAATTTATCAGCGCAACCCAGATGTATAAATCTGGTGCATTTGACGCTGCTCTGTTGCATATGCTGTCACATTATGACGCGGTCATAGATGTTATCCTGCCAACATTAGGGGCAGAACGGCGTGAAACCTACAGCCCGTTTCTGCCTGTTTGCCCCCGCACAGGAATGGTGTTGCAGGCTAAGGTTTTATCGCATGACACTGCGGCAGGGACCATCACCTATCAGGACCCTGAGACAAGTGAGGCGGTAACAGTGCCGGTGACGGGCGGCGCGTGTAAATTGCAGTGGAAAGCAGATTGGGCCATGCGCTGGTTTGCGCTTGGGGTTGATTATGAGATGAGCGGAAAGGATCTGATTGACTCAGTCACGCTATCATCAAAAATTGTCAGGGTGCTGAGAGGCACGCCGCCGGCTGGTTTTTCGTACGAGCTCTTTTTGGACCAGAATGGCGAGAAAATTTCGAAATCAAAAGGTAATGGCCTGTCTGTTGAAGACTGGTTGCGCTATGGCAGCCCTGAATCACTGGCGCTCTTCATGTATAGCCAGCCAAAGCGGGCAAAGCGGCTCTATTTTGATTCTATCCCGAAGACAGTTGATGAGTATTTTGCTCATGCGGGTAAGCTGGCTGAGATGGATGAGGCGCAACAGCTTGAAAACCCAGCATGGCATATTCGTATCTCCGATGACCCTTCTGCTAGTGATATGCCGGTAAGCTTCTCTTTATTGCTTAATCTGGCGGCGGTCTGTTCGGCTGAAACCACAGATGTCATCTGGGGGTATCTGAGCGAATATGCCCCAGGGGCAAGCCCTCAGACACATCCCCATCTTGATAAGCTCGCTGGATATGCAGTGACATTCTATCAAGATAAGGTGCGACCACATAAACGCTACCGTATGGCAACAGCAGATGAAAAACAGCATATTACGGCATTGAAAACAGCGCTTGAAGCGCTTGATGATGCAGCCGATGGTGATGAAATTCAGTCAGCTGTCTATCGCACAGGCAAAGACGCTGAATATGAAAATTTGCGGGACTGGTTTGGGTGTCTTTATGAGACAATGCTGGGCCAGTCGCAGGGGCCACGTATGGGCGGATTTTTCAAGCTCTATGGCCGTGTCAATGCTCTTCAGCTCTGTGATGATGTGCTACAGGACAAGCTTGTCAGTGCAACAGACGGTCAATAGGGGAGGCGTTATGTAATGTGGGGCACAATTGCCAACCTTGTTCAAGCTCTGCCTGCAGAGACAGCGCATAAGATTGCGGTAAAATCCTTGCGGGCCGGTCTTGCGCCGGTGCCCGATACGGTGCTGTTGCCTGTATCTTGTTCTGGCCTATCATTTGACAATCCGCTTGGCCTTGCGGCCGGATTTGATAAAAATGCAGAATGCTATGATGGCGCGTTTCGGCTTGGTTTTGGGGCTGTTGAGGTAGGGACTATCACGCCTCAACCTCAGCCCGGTAATCCGCGCCCACGGGTTTTTCGGCTGCCAGATGATAAGGCTGTCATTAACAGATATGGGTTTAATTCCAAAGGGATGAGCTATGCTGCTGGTCAGCTTGCGCCCCGAAAACAAGATGGTCGCTCGCCTGGTATCCTTGGCGTGAATATCGGCGCGAATAAACTTAGTCAGGATAAGGTGCAGGATTATTACAGCACCGCAAAAAAGCTGGCAGAATATGCTGATTACCTGACTGTTAATCTATCCTCTCCGAATACGCCCGGTTTGCGCGACCTTCAGCACGAAGATGCTCTGGTGCGAACGCTGGATGCTGTGTTTCAGGGATGTAGGGACGCGCGGGTGAGTTTGCCTGTCTTCGTGAAGCTTGCGCCGGACCTGAGCGAAGAAGAGCTTTGCCGTACGCTTGACTGGGCAAGCGGGCGCGCGGTGAATGGCTTTGTGCTCACAAATACAACGATTGCCCGCCCGGACAGCCTGAAAAGCACTGCAAAGGGTGAGGCTGGCGGGCTGTCAGGCGCGCCGTTAACCCATAAATCGCTATCAATGCTTGCCTGTGCTGCCCGTCATCTTGACGATTCTGGCCTCACCGATATGGCGCTGATCGGCGTGGGCGGTATTGCAAATGGCAGGCAGGCTTATGCCCGTATTCTCGCCGGCGCAGACCTCATCCAGCTTTATACCTCTCTTAGCTTAAACGGGCCCTATGCCGCGCATCATGTGCTAACGGGTTTGCGTGCCTGCCTGACGGCGGACGGGCTAACAAGCCTTGCTGAGGCTAAAGGTCAGATAAAGAAGGCCGATGCGGCGGAAGCCCATGCTGAACATGTGTGGAAAATTGCATCAGCGCAATAAGTAGGCAGTTAAAGGCTGGTGCCGGGGGATGATGCATAAGGTTAGGTGACTGGACAGTCTGAGATGCTATTGTTAGCGAGTTATCTGCCATGGTTCGAAAATAAAGTAACAAGAACATCCTGATAGCCTGAACCAGACGCAGGTCGCCGCGCCGGCTATCAAGTTCTGTGCAGAGAAGTGAAAGCGTAATATTTTCCAAGGCGAGAAGCGCATCAACAGAGCGCCACTCGTAGGATTCTAGTTTAATTGTGGTGCGTCTACGCGGTAGGCTAACATTGCGTTTCTGCATCGAAATGGGTAAAGGTGACATAGACCAAAGGTATAATATACACCTTAATAAATCGTAAATATTTAGAATTGTGTGCAGAGAAATTCTAGCGCAAGCATATCAACTCTCCTGCGATGCTTCTGCTATCTGGCCCCTTGACCTTGCATATGCTTTAGACTATAAACCAGCCCTCAATCAGCGGAGATGCGTGTGGCGCGTGCTTATTGGTATTTAAGGGCGCGCACCGTAAGATCCTAACACATCGAAATACACAAATAAGGAGTGTGGTGATGTCAAAGCGGTGTCAAATTACCGGAAAAGGCGTAATGTCTGGCAACAATGTCAGTCATGCGAAAAACCGCACACGTCGTCGGTTCCTCCCAAACCTTCAGCAGACTTCCATGTCATCTGAGATTCTGGGTCGTACTATCAGCATGCGGGTAAGCACCAGTGCAATCCGGACAGTTGAAAAGCATGGCGGGTTAGATACATTCCTGCTTCAGGCTCGTAACTCAGAGCTCGCTGATGAAGCCCGTGCCCTTAAGCGTGAAATTCTGGCTGTCGCGTCAGCCTAACTAATTCCCTGATTTTACAGGTTAAAACACCTCTTTTTAGTGGAAAGGAGGTGTTTTTTTGTATGCTGAAGATGGGGGATTAACCGGCTTTTTTGCGGCGCATCCCTTTTTTGGGTGTTTCATCAAACAGGTCAGCAAGTTCTGACATGACTGTGCCCCCGAGCTGGTCAACATCTGTAATGGTAACAGCGCGCTGATAATATCGGGTCACATCATGGCCAATACCAATTGCCAGCAACTGCACAGGAGACCGTGTCTCAATCATCTCGATGGTTGAGCGTAAGTGTTTTTCAAGATAATTGCCGCTATTTGATGACAGGGTCGAATCATCAACAGGCGCGCCATCTGAAATCACCATCATGATTCGTCTATCTTCTGGCCGTGATATTAGCCTGTCATGCGCCCAGACAAGGGCTTCACCATCGATATTTTCCTTCAAGATGCCCTCACGAAGCATCAGGCCGAGCGCTTTGCGTGACCGCCGCCATGGCTGATCAGCTGATTTATAGATGATATGCCGTAAATCATTTAGCCTGCCAGGGGCTGCTGGCTTGCCAGCTCCTTGCCATGCTTCACGCGACTTGCCGCCTTTCCACGCGCGTGTTGTAAAGCCGAGAATTTCGACTTTCACACCGCACCGCTCAAGCGTACGCGCGAGAATATCAGCTGTTACAGCCGCAATCGTGATTGGCCGGCCGCGCATAGATCCTGAATTATCAAGCAGAAGAGTAACGATAGTATCGCGGAATTTAGTATCCTGCTCCTGCTTGTATGACAGCGCGCTGAGGGGCTGTGTGACAACCCTGTGCAGTTTGCCGGCATCCAGCATTCCCTCTTCAAGGTCGAATTCCCATGAGCGGTTCTGATAAGCCATCAGCTTTCTTTGGAGCCGGTTTGCCAGCTTGCCAATGGCATGAGTGAGATTATCCATATGACGGTCCAGAAGGGCTCTGAGCCTATCGAGTTCTTCGGGATCGCACAGGTCTTGCGCATTTACAATTTCATCATATTGCGCGGTATAAATACGGTAGGCGTCTGGGTCAAAGGCAGGGTAATTCTGCTGCTGTCCGGGGTCGCCGCCGGGCGATTCGCCGTCGGTCATCCCATCCATTTCTGAATCAGCATCTATCTCAGTGCTATCATCAGCTGCCATGCCAGCAGCTTCTCCGTCTTGGTCCATGCTCTGACTATCATCGCCGCCACTTTCATCGTCACCAGAAGCAGACTGGGCTTCATCAGAGCTACCATCATCTGTAGAGGGGTCATCAGAGCCGTTTTCATCTTCATCATCAGCGTCCTGACCATCATTCGTAGCATCACCAAGATCTGACTGGAGCTTTCCGATAAGTTTACGCGCAGCATCTGCAAAGCGCGTTTGGTCATCTTCGCACTTTCGCATTTCTTCGATAATATCGCCGGCCCGATTGGTAATCCATGGCCGCCACAAATTCATCACCATTTCGGTGCTTGGCGGTGGCTTCTGGCCGGTCAGCGCTTCACGTATCATCAGCCTGACAGCTTCGGCGACAGCGCCATCATCACCGCTATCAGGAGCGCCAATGGTTGTGTGGGCATAACGTTGCTCAAGGCGCTTGGTAAGATTGCCTTTCACTCCTGCCATATTATTAGCGCCGATGGCTTCTACGCGGGCGCCTTCAGCGGCTTCGAAAATGGCTTTGGCAGCAGGCGCTGTTGGGCACCGCCGCTTATGGGTACGCTCATTATGATGGGCAAGCCAGAGACCGGCTGAATCTGCTGCTCCGCGGCTATCTGCTTTTGCGGCTGTGGAATGTTCACGCGGCAGGGCGGGGAGTCTGATTTCAGTTTTACCGATATGAGTATCAGTTCCGGCATAACGCACAGGCGCTTCTACACCGCCCGCAAGCGCACGAAGGCTGGCAGCGTTGGCTTTCTGAAATTCACTTGGCTCTTTTGGGTTGCTCACAAAATTATACCATGAGGCCTAGGATGCTTTTTGCGCGAGTGAGGGCGCTTCGGGCAGTTCAATATCAAACACACGCTGATAATATTCAGCTAGAACAGGGCGCTCAATTTCATCACATTTATTCAGGAAGCTCAACCGGAAGGCAAGTGTGATATCATCGAAGATACGGGCGTTTTCAGCCCATGTAAGCACTGTCCGCGGTGACATAACAGTTGATAGATCGCCTGCCATAAATCCTTTGCGGGTCATATCTGCCATCCGTACCATCTGGTCTATCTGTTTCTGACCTTCTGGAGTGTTATAGCTTTTTTGTTTTGCCAGAATGATATTCACTTCATCCTGATGCGGCAGATAATTCAATGTTGTGACGATAGACCATCTATCCATCTGACCCTGATTGATTTGTTGGGTGCCGTGATAAAGGCCTGTTGTATCGCCAAGACCAACAGTGTTAGCTGTCGCAAATAACCGGAAATAAGGGTTTGGCGTGATGACGCGGCTAGTGTCGAGCAATGTCAGCTTGCCATCGACTTCTAAAATACGCTGAATCACAAACATCACATCAGCGCGTCCTGCATCATATTCATCAAAAACCAGTGCCACACAGTTCTGCAGCGCCCATGGCAGGATTCCCTCGCGGAATTCGGTTACCTGTTTGCCTTCTTTCAGGATGATGGCGTCTTTACCGATCAGATCAATCCGGCTGACATGGCTATCAAGATTGACCCGCATGCAAGGCCAGTTTAGCCGCGCGGCGACCTGTTCGATATGGGTTGACTTGCCCGTTCCATGATAACCTTGCACCATTACCCGGCGGTTATGGCTAAAGCCGGCCAGAATAGCGAGCGTCGTGTCTTTGTCAAACTGGTAGTCAGGGTCGATTGCTGGCACATATTCTGATGTCGTTGAGAAGGCCGGGACCATCATATCGAGATCGATACCAAATGTCTGGCGAACATTTACTTCAGTGTCAGGGGCGGACAGGCTATGTGCTGGACGGCCATGGGTCATTTGATCAGACATTTATTTCTTCTCCGGAAAATAGGTACGCTCATAAGGTAGGCACGTAAGTAACGTCGGTCTTTTTTGCTGTTTTGCAAGTGTAGTTAAAGAACTGTTTTACGCATATTAGGCAATTGTTGGTTTCAGATTTATCGCTTTTTTGCGCAAAACGGAATAGGCTAGATTGATTTCCTTGAAACGTTCCTCTGCCTTTGGGTCAGACTTATTATGATCTGGGTGATATTGTTTGGCGAGTTCATTGTATCTTTGCTTAACAGATGTGGGGTCAGAATCGGGTGAAATATCAAAAAGTGCCCATGCCTCTCGCTCTTCACTATCCATCTCTTTGAGCTTTGCATGCGTTTCAGCTGAGCCACCATCAAAGAAACCGAAGGGATCTTTTAGAGACCCTTCTGCTGTAAAGCCCGGCCCAGATCCAAACTTCCAGCTTGGGCGCTCCCATGTCGTAGCGCGCCTGATTTCTGCTTCTAGTGCGTCGCCTTCAAGCCCATCATAATAATTCCAGTGACTATTATAGGCGCGCACATGGTCAAGGCAAAACCAGATATGGCTGCGTAACTCCTGTCTGTTTTTCGGCGCAGGATAATAGCCGTCTTCAGCACAGCCTTGCGACATGCATAGGCGCGTACCATCAGCGCGCATTTCTTGCTGCCCGTCTTTATTACGAAGATTTAGTTCTGGCATTGCTTTTCGTCCCATAGGCAGGGAGTATAAGGCTGACAGGCCTTATATCAAGCTGGCCTCGCGAAAATTTACCAGTTTTTGTCACTTCTTTTGATAAAACAGGTAATGAATAGCAGATAGGTAAGGACAAGCCCGTAATATGTCAGTCGCAGATGAAATTTCCCGCCGCCTCAGTGCAGCTTTTCAGCCAACCCATCTGAGTGTTGAAGATGTTAGTTGGCAACATGCTGGTCATGCTGCTGCCCCTAGTGGCGGCGAATCACATTTTAATGTTGATATCGTATCAGCGGCTTTTGCCGGTAAAAACCGGGTTATGTGTCACAGATTGGTAACGGCCGAGCTTGCAGACCTTCTAGCGGGTCCTATTCACGCCCTGCAATTAAGCACAAAATCAGCCTAATTACTGTTGTGCCGGCTCTTCTTCTTCTGCATAGGCAATGCAACTATTTGTCAGGCTTGGTAGCGGTGTGCTGATATTTGACTGTCCAAGGGATGTGTCCTCCCCTGACTCCCGATTTGCTTTGGCTTTCTCGCCATACAGGGTCTGAAAAGCTGTTGTTGCCATAGGGCCCATTAATTCGGTGATGTGGGTACAGCCTTTTGGCCCGCCAATCGCTTACTGGACTTTGCGTTTCCAGCCCGGTCCAATTGTTAGTCCGATAAGGCCTTTAATATTTTCAGCGCCTTTTGGGCAAATTTGGTAGGGACCTGATAGCGTAACAGCTTCTGCATCGCGAATGGTCAGCGAAAAATCAATAGTGATGCGAACCTGCATATGATGAATATGCTCGCCTGCCTTTAAGGTGCCATGCGTGGATGACGGGAAATCATAACTCTTCGTGTCACGCAACTCTCCTTCGATATCCAGCATCCCATCTGCGCGGGCATACCCCTCGCATTTAATCCGCCTGATATGGCTCAATGAGCGGTCAACTGGCTCTGATAATCCCATGATTTTATCCTTTTTACGCTCAAATAGGACAGTAACTGCCCGCATGCTCCAAGAGTATAGTTCGTTTTATCGGGCCGCTTGCCACAGCCTAAGAGAGGTTATTTGATTTCCAACACGGTTACGCACCCTGAAATGCATATTATGAAATTTAAATTCCTGACCGATAAAAGGGATATGCCGACTTTCATAGATAATAAGGCCAGCAATGGTTGCGGCTTGCTCATCAGGTAATTCAAGCCCAATTGTCCGGTTCAAGTCGCGAATGGTAACATTGCCGTCAACAATGAATGAGCCGTCTGGCTGGGCCCGGCACCCATCAAGGTCAATATCATGTTCATCATCAATGTCGCCGACAATCTCTTCAAGAATATCTTCTAATGTTACAATGCCCCGTAGGTCGCCATATTCATCTACCACGATGGCAAAATGCTCTCGCCGGCTTCTGAAGGCCTGTAGCTGGTCAAAAAGCTGGGTTGTTTCAGGAATGAAATAGGGTTCTGTCGCAATATCAGAAATTTTTAACTTTCCAAGCTCTCGGTCGTCATTTTCACCAATCGCACGCAGCAGGGCCTTTACGTGCAGAACGCCAATAATATTTTCAGGCTTTCCGGAATAGACGGGGTGGCGTGTATGCGGCGATGTCAGCACAAAGCGCAGGATTTGTTCAGGGTCATCATCAACGCTCAGTGATGACACAGACGCTCTGTGAGTCATGATTTCTTCGACCGTGACTTCGCCTAAATCAAGAACAGACGCCAGCATTGCCCCTGTCTCTCGGCCTTCTTCATCTGTTTCATTCACATGTAAATCAATCAGTCCACGCAGCTCTTCTTCGCGCTTGTCAGTATCACTATCCGGCGTGCCAAGCATAAATACCACAATAGACCTAACAGCCCAGGAAAGGGGGGTTAGCAGAAACACCAGAATCTGCACAGTCAACGCAATTTTCAGGGAAAACTTATCGGCATGATTAAACGCATAGCTTTTCGGAAGCACTTCAGCACAAAGCACAAGTACCACAGTCATGAATAAGGTTGCTAGTACCACGCCTGAATCGCCTGTCAGGGCAATCGCAGCTGATGTGGCAATCGCTGAGGCAAGAACATTCACCGCATTATTGCCAATAAGAATGGTGCTGATGAGCTTCTCGCGGTCATGGCGCAACTGTTCAACCCGAATGGCCTGTTTGTTACCTGTTTTGGCAAGCTGGCGTATCCGTGGCTCGGAGGCAGCTGTAAGGGCTGTCTCGGCACTGGAGAAGAATGCTGAGGCAATAATCAGCAAAATAATTACGCCACCAAGAATAATAGCAGAAAGAGGGTCGCTCATCAGGTCTCCAGAAAGGCGGTTAAACTATCTTCATCAACATTGCGTTTTACGAACGCTGTGCCGATAGCGTTCAGCAATATAAAGGTTAAGGCTCCTTTATGAGTCTTTTTATCTTTGTACATATGCTGAATAAGCCGTGCAGGGTCTGCATTTCCAGCTGGCAGGCTTGCCCTATCGAAAGGTAAGTTCATGGCTTTGAGATGGGCTTTGACACGCATTTCATCCTGCCCCGAAATAAGGCCGAGATGGCGTGAAAACCCAAACGCCATGCCAATGCCTGCGCCGACGGCTTCGCCATGTAGCAGGCGACCATCATACCCTGCCTCGGCTTCGAAGGCGTGAGCAAATGTATGACCAAGATTAAGCAGGGCCCGCACGCCACCCTCGCGTTCATCAGCAGCAACAATATCTGCTTTTGCGCGGCATGAGGCGTGCACAGCATAAGCAATAGCGGTCTCATCGCGCGCAAGAACATTCTGCCCATGCGCTTCCAGCCATTCGAAAAACTCAGCATCGCCAAGAAGTCCGTATTTAACGATTTCGGCATATCCAGCGCGTAATTCGCGTTCCGGCAATGTTGCCAGAATATCAGTATCTGCCAGCACAAGCTTTGGCTGATGAAAGGCGCCAACAAGGTTTTTCCCCGCTGACATATTAATCCCTGTCTTGCCGCCAACAGAACTATCTACCTGCGCCAGAAGACTGGTTGGTACTTGAACGAAATCAACACCGCGCAAAAGGCTGGCAGCAACATAACCAGCCAGGTCGCCAATCACCCCGCCGCCAAACGCAATAATGACAGTGCTTCTATCAACCCCAAGCGCCAGAATATCATCCAGTAGGCGTCCATAGACTAGGAGCGACTTGCTCGCCTCTCCTGCCGGCACATGAAGACTATCTATCTTACGAGCAGAGTTAACGAGCCCTGCTTTTAGGCGTTCGCCATGGGCTGCGCCAACATTATCATCAGTAATGATCACAAGGTGCCTGTCGGCCGTGAACGGCGCGGCATATGTATCTGCATTATCTATCAGGCCACTGCCGATATGGATGTCATAGGACCTTTCAGCAAGGCCAACAGAAATGGCGGTATTATTCTGTTTCATCGATACTTTCTGACTGCTGGATGGCTGCGGTTACTAATGCGGCAAGTTTTGTAACGGAATGTGAAAGCCCGATCGCATCAGTTTTCAGGGTTAAATCTGCTTTAGCATAATGCGGATTTCGGTCTTCAGCCAGTGACTTCAGTATCTTGAGCGGGTTATCACCATGCAGCAGAGGCCGCGATGCGGTATTTCCAATACGGGCCAGTAAAATTTCTGGGGGAGCATCAAGCCACACACTAAGTGCCTTCTGCTTGATTAAGTCACGCACGCCCGGCTGGCAGAACGCGCCGCCCCCTGTTGACAGAATAACCGGCGGTCCGTCAAGAATTGTCTCTATTGTGCGGGCTTCTATTTCGCGGAAATGAGATTCGCCACCTAGCTCAAAAATATCACGAATACGCACATTTGTGACACGTTCAATTTCTGTATCGCTATCAATAAAAGGCCGACCCATATGGCGCGCTAGCTTGCTGCCAAGTGATGTCTTGCCTGCCCCCATCAACCCAACAAGAACAACAGATTTGTGATATGATTTATCGTGCTGAGATCTATCGGCTGTGCGCGATGAAGCAGAATCGTTTTGGTGAGGGTGCTGTGACATGATCTTCATATATCCGATTTAGGCGAAGAGGTAAAAGCCCTTTCATAACATATGGCAATGCTACCCTCGAATGGCAAATGTGGCAGAATTCAAGCATGTTACTTCCAAAATTGCCGTAAATCAGCCATAATATACCCGCATTACTTAGCGCTAAGTGAGGTAATTATGATATAGAAGGCCAGATATATTCAGACCTTAGTGAAAGATGACGAATTGCTCGGGTGATAAAGCACAATAATGATTAAAATGAGGCATCAATGAAACAGTCGAGTATTATCTTTGTCATTCTCCTTTGCGTAGGGCTTGCGGGCGGAATTTTTCTATCGAACTGGCATATTCCAGCGCCAACAAAAATAGTGACTAAAATAATCGCAGATGACAGGTTCAAATAGTAAGGGACATGTCTTGATGTTTATTAATCGCTCTTTTTTCTCTTTTATTGTGGCAAGCCTGTTAATGCTTGCGAGCTCTGACGTTATCGCTCAGGAGGCAGGAGATGCGCTGCAACCAGCAGGTCCTATTTCACTTACTGGCCTTATAAATGGCGCCGCCGAGCCGCTTTCTGATAGTGAAGCAGAGGCAACCGCCTTAAATGGTAGTGAAGCCATCATTTATAATGCGAGACGCGCGCCTGAAGAGCCGGAAACAGCAGAAACTGATATCGCCCAGCCAACATCGCTCATTACCATTAGTGATGCAGCAGATAATATGTCGGCTAAGGCACCAGAAGCTACTAGGCAGGTCTTAGAAGAGTTAGACAGCATAACCCCTACAGAGGATAATGCGAGCGTAAGTGCTGCGCGCGCGCCTCAGCCTGCTAACCGCATCGGACTTCGGTCTGTCTCCAATATCGGTCTTGCATCCATTGGCTTGCAGCAGGGAGATGCACCAGCCCAGCTAAATAGCTTTATCTGGCGGCAGAGCGAAACTGCTAACATCATACCTCTTATTTTAGCAACGCCGTCTTATGGGTCTTCACAAACATTATCGACCCTGTCGCGCCAGATTATGGTGCAGCCTGCGGTTCCGCCTCTGAACGCTCAACAAGACATAAATGCGCTGGTTTCAGCTCGGCTGGAGTGGCTTGCTGGCGCTGGTCAGTCGGACAGCTTATCTGCGTTGGTGCGCAAATTGCCGGATGATGAAGACTGGAATGACTGGAAGCGCTGGCAGGTACAGTATGACCTGATGCGCCGAGCTGATGATACAGCCTGTAATGAAGCAAGCCGGCGGTCAGCTGAAACCTTGGATGGGTTTTGGCATAAGGCCAATATCATCTGCCTGTTGTTATCGGGACAGAATGCCCCTGCTTCTTTTGCCGCTGATGTTTTGAATGCTAGTGGTGATGATGATGATAATTTCTTTCAGCTCGTTGATAAGCTGCTGGGCCGCCGGACTGAAATTTCACTAGATATGAATGACCTCAGTCTTGTTCATCTGATGCTGATGGATGCCGCTCATGAGACGATATCGCTTGATGCGCTCGATAACATGCCATCTTCGATGATACAGGCATTGCCATCCTTCCGATATTTGGACGCTGACGCCAGCGTGACAGTTAGTTACAGGCTGTATGAGCGAGGCTTGCAAAGTAGCAGCGATACAGAACAAATCTGGCGATCGTTAAAAACAGCGCCAGTTCCTGCCGAAGCAGCCTTGTCCGAACTTCGTACTGTCGTACTTCCGGCGGCTGGCATGCGCTCATCACATGGCTCTTCCAGTCCCTTTTTATGGGTTGCGCTGGTGAATAGAACCGAGCTATCCGCAGATTCTCTGGTGCGTGCGGCCCTTGAAGCAGAGGCCAGCACAGGTCGCCTCTCTCTCCTTCTGCCGCTTTATGATAGCCTTGTGAGGCACCGCGTTAAGATGGGCAATGCTGGCACACTGGATAGGGCAACAGCAGAACTTTATGCTTTTGTTATGCAGGCACATGACCCAGCGCAGGAGCTTCCCGCCGGCTTGTCTGATCAAGCAGGCGTTGCTGAATATTTATCACAAATATTGAATGTTGCATCAGGCGATGTTTGGGATGCGGATGCTCTTGAAGGGCTGGATTTATGGCATGTGTTGCCGCTACTTGATGCACTTGATGTGCAGCGCCCAGAAGAAGAGTGGCTTGCCCGCGCATCTAATACTGTAGCAACAAGTCTTACTCTGGGCAGACCTTACCTTAGCGTGCCAGCAGATAGAATGCTGGCACTGGAGGAGGCATCACGTTCTGGGCGGGTCGGTGAGACAATTCTGTTAATCGCCCATCTGGTGCAGGGCGCCCATCTTGGTTATATCCGGCCCGAAGATGGCGCAGTTATGATACAAGCCCTTAACATGATAGGGCTTGAAGATGCTGCCCGTAATTTTGGCAGGGAGCTGATTATCGGACAGCTAGAACGCCGCTATCAGGCTCAGGAAAACTAGTGCGAGGCCATGGCCACAATATCAAATGAGACGCTGATTACCCATTTTTTATCTGCGCTAGCCGCAGAGAGGGGCGTGTCTGAAAATACCCTATTTGGCTATAAAAATGACCTGATGGCGCTGCATGATAGTATGGCTGTTTCGTTTGTGGTGATGACGGCTGATGATATCAGGCAGTCAGTGCAGAAGTTCCATATTGAAGGTCTTGCTGCCCGTACCGTCTCACGCCGCCTGAGTGCGGTACGACAATTTGCAGGCTGGATGGTATCTGATCACATAAGGCGGGATAATCCGAGCTTGTTCCTCGATAATCCTAAATTACCAGACCCGCTGCCAAAAAGCCTCAATGAAGCTGACGTCTCATCCCTTATTACTGCTTGCAGCAAGCTTGAGCCGCCTTATGATTTGCTGATGCAAGCTGGATTGGAGCTGATGTATTCAGCGGGTTTGCGTATCTCTGAGTTGCTTAGTTTAAGGCTTCAGGATTTCACAGCAGATAAAGATATGCTGCTGATACGCGGAAAAGGCGGACGGGAACGTATGGTGCCGCTCACAGCCATTGCAATCGCAACAGCCAGACGCTGGCGGGATGCGCGGGATGCTGATGGTCCTGATGCAGAAACTGACCAATTGCTTGGTTATCGCTCACAAGAAATGACCCGTCAAAAATTCAGCCTCTTGCTAAAACAGGTTGCCCGGCATGCTGATCTCGATGAGCGTAAGGTCAGTGCACATGTTCTGCGCCACAGTTTTGCAACCCATCTATTGAATAGGGGGGCTGATTTACGCAGCCTCCAGATGCTGCTGGGTCATGCCGATATTGCAACTACGCAGATTTATACCCGTACCCGCCAAGATAGACTGGCAGGGCTAGTGAGTGATGCGCACCCGCTTGCAGAATCTGATAGGAAAGAGTAAGTTAATGGCTCAATTTGAGTACGTTAGCTGAATTAAGCGGCCGAATAACGAATTTGTGACAGGGATGGGCAAACATGCGTCATTTTCTCGATTTTGAAAAACCAATTGCCGCTCTTGAAGGTAAAATTCAAGAGCTTCGCCACCTTGGTAGTGATTCAGGCCTGAATATTGCGGATGAAATCGGCAAGCTACAGTCCCGCATCGATAAAGAGTTGAAGCAGACTTATACAAAGCTGGGCCCGTGGCAGAAGGTGCAGGTTGCCCGCCACCCAGAGCGCCCGAAACTCGTACAGATTATTGACCAGCTTTTCACCGAGTTTACAGAACTTTCAGGTGACCGGAATTTTAAAGAAGATTTTGCCATTATTGGCGGGTTGGCGCGGTTTCGCGGCCGTCCGGTTATTATTATGGGAACCGAAAAAGGCAGTACAACCGAAGAGCGTATCAAGCGCAATTTTGGCATGGTTCGCCCCGAAGGTTACCGTAAAGCAATCCGGCTAATGCAGCTTGCCGATCAGTTCGGCCTGCCGGTTATTAGTTTTGTTGATACAGCTGGCGCCTATCCAGGACGCGGCGCTGAGGAACGCGGCCAGGCAGAAGCTATTGCGCGGTCTATTCAGGCCTGTCTGAACCTAAAAACACCGCTTATTTCTGCGATTATTGGTGAAGGCGGTTCAGGCGGCGCCATTGCGCTGGCTACCGGGAATAAAGTCATCATGTTCGAACATGCTGTCTATTCGGTTATCTCGCCAGAGGGCTGTGCATCCATTTTATGGCGTAGCTCTGATAAGGCCGAGACAGCGTCTGAGGCGTTGCGCCTTACGGCCGCTGATATGATGCAGCTTGGGATCATTGATCAGATTGTAGATGAGCCTGTAGGCGGGGCGCACCGCGATGTTGCAGCAGCATTACTCAACATGTCTGATGCCATCGAGCAGGAACTCGTCGCACTTGATGCTCTCAGTCCTGATGAATTGCGGGCAAACCGGCGCGATAAATATGTTGCTATGGGTGAAAAGTCTCTGGCCTAGCCAGTTGGCTAACTATCATAGAGACAGCGCGCACTATTAAGACTCTTTAGCTTATAATTCTAACAGGCATCAGTTTCTGCCTGTTATCTGCTGTGCCGTGGCGCTTCTGGGCAGCGCCGCACGCTGCAAGGTCAATATCTGCTGTCACAAACCCCTTATCAGATGAGCCTGCATCAGCTAGTACCTCTCCCCATGGCGCTACAATCAGCGCATGACCATATGTCTGCCGGCCATCTGCATGAGTGCCATATTGAGCAGCCGATAGCACGAAACAGCCTGTTTCAATGGCGCGGGCGCGTTGTAGAATATGCCAATGCGCCGCCCCTGTTACAGCTGTGAAGGCAGACGGAATAACCAGAAGATCTGCGCCGGCTTCTGACAGCCCCTGATAGAGTTCAGGAAACCGGATATCATAACAGATAGACAGGCCAATATTGCCAATGGCTGTTTGGGCAAGCACAGGCTCATAGCCTCGCTGGAAGCGTTCGGACTCGCGATAAGTCCGACCATCACCAACAGTCGCATCAAACATGTGGATTTTATCATAGCGTGCAGAAATTTCACCCTGCGGGTTGAGAAGATATCCGCGATTAGTACATTTATCTGCGCCACTATCGCGCATCAAAAGTGAGCCAACCGACAAAAACACCTGATGGGTTTTTGCAAGCAAACATAGGCGTGCCAAGCTGGGGCTTGTTGCCTCATCTTCAGCCTGGTCATAGAGCGCCTGTCTGTTGGGGCTTAGGAAGGTTGCACATTCTGGCAAACATACAAAAGACGCGCCTTCGGCGGCACTTTCAGCGACAAGTTCTTCGATGATAGGCAAGGTCTCTGACGCGCTGGCAGCAGCACAATATTGAAGAACAGAAGCTTTGAGCTGCATTGTCATATTCTGCTGTACCTTTTTGGCAAGACGGGGTGAGTTATCAGGCGCTAAGCGATAATAATTTATCAAGCGTACCTGTTCGCTCCAATGCGAATAATTCGTCACAGCCGCCAATATGGTCGTCATTAATAAATATCTGTGGCACTGATGTGCGCCCGCCCGCCCGCGATGTCATAAGCGTGCGCCCGTCTCTATCAGCGCTCACATCCCGTTCAGTAAAGCTAACACCTTTTTGGGTGAGTAGTTTTTTTGCGCGGACACAAAAACCACAGAACTTACTGGTATAAATTTCGACTGCTGCTGCGTCTGCCATAGTGCTACCTTTTATCTAAAACGAACATTGAGACTCTAACATAGGATGGCCGGCCTGTTATTTCCAGAGCCCGAGCGTTACATAACACGCAAGAGTACAAGAGCGCTGACGGAGGCAGCTTTGCCGCGGGTCATCAGCAGACGAGCACAGCTTTCCATTGTTGCGCCAGTTGTCAGTACATCATCTATGAGGAGGATATTTTTGCCGTTGAGTGCATCAAGACTGTCATGTTTCAGCAGAAAGGCGCCGGATACGTTCTGAAGCCGCTTTTTGCTTGTAAGGCCGCCCATCGAGCGGGTGTTGCGATGACGCAGCAGAATATTCGGCGTGAAATGGACATTATGCCGGCTGCTAGCACTCAGGTTTCTTGCAAGTTCTGCTGACTGATTATACCGACGCGAAAAATACCGCACTTTATGAAGTGGGACGGGCATAATTATCATCCCGTCTGATGCCATAGCATCAAATAGTGGCCGCAAAAGCTGAACGAGCAGCGGTGTAAGTGATAATCTATCGCCATGTTTGAACGGCAGGATGAGACCTTTTGAGACATCATCATAAATCAGCACACTGCGCACCTGCGTTAAAATAGGATCTTTTATATGACATTTTCCACAAAGCGATTCGGGGAGTGCATGGGCAAGAGGACGCCCGCATCGCGCACAAAATGGCGCTGATATATGGGTAAGGCCGAGCCAGCAGTCTGAGCATAATCCGCGCGCTGCAACATGCTCTGCGCATAGAGCACATCCGTTCGGGAGCAGAATATCTAGCCCATACCGGAAAAGCTGATTGATAGAGCCAGGCAGAATACGGGGCGGTGGAGATTTGCGCATGCACCATATCCTAGTATAGAAGGGGTTAACAAAGGCTGAAGTCAGCCCTATCTCTTTATTTCATGAGCTAGTCCCGATTGATTTTGTCCCAGATGGGTTTGTTTTAAATGACAGAAATGCCACCACAGATTTTTGATATGGAGCAGCTTGCGCGCAATCGAAATCGTGCCGCAGAGAATTTTGAGGCATTTGCCTTTCTGAAACAGGCTGCAGTTGAGCGTCTTGAAGACAAGCTGATGCTGGTGCGGCGCAGTTTTAGTGATGTACTTGATGTTGGATGCCATTCAGGACAAGTGGCACAGATGCTTCGTGCTAGTGGCAAACTAACATCCAGCCATAGCCTTCTTCAGACAGATATTTCGCCGCGTTTTTGTGATATTGCAGGCAGGCGAGCGCCGGCCATGGTCAGCCCTGCCGAGACGCTTCCCGTAGAGCCAGCAAGTTATGATGCTGTTGTATCAGCCCTGTTCTTGCATTGGGTGAATGATGTGCCGGGATTGCTAACCCAGATGCGGCTTGCCTTGCGCCCTGACGGGTTATTGCTTGTATGCCTATTTGGGGGGCGGACCTTGAATGAGCTTAGGCAATGCCTTGCCGAAGCCGAAACAGAGGTGAGCGGCGGGATGTCTGGGAGATGTGCCCCAATGGCTGATATTCGTGATATTGGCGGCTTGTTACAGCGTGCAGGACTTGCGCTTCCAGTAGCTGATGCTGACCTAATCACTGTAACATACCCGAATATGTTTCGTCTGATGGCTGATCTGAAAGGCATGGGAGAGCAGAATGCCCTGTTCGGAAAAGAACAGCATATGGCACGCCGTGATATTTTTTTGCGTGCGGCAGAATTATATCAAGAACGCTTTAGCACAGCCGACGGGCAGATTAAGGCTAGTTTTGAGCTTATTACCCTAACAGGATGGGCGCCGCATGCCTCTCAGCAAAAACCACTTGCACGCGGTTCAGCAACCCATAGTCTGCTAGAGGCATTTGAGATTGAACAAAACGACCCGCAAAAACCAGATCAAGAATCAGATTAGCCGAGCAAGTCCTGAATAGCAGAGATGAGCTCTCGGTTGGCATCTGGCATGTCATGGTCACGTAGCCTCTGAGGGCGAACCCAGATAACATCATTGCCTTCCTGCGGTGCTGGTGTGCCTTTCCAGCGGCGACAGACATATAGCATCAGCACCATATGCCAGTCATCATAGGCATGCGAGACAAAGCAGAGAGGGGCAAGGCATGAGGAATGGGTATCAATGCCCAGCTCTTCGCCCAACTCGCGAATAAGGGCTGCTTCTGGCGTTTCTCCTGCTTCGATTTTACCGCCTGGAAATTCCCATTTTCCTGCCATAACCTTACCCTCGGGGCGCTGTGATAACAGAACACGTCCATCAGCATCAACAAGGCAGACCGCAGGGATAAGTTTGATTTCTGGCATCTTCTACGCTCAGCGCTAACTGCGGTAATCAGCATTTATGCTGATATAGCCATGGGTCAAATCGCAGGTCCAGATCGTCGCCTGTCCTGCCCCTCTCATGCCAACATCAACCGTGATATCAATATTCTCGCCTGTCATATGGGCTGTAACCGGCGCCTCATCATAGTCTTCGACCCGCTCGCCTTGCTCGGCGATAATCGTACCACCTATGGCAATGCTAAGCTCATCGCGGCTCGCAGCAGCACCTGATTTTCCAACCGCCATAATAATACGGCCCCAATTTGCATCCTCTCCTGCAATTGCCGTTTTTACCAGAGGCGAGTTAGCAATGGCGCTGGCTGCTTTTTTAGCATCAGCATCGCTAAGGGCGCCTGTTACAGTAACAGTAATAAATTTCTGCGCGCCTTCGCCGTCTTTTACGATTTGATGTGCAAGATCTGTCATTACCACTTGAAGAGCGGCTTGAACCTGCTGTGCCTCAGGGCTGTCTGCCTCTGTGATAGCTGGCATATCAGCAGCGCCTGTTGCCACGAGATAAACGCTATCTGAGGTTGATGTATCACTATCTACTGTGATGGCATTAAAGCTTTTATCAGCACATCGACGTAGCAGAATTTCAAGGCAGTCTGCGCTTATTGAGGCGTCAGTGCCAAGATAAGCGAGCATTGTTGCCATGTCAGGGGCAATCATGCCTGAACCTTTGGCAATCCCGTTAATGGTAATCACTGCCCCCCCAATGGTGCAGGATATTGTTGCGCCTTTGGCAAACGTATCTGTGGTGCGGATAGCCCCTGCTGCATCCTGCCATGATGCCTGCCCGATATCAGCAACAAGGCCCTCGCAGATAGCTGCCATAGCCTCGCCATTAATCGGCTCCCCAATAACCCCTGTAGAGGCAACAAGTATTTGCGTATCTGCCAGACTAAGCGTATCGGCTAGTTTTGAGAGATAATGACGCATTGCTGTTGTGCCGCGCATGCCGGTAAAGGCATTTGCGTTGCCGGCATTGGTAATAATGGCGCGCGGGTTTCCGGATGCGATGCCGGCGCGGGACCAGTCAACAGGCGCTGCTGCGGTTGCAGATTGAGTAAAGATGCCTGCTACTGTTGACCCCTCTTGGGCCAACAGCACCATAACATCATCCCGGTCTTTATATTTCATACCCGACCGGCCAACAGATAGACGGATTCCGGCAATATCAGACAGGTGCGGAAAGCTGTCTGGGGCAAGGGGGGAGAGCGGAAGCTTAGACATGATAGCTATTGCGCCTGAGCCGCTTGGGCTTCGGTGCGGATATCTTCAAAGCTACGTCTGTTAATTTGCGCTGAGGCGCGCAATTTTTCTAGAATCTGGCCTAACGTCTGGTTCAGCAGATTCTGGCGAAGCTGAGGGACCATCTCTTCGAATGAGGGGGGTGTTGCAACCCGCTTATCTTCAACCTTGATGATATGCCAGCCAAACTGAGTTTGAACGGGCTCAGGCGTAAAGCTGCCGGGCTCTAGCTCAAAGGCAGCTGCTTCGAATGTTGGAACCATAGCGCCGCGCGCAAAATAGCCAAGGTCGCCGCCATTTGGACCACTTGGGCCAGTTGAATCAGTTTTTGCAATTTCAGCAAAATCCGCCCCGCCAGTAAGTTTTTCAATAATGGCACGTGCTGTTGCTTCTTCGGGAACCAGAATATGGCGGGCCTTTACTTCTTCACGCGACCCATTATCGGCGATGAATAATTTATAAGTTGCTGTCAAGGCATCCTCGGTAATAGCTTCATTAACCTGCTCGGCTATCCATGCTTCGGCAAGCACTCGCATAGCGGCAACTTCCATCAGACGGGACACGTCAGGATTTTCTGACAAGCCACTTTCTGCGCCGGCAACAGCGGCAAGGCGCGAATCAATAACATCATCCACAAGACCGCCAAAATAGCTTTCAAGCGGGCGCTGGCGATATTCAGCCGGCAACTTTTCAGCAAGACGCATGACTTCTTCTAAATAAATTGCCTCACCATTTACGTCAGCGACAGTTATTTTATTTTCTGGCTTATTTTCTTGGGCAGAAGATGTTGTTGCAAAAATAATTGGTGAGCTTACCAGAAGCGCAGCACAGCAAAATGAACGAATGAATGACATTAGTAATGGATCCTTAACGGTCTAGAGATGAAGTAATACCCAAGAAATCTCTCATTCAATTCAGTTTGATTCGAAGATCGCCTTCTTAGTCCCTTCTGCGTAACATATCTTGGTACAGTGCTTCAACTGCAACGCAGAAGGCTTATCAATTGACAAAATTAGGGGGAGACCCTATCTGCAGGTAGTGGTTTACTATCAATAAAACCATGCCTTCCCTATTGTCAGTTATTTTGGCTAGGGCACGTCGGTAAGGATCCAAAAGGAAAGAAGTATGTTTTCATCACTCGCGAAAAGCCTGTTTGGGGACTCAAACGACAAAGAGCTCAAAAAGCTTGATGCGAGAGTGGCGGCAATAACAGCGCATGAAGAACAGATGGAGGCAAAGTCAGATGAAGAGCTTGCCGGCATGACGCAGGTCTTTCGTGACCGCCTTGCTGCAGGAGAAACAGAAGATAACCTGCTTGAAGAAGCATTCGCAGTTGTTCGTGAAGCAGCGCGCCGGACGTTATCACAGCGTCATTTTGATGTGCAGTTGATGGGCGGCATGGTCCTGCAACAGGGCTGTATTGCGGAAATGAAAACAGGCGAGGGCAAAACCCTTGTTGCAACACTTGCTGTTTATCTGAACGCATTATCGGGTAAAGGCGTTCATGTTGTAACTGTGAATGATTATCTGGCAAGCCGAGATGCTGGCTGGATGGGGCAGGTTTATAATTTCCTTGGGTTGAGCGTTGGCTGTATCATCGCAGGCATTGATGATGCAGAACGGCGGGCAGCTTATCAGTGCGATGTAACCTACGGCACCAATAATGAATTTGGCTTTGACTATCTGCGCGATAATTTGAAATTCGCTCTTGGCGATATGGTTCAGCGCGAACATCATTTCGCAATCGTTGATGAAGTTGATTCTATTCTTATTGATGAAGCTCGTACGCCGCTGATTATTTCAGGACCAGCAGAAACATCGCCTGAACTCTATAACGCTGTTGATAAAATCATTCCGCTTCTTACCGCAGAAGATTTCGACCTCGATGAGAAGGGCCGCAATGTGACGCTTACTGAAGAGGGGGTTGCTCATTGCGAGAACGCCTTGCAGCAAGCTGGCCTGATGAGTGACGGTAGCCTGTATGATATTAATCATGTTGGGCTTTTGCATCATGTTATGCAGGCCTTGCGCGCACATAAAATGTTCCAGCGTGATACTAGTTATATGGTGAAACAGGGGCTGGTTGTCATTATTGATGAATTTACCGGCCGCGCAATGGATGGGCGCCGCTATTCTGAGGGGCTTCATCAGGCGATTGAAGCCAAAGAAAATGTAGAAATTCAGGCTGAGAACCAGACATTAGCGTCTGTTACCTTCCAGAATTATTTCAGGCTTTATGAAAAGCTGGCTGGTATGACAGGTACAGCCATGACCGAAGCCGGCGAATTTTCGGAAATCTACAGCCTTGAAGTTGTTGCCATGCCGACCAATCGGCCTGTGCAGCGGATAGACCATGATGATGAAGTCTACCGCACCTCAAAAGAGCGCGATCAGGCTGTTATTGATTTGATTGCTGACTGCCAGAAACGTGGCCAGCCCATGCTGGTTGGTACTGTTACGATCGAAAAATCTGAGCATCTATCAGCGGCGCTTTCGGCAGCTAACATTTCGCATCAGGTGCTCAATGCACGGTTTCATGAAGAAGAAGCAAAGATTATTGCGCTTGCCGGTGTGCCGGGCAGCGTAACAATCGCAACCAATATGGCCGGCCGCGGCACAGATATTCAGCTAGGCGGCAATCTAGATATGCGCGTTGCTCAGGAAGCTACAGCAGCCGATGGGTCTATCAAACAGGCAAAAGCCACGGCGATTTCTGATGAAATTGCAGTGTTGAAGGAACAGGCACTGGCCGAAGGCGGCCTTTATGTCATCGGCACGGAGCGTCATGAATCGCGCAGGATTGATAACCAGCTGCGGGGCCGTACAGGTCGTCAGGGTGATCCGGGCGCCTCGAAATTCTTTTTATCACTAGAAGACGATCTGATGCGTATTTTTGGGTCTGAAAAACTGGATGGTATGCTGCAGAAATTAGGTCTTGAAGAGGGTGAAGCCATTACCCACCCCTGGATCAATAAAGCTGTTGAAAAAGCCCAGTCAAAAGTCGAAGCCCATAATTTCGAAATTAGAAAACAGCTTCTGAAATATGATGATGTAATGAATGACCAGCGCCATGTTGTTTTTGGTCAGCGCCGGGAAATCATGCAGGCAGAAGATGTGCATGAAACTGTGCGTGATATGCGCCATGATACAATTGATAATATGGTCACAGAAGCTATCCCGCAGGGAAGCTATGCTGACCAGTGGGACGCAGAAAAGCTGGATAACTCAGCCCGCAATGTTTTGGGGGTCGAGGTGCCTGCAGCAGACTGGATTGCTGAAGATGGCATTGCTGAGGCAGAAATAATCGAACGTCTTCAACAGCTCTCTGACCGCTATATGGCTGAAAAAGCAGTAAGATTTGGCTCAGAAACCATGCGAATGGCTGAAAAGTCTTTGCTTTTGCAGGTGCTTGACCAGCAATGGAAAGAACATTTACTGCAGTTGGAACAGCTTCGTCAGGGCATTAGTCTGCGTGCCTATGCCCAGAAAGATCCGTTAAACGAATATAAACGTGAAGCCTTCATGATGTTTGACAGCATGCTTAATAGTATGCGCCAGACAGTAACAATGGCCTTATCCCATGTTGAAATTCGCGCTCCAGATGCGTCGCAGGAAGAGCGGCCCGCCGCGCAACCGAGCCAGCGCCAGGCGGGATTAATAGATCAGAAGATTTCGCGTAATGCGCCATGCCCTTGCGGTTCGGGCAAGAAATACAAATATTGTCATGGTAAATTATAGCCGGTAGTAAGCTCATCACGAGCGCCGAAGGTTAGGATGGTGATTAACATGAGCAACGTACACAGATGATAAAATTTACACTCAATTGTGCTGACCAGCATGTTTTTGAGTGCTGGTTTCCTAATTCTGACAGCCTGTCTCGTCAGCTTGGCTTAAAGCTAGTTGGTTGTCCGATATGTGGCTCGGTGGACGTTATCCGGCCACTTTCTGCCCCTAATTTGTCGACACCCAAGACGCGGTCACGTTCGGCCACGCCAGACCACATAGACCCAAGCCAAATAGATTCAGGTCACATAAATTCAGGCCAAATGGATTCAGGCCAAACAGACGCAGATGAAAGACAGCGCCAGCAGACGAAACAGGTCAGGGGGCCTGTAACATCTGGTGTTGCTGTGCCGCCACCAAGCGATGTCATGCGGAGCATGTTGCGTGATATGCAAAAACTTGTTGAGCGCGATTTCACCCATGTCGGGGATAATTTCGCAGCAGAGGCGCGTAAAATCCATTCAGGAGAAGCTGAAGCTGAAAGTATCTACGGGCAGTGCACGCCAGATGAGCAGGCAGAACTTGAAGAAGAAGGCATTACAGTTGGTGTTCTGCCATGGTTGCCGCCGGATAATTAGGCGCTAGGTAAAGCTTCCAGCCGCGCCATAATTTACCGCTGTTATGGGTGACATTTTGAACGTGCCCATTGGCGTTGGCACAAAGCCTGTTACATCATCAATCAGAATACCGCACTCCTGAAACACGGCGCGTAATTCTGCTGGACGAACGAATTTTTCAAACTGGTGCGTGCCAGCTGGAACAATTTTCAAGACATATTCTGCCGCGAATTTTGCAAATAACAGGGCCGGCATCGTCCGGTTAATTGTTGTTATGACTACGACGCCATCTGGTGCTAACAGTTGTGCAATGGTCTCTGTAAAGGCCTTAATATCAGAAACATGTTCGATGACCTCTGAGGCATAAATAACGTCGAAATGGTGCTGGTAGTCAGCTATAGCGGCAAGCTCTTCTGATGCCATGCAGCGATAATCAATAGCAATATTGTGATCTGTTGCATGCGCTGTGGCGGCGGCAATAGCGCCATCAGAAGCATCAATGGCAGTTACGGTTGCGCCAAGCCGCGCAATAGGTTCTGCCAATAGCCCGCCGCCACAGCCAATATCAAGTATGTTAAGATGCGCAAAAGGCAGGTCTGAGGATGTCTCTGCAGGAACAAGCCCACGATTTTGAATGGATTTGCGAATATAATCTAGCCGGATAGGCGTGAAGAGATGCAGTGGCTTCATCGGCCCTGTTTCATCCCACCAGCTATTTGCGAGTGCGTTAAACCTGTTAATATCACTTTGGTCGATGGTGCCAGCAGGTGTCTTTGGGGCTGTCATTATTGCTCTTTCTTATTTGTCTTATGGCCCGTTGTTTTTACTGCAGGTCTTTCCTGTCCGAAGCAAAAGGTGTAGAAGTGGGCTCATTTATTATGTGAGGCGCCATTCAGGTTTGCGTATGCCCTGCTTTGTCCTCGCGATGACTATAGATCAGTTGGAGTAAAATGGCACGTATCGTTCAAAAATTCGGGGGCACTTCGGTTGCTGATCTTGACCGTATCCGCGCTGTTGCACAGCGTGTGAAGGCGGAAGTTGATGCCGGAAACGAAGTGGCTGTGGTGGTGTCTGCGATGTCGGGTACAACAAACCAGCTTGTGGAGTGGAGCCGTGAAATCGGTCCTGTCCATGATGCCCGTGAATATGACGTTGTTGTTTCTACCGGCGAGCAGGTCACCGTTGGCTTGCTTGCAATAGCTTTGCAAAATATCGGGATTGATGCCCGTTCATGGCTTGGCTGGCAGATAGCTCTGCATACAAATGACGTTCATGGGTCTGCCCGCATTGAATCAATTGACACAGACAAGCTAGATGAGCGCCTATCATCAGGTCAGGTTGCTGTTGTTGCTGGTTTTCAGGGGATTGGGCCTGATGGGCGTATCTCTACCCTTGGCCGCGGCGGGTCTGATACATCCGCTGTTGCGCTTGCTGCTGCGCTAAATGCAGATAGATGTGATATCTACACAGATGTTGACGGTGTCTATACTACCGATCCGCGCATGATGCCAAAGGCACGCAAGTTAGAACGTATCACCTTTGAAGAAATGCTGGAGATGGCGTCAGCCGGGGCAAAAGTCTTGGAAACCCGCTCTGTTGCAATGGCGATGCGCTATGATGTTAACCTTCAGGTCCTGTCGAGCTTTTCAGATCAGCCGGGAACACTGGTCGTAAATGAGGAACAGAATATGGAACAGCAGAAAATTAGCGGTATTGCCTATAGCCGTGATGAAGCAAAAATTACACTGGTTGGCTTACCTGATCGGCCAGGTATCGCTGCTTATATTTTCGGTGTGCTTGCTGATAATCATATCAATGTCGATATGATTGTGCAGAGTGCCTCAGCCGATAAGACACAGACAGATATTACCTTCTCGCTTGGCAGCCTTGACGTTGAAAAAGCCATTGGCGTGCTGAAGGCCGAAGAACAGAAACTTGAATATAAAGATATCGTAGGCGATGTAGATGTTGCCAAGATTTCTATCATTGGTACAGCAATGCGAACACAACCCGGAATTGCAAAGACGATGTTTTCGGTGCTGGCAGAAAAGGGTATTAACCTGCATGTCATTTCAACATCAGAAATTAAGATATCGGTGCTTGTTGATACGAACTATACAGAGCTTGCGGTGCGCTCGCTTCATGATGCTTTTCAGTTAGATGAAGCCTAATATCTAGCAGGCTAAACAGACGCTTGCAGATAATAAAAAAAGACGTGTCCAGTATAAATTAAATATTTTTCTTGGTAAAACATTGCAACTTAGGGTATTAATTCGGTAGGATTAGTGTTCGTTTGACTAAAAGGTGGTAGGCAAAATGCTTTCCGAAGGCGAACAGAAGGCCGCAAGCACAGTGAATGCCGATATTGGCTCTGCGCTTCGCGATGCTCGAACAATCGCAGGCATTACGCTTGAGGATGTGGCTCGTCGCACCCGAATTTCCAAAAGCTTTCTTGAATTTATTGAATTAAACCAGTTCGATAAGCTTCCCGGTGTTGGGTATATCCCAGGCTTCATCCGAAATTACTGCACAGCCATTTCAGTTGATCCCGCTCCTTATATTGAGGTGTTCAAAACATCTCTGACTGAAACAGAAGCGAAGCCTGAATATAAATTTCATGTGCAGGCTCTGGTGCCGAAAATGGCTGGTAGTGTTGTTGCAATGATAGTCGTGGCAGCGGCTCTTTCAGGCTATGTCGGCTGGACACTCATTGATTCTGAGGAAATAAGCGACCCTGTTATTGTCGCACAATCATCGCTGATGCCGGCAGATGAAGTTGCGCAAAAGCTGGGCGAGCAGCAAATGGCATTAGCTCCGGTAGCATCCATAATTGATGATAGTGCAGCACCTATTGCTGGTGCGCCTGAAAATGTAGCAGAAGAAACGCTTTATCTTGAGAAACAGACTGCTGAAAGTGATGCGACCATCCCTGTAGAGATGCCGGTTCAGGATGATGTGGCGCAGGCTGAGACGCCTGTGGCTATTCCGCAACCTTTACTAAGCGAACCTAAAACAGAAACGACAGCGACTATTGATACCAATCTGGCGACGCAATCTATTGCTGAAAGCCAAGATAGCACTATCGATACGCCTGTAGCAGTTGCCGGTGCGCAGGCAACATCGCGGCAAATCTCCAGCGAACTTATCATTAAGGCAACCTCGACATCTTGGGTTGAGATAGTGCGTGCTGATGGCGAAGTTTCAGTCTCTAAATTGATGCGTTCAGGCGATAGTCTGGTTGCCACCATCGGTAAAAATTTATTTTTGAGTACGGGAAATGCAGGCGGTCTTACCTTGCAGACCTCTACTATCGAGCCGTTTTCGGCTGGCAATGTTGGTGAAATTCTGCGTGATTTACCGCTTAATTTCGACGCTATTGTTTCACGGCGTGATCTCTCCACCTATTAGCGTTTTATGGCAATAAGGGTTTGCCATAGCCCTGAACTCTGTTTTGCTGGTTTCGGCTAGCCTTTCAGATGGGTCCGGACTATATCTGTATAACGGTAGTGTAACCAAGTGAGGACGTGATAAATGAATGGTCAGGCATATCGTCCTTATCGCCAGATAGACAGGCGCAAAAGCCGGAAAATTCAGGTTGGATCGGTTGCTGTGGGCGGCGATGCGCCTATTTCTGTCCAGACGATGACAAATACATTAACAACTGATGTTGCCGCAACACTTGCCCAGATTGAGGCAGCGGCTGTTGCTGGCGCAGATATTGTAAGGGTATCCTGTCCTGATGAGGCAAGTACGGTTGCATTGAAGGAAATTTGCAAAAATAGCCCGGTTCCGATTATTGCCGATATTCATTTTCATTACCGCCGCGCGCTTGAAGCAGCGGATGCAGGCGCGGCATGTCTTCGTATTAATCCTGGAAATATCGGCTCTGCTGACAGAGTGGCAGAAGTTGTTAGGGCTGCGCGGGCTAATGGCTGTTCCATGCGTATCGGGGTAAATGGTGGTTCACTTGAGAAACATCTGCTTGAAAAATACGGAGAGCCTTGTCCTGAGGCGCTAGTAGAATCAGCGCTCGAGCATGCAAGATTGCTGCAGGATAATGATTTTCACGAATATAAGATTTCGGTCAAAGCCTCAGATGTGTTTATGGCAGTAGCTGCATATCAGCAGCTCTCCGAGGTTCTGGATTGTCCGCTTCATATTGGCATTACCGAAGCTGGCGGTTTGCGCGCTGGCACCGTTAAATCGGCGATCGGGCTCGGCAATCTTCTCTGGGCAGGTATTGGGGATACAATCCGTGTTTCATTATCTGCAGACCCCACAGAAGAAGTGCGGGTCGCTTATGAAATGCTCAAATCTCTTGGGTTACGCAGGCGCGGTGTAACGGTAATTTCCTGCCCATCATGTGCCCGCCAGCAATTTGATGTGATTAGCACAGTTCAGGAAATCGAAGAGCGGCTTGAACATATTAACAAGCCTCTTACGGTCTCAATTATTGGCTGTGTTGTAAATGGTCCGGGCGAGGCGCGTGAGACAGATATTGGCCTTACCGGCGGCGGTAAGGATACCCATCAGGTCTATATTTCAGGACTTGCTCATCATCGTCTCCAGAATGATGATATTGTCGAGCATGTTGTCTCACTTGTCGAAGAGCATGTCGCCCGCATTGAGAGCGAAGAAGACAGCGCAGAGCTGACCAGCTAACAATGCGCCGCGCCAGAAGGATAATATGATGAAACAGATGCAACCTGTCAGAGGGACGAGCGATCTTATCCCAGAGGAAAAAGCGCGCCAGAACCATGTTATTTCAACAGCCCTAAATGTTGCTGAACGATATGGCTTTCGTGATATGGCAACGCCCATTTTTGAGTTTACAGAAGTATTTTCTCGCCCGCTTGGGGCAAGTTCTGATGTTGTCTCCAAAGAAACCTATACGTTCGAAGATAGGGGCGGCACTAGCCTTACATTACGCCCCGAAGGTACGGCGGCTGCAATGCGGGCTGTTATCAGTAATGGTCTGACGCAAGCCCTGCCGCATCGCTGGTTCTATGCCGGCCCGATGTTCCGGTATGAACGGCCACAAAAGGGCAGAATGCGCCAGTTTCATCAATTCGGCTGCGAGCTTATCGGGCCTCACTCTGCGTTGGCAGATGCTGAAATTATTGGCTGTGGTGCTCAGATTTTAGAGGAGCTTGGGGTTCTTGATAAATGTGTTCTGCATCTGAATTCGCTTGGTGATACCCAGAGCCGGCAGAATTTTCGGGAAGCGCTTATTACGTATTTTAGCCGCTTTTCAGACGATTTATCCGAAGATAGCCGCCGCCGCCTTGAAACAAACCCTTTGCGTATTCTTGATTCAAAGGATGATGGTGACCGTGCCCTTCTTGATGATGCACCGCGCTTGCCTGATTATCTCAGTGATGAAGCGCGCCGCCATTTTGACGGTGTGACAGCCGCTCTTGATGCTGCCTCTATTGGCTGGACGCATGACCCTTTGCTTGTCCGGGGGCTTGATTATTACGCTCATACGGCGTTCGAATTTGTAACAGACGCGCTCGGGGCGCAAGGCACTGTGCTTGGCGGTGGGCGTTATGATGGTCTGTCCGAAACATTGGGCGGGCCTGTTTTGCCGGCTGTTGGATTTGCTGCAGGCGTTGAACGCTTGGCGCTCCTAATTGAACAGCTGCACTTGCCTGGCTCTGACATCGCTGTTTTGGCTGCTGATGAGACAGCAGAGGCAGCTAGTTTTGGGATAGCACAATCATTGCGACATGCCGGCCTATCAGCTGTTCAGCTGATGTCTGGCGCGATGGGTAAGAAGATGAAGCAGGCGCATAAGATGGGATGCCGGTTTGTGGTTATCCTTGGCGCTGATGAGCTTGCCCGCGATGTTGCTATCGTAAAGGATATGCAAACTGGAACACAAAGCGACATTGCGCGCGCTTTGCTAAGTGATGCGATTACGCAAATGATGAAAGGGACAATCTCCGAATGAGCCTTGACCAGAATATGGAAAAAGTACTGGCACGACGTGAAGAAATTGAATCACAATTATCACAGTCTGGCTCACTTTCATCAGATGAGTTAACAAAATTATCGCGTGAATTAGCAGAAGTTCGGCCTGTCGCTGAGCAGGTTGTTGTTGTGCGCCACTTGGCCCAGGCACTTGCTGATGCACGGCAGATGATAGAAGAAGAGGGCGCTGATCCTGAGATGGCTGAAATGGCCGAAGCTGAAATTTCAGAGCTTGGCCCGCAACTCACCGAAGCTGAACATGACCTAAAACTTCTGCTTCTACCTAAAGATACCGATGATTCGCGAAATGCCATTTTAGAAGTGCGCGCCGGAACCGGCGGTGATGAAGCTGCTTTATTTGCGGCTGACTTATTTGGCATGTATCAACGCACAGCATCGCGTTATGGCTGGAAATTTGAGGTCATGGAAATCTCTGAGACAGGGATTGGCGGTTATAAAGAAGCGACAGCGAATATTTCTGGACAGGATGTGTTTGCGCGGCTGAAGTTTGAATCAGGTGTGCACCGGGTTCAGCGTGTTCCTGAAACTGAAACAGGTGGCAGAATTCATACCTCGGCCGCAACAGTTGCTGTTCTGCCAGAAGCTCAGGATGTTGATATTGAGGTTTCTGAATCAGATTTGCGTGTTGATGTATTCCGTGCCTCAGGTCCAGGCGGACAGTCAGTAAACACAACTGATTCAGCTGTTCGGATTACCCATCTTCCCACCGGCATAGTTGTTAGTCAGCAGGATGAAAAATCGCAGCATAAAAACCGTGCCAAAGCGATGAAAATCCTGCGTGCCCGTATTTATGATGCAGAGCGCGCCCGCCAGCAGGCAGAACGCGCAGCATCACGCAAAGGACAGGTGGGGTCTGGTGACAGGTCAGAGCGCATTCGGACCTATAATTTTCCGCAAGGCCGCGTCACAGATCACCGTATCAATTTCACCCTTTATAAGCTTGATAAGGTGCTCGCCGGAGAAGCTATTGATGAGGTGATTGATGCCCTTGCATCAGAAGATCAGGCAGCCCGTCTGGCAGATGGATAGGCCGGAAAATAGCGACGGGCCACCCCAGAGGTGAAATAATGAGCCTCCAGATTACACCATCATCAGACATCCGCTCGGCACGGCCTTTGATAAGCCTGCTTGCTGGTAGGCTGACACAAAGCGCAAGCCCCAGGCTGGATGCAAGCTGGCTGCTTGGCCTGTCACTTGGCCGGGATATAGCTGTTCAGGGTCACGAGGATATCTGTCTTGATGTGGATGCGTGCGCGCGCCTTGGCGCTCTTATGGCGCGCCGCATGAAGGGTGAGCCTGTTTCGCGGTTGCGTGGCAAGCGAGAATTCTGGTCACATGATTTTTATCTGAATGAGGCTACTCTTGACCCCCGCGCAGACACTGAATGTCTGGTTGCTGCGGCCTGCGCGTTTGCTGCCCTAAAACCGCAGGGTGCACGGCCTGCTCAGATACTGGATTTAGGTACAGGTTCAGGATGCATTCTGCTCTCGCTCCTCCTAGAACAGCCAGATGCGAAGGGTGTCGGAACCGATATAGCTGCGCTTGCTATTGCACAAGCACGGGCAAATGCCGCTATGTTGGGGGTGGCGACGCGTGCCGCCTTTCATCAGACGAGCTGGTGCGACCCTATCGCAGGCGTGTTTATGCCGGGCCTGTTTGATATCATAACATCCAACCCGCCTTATATAGAGTCGCAGGCCTTGCTATCGGCAGATGTTGCTGATTATGACCCGCATCACGCCCTTTTTGCGGGTGCTGATGGCCTTGATGACTACCGGACATTATTACCGCGCCTGCCGGCTCTTATGCATCGACATGCCCGGGCCTTTATTGAGATAGGATCAACCCAGAAAGACGCGGTCAGCGCGCTTGCTATAGAGAGCGGTTTGGCTGTTTGTGGCATTGAATTGGATTTTTCTGGACGAGACCGATGTCTCATTCTCACCTGTGAGTAATTATTTCCTTGAAATTACTTTTACAACATGGTCAAAAGAGACATAGCGTTTCGGGTTTAACCCCTGAAGCCCCAGACACATACCGACATATTTTTGTGGAAATTGTGCAGCCCTGACTGAAATTATGGCAGTGAATTCTTAATGAGACAAAATCAAGCGCAGAATCAGAAGCGGTCACGCGGAAGAGGTCGCCGTACCGGTGGGTACGGTCAGACAAATATCAACCGTAACACCACGTTCGAATCAAACGGTCCAGAAGGACGGTTAAGAGGGAACGCTCAACAGCTTTATGAAAAATATACAGCTCTTGCCAATGATGCGAACACAGCAGGCGAGCGCATTTCTGCAGAAGCTTGTAGCCAGTTTGCTGATCATTATTACCGAATCAATCAGACGATTGTTATGGCAGCTGAACAGCAACGTCGCACGCAAGACGAGCAGCGTGCTAGCCGCCGGCCAGTGCACGCATCTGCTGACGACGCATCAGATGATAGCAGTGCTGGCGATGCACCTGCACCAGATGAGCAATCATCAGAGGCATCCTCATCTGACGAGTCTTCATCGGACGAGCCCTCATCAAATAAAACGTCATCAAATGAGAAGCCATCAGGCGAAAAGCCACCTCGCAAGGTAGCTGCCAGAAGGAAGCCAGCTAAAGGGCCAGAAGACGAAGACTCGTCTGAAGCTGTCGCCTGATAAGCGTTTAGAAGGTTTATTCTGTGAGCTGATAGCTGTCGCCGCACCGGATCGTACCGGGCGTGGTGATGCGCGCAAACATGCCAAGGTCACTATGATTATAGTGGGTGCGCATCATGCCTAGTAAATCTGTATCTGATGTGGCTGTGTCCGGGTCTACGCTGATAGCAGCGCAGCGCCCAACAGGCTCTATTATCTCTAGGGTAACTGACCCTATTGTTATGATACGTCCCGCCCAGTCCAGCTCTTCGAAGGGCGTTTCTGTTTCAAGCACGAGGTTCAAACGGAATCGCCGGTTATCAGGTGGCGTAGAAGTAAGTGCCCCAAAATCTGTAAGGGAAGCACTGCCACCAAGTGAAATCCAAGGTGCGGGTGTATCTGTATAAGCCTCACCGCTAAGCCGGCAAAGACGGGGCTGGCCCAGAAAGATTTCTGGCTGGCGTTCATAAAGTGCTTCCATAAGAGGTGTGGCAGCGTTAGCAGGCGCCCGCATGATTTCTATGCCGTAATGCAGCAATATCAACTGCTCATGGCCCTCATCCGGCAAAAGCTGCCATCCAGCAACGCCGCTGGCAGCGCAAAGCTGAATAAAATGACGCTTATTCATCCAGCCAGTGCCAAGCTTTTTATGGGTGATGGGTGAGCCGGTTGTAATGGCATATTCGCGGTCACCCGGCAGGCAGGCATTAGCCAAAAGAGCGCAGGATTCAAGCGTTTCTCCAGCGAAACCCTTTACCGGAAAGCGCCAGATTGACTGAAGCGTTCTGGTGAGCTCATGCGTCATTATTTGTCCAGAGCTGCTTGTTCAACAGCCTTTTTTGAATGGGATCGGAAAGGCGTGTCGCTAATTTGGCTTTCAAGCAAGGCGATGCTGGCCAAGAAGTCATCACGTTCAGAGTCAGGAAGCCCCTCTGCGGTCGGCAATTGCACTGTCAGAGGATTGAGCTGCCGGTTATTCACCATGATTTCATAATGAAGATGCGGCCCTGTGGAGCGCCCGGTGCTGCCAACAAAGCCAATAACATCGCCCTGTTCCACATAACGTCCAACAACAGCACGAGACGCTATACGTGACATATGAGCATATGCGGTTTTGTAAGTACTGTTATGCCGAATCCGGATATATTTGCCATAATTCCCGTTCCAGCCCGATGATTCGACAACACCCGAACCAGCTGCCAGTATTGGCGTGCCTTTTGGCACGGCGAAATCGATACCGCGATGCATGGCACTAAACCCTGTTACAGGGTGTCTGCGCACGCCAAACCCTGAGCTTAAGCGGGCACCGTTTACGGGCGTGCGCATTAATGTGCGGACGGCTGAGTTACCGTTACGATCATACCAGCTGGTTTTTCCTGTCGCTGACACATGACGGAAAAACTCTATCTTATTGCCAGACAAAATAATGCCGGCATAAATAAGCTCTCCAGATGATAATTCAGTACCTGTTAACGCATCGACTGTTTTTTCATAAATCAATTCGAACTGGTCATTTGGGCGAATCTGGCGCTGAAAGTCGACAGAAAAGCCCATAACGCGAACAAATTCATCCAAAGTAGTCGGCGGTATCTTCACCTGACTGGCAGACCGATAAAGAGAATAATCTATAATATTTCCAGATTGTACAAGCTGGCTGCTCAGGGGCCTAAGCGCCTTGAGGGATATCCAGCCCCCTAATTCCTCGGATTTTAAGGCGAACAAATCAAGATATGCCCCGTCACGTCCCGATAGGCCAGAGCGTTTGAGGCGCGGCACATGCACTTGAAGGGCTGTTACAGCCTCATCACTATCGAATCCGAGGGTAAATTTTGTTCCTATCTGAAGACGCCGAAGGTCCATCTGGACAGCGAGCGCTTTGGAAATGGCGGACCGGGCCTGAGCTGGCGCGCCGCCCCGTGCGAGCAATTTTGCCAAAGTATCACCCTTAGCCATTGTAACTGTTACTTCAGACAGCAGCTCTTGGTTTGTTTCACGCCGCACCATCTCTGTAAGGCTCGCAGCTGATTCCGGTAGAATGGCACTAAGGGCCGGGCGATTCGTCGGTAATGCAATATCAACAATTTCACCGCCCCATGCTTCGATAAAATCAGGTCGTGGTTGGGGGGTAAGGTCACGACTCTTCTCATGCCAGGCTGATTGTTCTGTAAGGGATGAGGTGTCGGATGGAATAATGCTTTGTAGGGATACTGATAGTGGAGCACCATGCGAACCGGCAGATACCGGCACGTTACTGTTCACACCGGCAGCATATCCATGCGCACTGGCGATAATAAGACAGCTTGTAGCAAGCGATAAGATGGCAGACCGATTATGTCTGATTCTGGTAAACACAGTGTTGATTCGGTCCAAAACAAATCTCGCATATTGATAAAGTGCGTTAGGCGATGAGCCCATAATTAAGAAGTAACGCTATGTCAGAAAACATAGGCATAACGCTAATAGGCCTTAAACACTAGAATTAACGCCTGCATGATGACGATTCGCAAAAAACAGTCATTAAAACTAACCAAAAACAAGATAGTGATAAAACTGTTTGATTTGGGCGTCAAATTCTTTGTCCCGCTTCTCCAGAGGCAAAAGATAAAACTTGCTCTTCGTGATCGACCTGCTATAGTAATCTTCCCGTTTTGAATTGTCTTTTGCAACGATGGCGGCATCAATAATGCATAATTACTTATTATTGAGGTCGGTTGGTAACGTCAGCGTAAGCTGAGGCTAGTAAAAGATGCAAACAGGGGGCATTTTGAAGGGCTTTTTAGCTGTAATATTGGCTGCTAACTGCTTCAGAATGTTTTGAAAAGTCGTTTTTTATGAGCGCAGTCTGGGAGTAAGGCAGTGATGCCAGAACGAGGTTGCAAAAAAAAGTTCATAAAAATTCAATTTTTCTGTTTTTAGGGTTTGACACTGGATGATGTCCAGCATATAACCCCCAAACTCGCCGACGACCTTGTCGGCGTTTATTGTCTGAGGGCTTCGAAACGAAGTGTTTTTTGGACGCGCTGTTTGAAATTGTAAGATGTTATGAAAGGGATTCGTGGGTGGCGATGTTCGTATGAATGTCGTCCTGTGCAAAAAATAAAAAGCACGCCTTAACGAATCCTGAAATGAATCACTATTTCAAGACTTAGGTCTTGAACTTAGCTCATGGATAGAAAACTTAAGGCGGGCAATCATCCAGATACTTGTATCTGGACAGTCTAACTTGAGAGTTTGATCCTGGCTCAGAACGAACGCTGGCGGCATGCTTAACACATGCAAGTCGAACGCTATCTTTGATAGAGTGGCGCACGGGTGAGTAACACGTGGGAATCTGCCCTTTTGTTCGGGACAACAGTTGGAAACGACTGCTAATACCGGATACGCCCTTCGGGGGAAAGGTCCGCCGCAGAAGGAGGAGCCCGCGTCCGATTAGCTTGTTGGTAGGGTAATGGCCTACCAAGGCGACGATCGGTAGCTGGTCTGAGAGGATGATCAGCCACACTGGGACTGAGACACGGCCCAGACTCCTACGGGAGGCAGCAGTGGGGAATATTGGACAATGGGGGCAACCCTGATCCAGCAATGCCGCGTGTG
>Ga0115565_10000281_pt1 | contig 43916 bp, 34 predicted proteins | sample COGITO_mtgs_1105_FD_87199 | JGI IMG/M metagenome (GOLD analysis project Ga0115565, IMG submission 87199) | Pelagic marine microbial communities from North Sea - COGITO_mtgs_110530 | ecosystem: Environmental > Aquatic > Marine > Epipelagic | place: Germany:Helgoland, sampling site Kabeltonne... | reverse complement strand
CTCGCTCTCGTTTTGAGACTGCCTTACGAGATTTGTCATTGATTGCAGATAACCAGACTTCTGTGCTTAACCTTAAGTTGTATGACCCAGGGATTAATATGTATCAATCCAGCCATGTTGAGCCGTTGCGTGATCAATTAACCCTAATGGCTAGGTCAGCTATTCAAGGAATAAAAGGCAGCGATACCGAGGGGTATAGAGATTATAGGGGAATCAAAGTCATTGGGGCATGGCAATGGATACCTTCCTTAAATATAGGGATTACGACTGAAGTTGATCTTGATGAAGCTCTGCAGAGTTATCGAAGCTCGAGAGCCGTTATTTTAATGTTGTTGTTAGCAGGACTGACTATTATCAGCACGCTTGGTTTTTTTATCGTCAGAATTTCTCTACGCTCGACGAGAAAATTGCTCGCCGCGGCTGATGAATTGGAAGAACAAGTTGCTCAGCGTACCAAAGCCTTATCGGTGGCCTTGACAGATTTGCAAAGCGAACAGACTGTGCTGCAGTGCTTATTTGATAACATTCCTGATCCTATTTTTTGTAAAGATAATGAAAAAAGATATATCAAAGGTAATCATGCGTTTTTTCAGGTGTTTAATCGACAACCACATGAGGTTATTGGCTTTAAAGATGAAGACATTACCCATGACAATGATAAAGATTTTTTTAAGGACACGGATCAACAGGTACTTGATAGTGGCAAAACCTTGATATTTGAGAGAACCGCAAATCACGAAAACTATCAGGATCGTCTTTTCGAGACACGAAAATCACTGATTCCATTTCCGGGCGACCACTTACCAGGAATTATTGCTATCGCGAGAGACATTACAGACCAACGAAATACAGAGCAAACACTCATCAAAGCCAGCCTCGCGGCTGATGCTGCAAATCGGGCTAAAAGTGAGTTCTTGGCTCGAATGTCGCATGAAATCAGAACACCGATGAACGGTGTCATCGGCATGCTAGATTTAGTCATGGATACACCGTTAAGCGCCGAACAAAAACAACGGCTTGACGTTGCCAAGAGCAGTGCAAACAGTCTGTTAGGCATTATCAACGATATTCTGGACTTTTCTAGGGTCGAAGCTGACAAACTTGATTTGGACGTGATTGATTTTGATTTACCTCGTCAGATTGAAGACACTGCCAGAGCGATTGCCATAAAAGCAGAAGCAAAAGGTTTGGAGCTATTGGTCGACGTTACCGCAATAAAATATGCAATGGTCAAAGGCGACCCGCTGCGCGTTCGGCAAATATTGACTAACTTAATTAATAATGCAATAAAATTTACCCACCAAGGTCAAATCCACATCGTAGCGACCACGCTAGAAGCTGAAAAGAGGCTATCGTTTATCTGCCGCGTTTCTGACACCGGCATTGGCATACCAAAAAGCAAGTTGGGCAAATTATTTGATTCATTTACGCAAGTTGATTCTTCAACAACGCGCATCTATGGCGGCAGCGGCCTAGGACTAGCAATCTGTAAGCGGCTTTGTCAATTGATGAACGGCAGTGTTTCGGTTTGCAGCGAGCTGGGCGTCGGCAGCACCTTTACAGTCGACATCGAGCTTGAGAAAAGCGATATGAACTTAAAACAGCTACCACAACTCGATGTATCAGGTTTGTCCGTCTTAGTGGTTGATGACAACACCATAAACCTAGATATTTTAACCAATCAGCTTGGTAATATCGATTTAATGCCAGTTTGCGTCAGTAGTGCAGATGACGCTCTTGGGCTATTGTTCGACAAGGACCGCCATTTCGATTTATTGATAACAGACATGAACATGCCCGAAAAAGACGGCCTAGCGTTAGTTAAAGAGGTGCGTGACTCAGGTCGTTTGCCAAACCTCAAAGTTATTATGCTTAGCTCGATGTCTTTTAACGCAAGTCGCAATGAATTGAAGGCTCAAGGTTTAGACGGTTGTTTGTTAAAACCGGTTGCAACCAGAGATCTGATAAATGTTATCAAATTGGTGACTGATAAAAATCAAGTTGTTGATGACTTAGGACGTGCCAGCAGTGGTGTAAACGACGGAGGTACTATTAACGAACAAGCCTTGCTAGGGTTTAAAGATGCACATGACAACGCAGAGTTCGTTCCACCCGATTATCATCACGTGCTAATTGTGGAGGATAATCCTGTTAACATGATGGTTGCGCAAGGCTTAATGAAAAAATTAGGGTTACGCAATAGTGCTGCCTTTAATGGTCAGGAGTGTCTCGAAAAGCTGCAGCGAAGTGTCGGCGATGATACTTTTACGCTGATTTTGATGGATTGCCAGATGCCAATACTTGATGGTTATGATGCAACTAGCAAAATACGTCGAGGGGAAGCTGGGCAATCTTATGCAAGCATTCCTATTATAGCGATGACGGCAAATGCCATGCAAGGAGACAAAGAGAAGTGCCTTTCTTATGGAATGAATTTTCATGTACCCAAACCCATCGATACTGAACATTTAAAAGATGTTCTAATTCAAACGTTTGCAGTAGTCCCGTCGCATCTGTCTCAGTTTGAGATGCCGGTGTCAACCGGCGAAGAACCTGATTCTGCGACACTGAATTTGAAGCTGCCACAGCAAAAACTAACAACAATGGATTTGGAACGGCATCCTCCTAGCCTATTAATTGACCCCAAAATGTACGTCAAAAGTTTAGCTTTGTTTGAGCAACATTACCGTCATAAGCAATACCAATATCCGAATCAAGAGTGTGCGATTGCAGCCCTTAAACATGATGTTCATACTCTGAAAGGAAGCGCTGGCAACATGGGTTTTTGTCAAATCCACGCGCATTGTTTATCATTAGAAAAAAAGTTGGCGCAGAGTACTTTGTCACCATCAGATGTTGCAGAACTAAACACACTTATGGCGAGGTCATTAGGGGACGCGCAAGAGCTACTGCGCACCAATAAAGCGCTATTAGCAACAAAACTTACAAGCAAAACGGCACAAGCGTTATACAAAGCTATATTGCCGTTCATTGAAAATAGTGAGATGGTACCTAACGAACTTGTTGATGAATTGAAGAGTCTCGCTGCTGCGGTCGATACCACACATGAGGTTCATAATGTTGTCATGTTGCTAGAGCAATTTGATTATGCAAAATTAACGTCTCTTATAGTGAAACTAAAATGAATCATGCTGATACACAGCCCATCATATTAGCCGTTGACGATGACCCAACGAATATTAATATAATTGCGAGTCACTTAGTCGCCGTTAAACCAAAGTTGCTTATCGCAAATAATGGTCAAGCCGCTTTAGAAATACTCAAAACTAAGCAACCAGACCTCATCTTGCTGGATATCAATATGCCGGGCATATCAGGTATTGAGGTGTGTAAACATGTGAAACAAAATCCGCTCACTAAGCACATTCCTATTATTTTTTTAACGGCCAGTCAGAACGATATTTCAGAAGCGTTTGCTGAAGGTGGGGTAGATTACATTCTAAAACCGGTCAAATCTGAAGAGTTGCTAGCGAGGGTAAAAACCCACATAAAACTAAATCGACTGGTACAGTCGCTAGACAAAGCAAATATCTTGCTAGAAGGGGTCAATGAAAGCCTCGAAATAAAAGTACAAAAACGTACTTTAGAGTTAGTCACAGCCAACAAAAATTTGAGACGAGAAATTGATGAGCGACGGCGCTTACAAGACAAAATTTCATACTTGTCTAACTACGACTTTGTAACGCGAATGTTTAACCGCACATCAATGGAGCATGAGCTTAAGATCAAATTAGAGCAGGCTGATTTGAGCGAAGAAATCTGGTATCTGTTTTATATCGATTTAGACCAGTTCAAAGTCGTTAATGATACTTGCGGACATATCGCCGGTGATGAATTGTTGCGACAAATTGCTGACTTACTGCGTGACCTTCACTTTGGGAATCACGTGTGTGCACGAATGGGCGGAGACGAATTTACGATTTTCTTAAAAGTAGAAGATGCCGATGATGCGATGAAAAAAGCACATTTTGTTAAAAGTATTTTAGAGAGCCATAAGTTTGATTGGAACGACGAATCTTATCGACACAGTATAAGCATGGCGCTTGTCGAATTAGAAAAAAGTGTTGATTCGGTGTCTCATCTACTCAGTATTGCCGAAAGAGCGTGCTTTGAAAGCAAGCGTAAAGGCGGTGGGGAAATAACTACTTACAATCACACACGAGAAGACATTGATAAAGCGCAACAGCAGATGAAGATAATCCCAATCATTCATCAAGCGCTAGAAAATGATCAGTTTATTCTCTATTTTCAACACATCATTCCTGTTCAATCTATTGATCAGCAAAAGATAGAGATTTTGGTAAGGTTAAGAAGCAGCAACGGCAGAATAAAGTCGCCAGGACACTTTATTCCGATTGCAGAACGCTTTCATTTGATTACTGAAATAGACAAATGGGTAATTCGTAACACCTTCAAAATGATGGTATCCATTCCCCAAAAAGTCGTTGTCTCAATTAATCTGTCAGGTGAATTTATTGTAAAAAGTAATGCGGCCAGTATCATAAAACAAAACTTGGCAGAATATAAGGTCGATCCAAAGCGTGTTTGCTTCGAGATTACTGAGACATCGGCAATCTCAAATCTAAATACGACCCAACAACTGATCCTCGAGATAGGTGCGCTAGGATGTGAATTTGCCTTAGATGATTTTGGCACAGGGACATCCTCATACGAATATCTAAAGCAGTTATCGGTTAATTACGTCAAAATTGATGGGATTTTCATTAGAGATATCGAAAATGATGACATTAACCGCAAAATGGTGGAGTCAATTATCGGCATATCTGACGCTAAGAAAGTCCACGTTGTTGCTGAGTGTGTTGAAACGCAAGAGGCTTTAGACATTCTAAAAGTGATGAACGTCGATTATTATCAAGGCTATTTTAGCCATGTCCCTGAACCTCTTGAAAACTTGATGGGTTAGCGCTCAGCGGAGATTCGCGGGTCAATTCATTAGTCAGACGATATACTTACGCTAGTGTCAATTTTGATGTAGTGTAGTGGCATCGTTTGCTTACCAAGAGATTTGTCGTCATCAAATCACTCAAAACCCAGCTTTTAGCCCTGATAAACGATGCTGAAGATATTGAAGAAGCTACGTTTACTAAAGTTACTCAAGTATTAAAAAACGCCGGCAAACCCTATGGTGTGGATGAGCAGGGACGTTTGAACATAAGCTTTTTTGATGCTAAAGCTTATGATCGTGATGTATTTGACCGCGAAAACAAACAACAACACAATCTCATCTATCACACTGCCCGCTTGGGATATCAAACTGCTGTGCTTGCAAAAGGTAGCAAGGTTGTGTGTATTTTTGTCAACGATATTTGTGATGGCAAAGTAGTCGAAGCGTTAGCCAAGCAGGGCGTTGAGCTTATCGTGCTTAGATGCGCCGGCTTTAATAATGTTGACTTGGATGCTTGTAAACAGCATTCGATAAGCGTTGCTCGTGTGCCGGCTTATTCCCCTAGTGCGGTGGCTGAACATACTTTGGCGCTCATGTTGATGTTAAATCGAAATTTGCACCGTGCTTACCTGCGAAACCGTGCGGGTCAATTCACCTTAGACGGCTTAGTCGGTTTTAATATGAAAGGAAAAACGGTCGGTGTCATCGGCACTGGCAAAATTGGCCAGTGTGTTATCGATATACTGTTAGGATTTGGGTGTAAAATATTGGCGTTCGATATTTACCCTAATGCTAGTTATGCAAATAAGCATGACGTTACATATGTGGCGCTCAACGAGTTGTTAGCTAGCAGCCACATTGTCACATTGCATGCCCCCTTGTCCAAGGATACATATCACTGTATCAATGAAAACAGTATCGCCAATATGAAACAAGGTGCAATGTTAATCAATACAAGTCGCGGTGGCCTTATTGATACTAAAGCGCTGATCCAAGGCTTAAAATCAAAAAAAATAAGCGCTGCAGGTCTCGACGTTTATGAAGAAGAAGCTGATATTTTCTTTCAAGATATGTCGGGAGAAATCATCAATGATGACGTGTTTGCACGGCTGTTGACGTTTAACAATGTTGTAATTACATCACATCAAGCTTTTTTGACACATGAAGCATTACAAAATATTGCTGACACCACCTTAGAAAACATAAAGCGCTACGCTCAAGGAAAGGAGTTCAAAGACATTCGCGGTTAAATCGGGGGATAGTGTCAATGCTGAACACCTGAGTAAATAATTAATTGGCTTAATAACATGCCTATACAGCTATAGTATAAAGGCCGATAAAATTACACCTACGCTAATAATACCCAACCATAGAACAGGCGACTGCAATATCTTAACGGGCGTCGAGGCGCTCTTTTTTACGGCCGCTACGCGTACTTCATTGTAGGTGTTGTCATCTTCTGGGCCTGCAAAGTTTATAAACGACAGTATAGTCAATGCAAATAGAGGCGACCATACGGCAGTCGGCCACAGAAAATCGTTTTCTGTGAGTACATCGAATTCATACAAAAGATAAAAGCCCACTGTCGAAAATATAAGCCCGCCTAAATAATAATATCGATACTCTCTCACAGATGTTTCCTTTAAATGAAGACCGGTTAAGATTAATTAATTAGGCGTTAAGATAGTATGCAGCATTGGTTTTGTCAAAGAACCTTAATAGCAATGATGGGAGACTAATTTTTACTAATCGAAACCGACGTTTTTTCTGAGTGATTTTTTCGAGCTATGCTTGGTTTTTGAGTCTAAACGTTTTCTGACACTTGAACGCGTCGGTTTAGTCGCACGTCGTGCGATCGGTATGTGATTAGCTTGTTGAATGAGCTTTTTGAACCGGTCAATCGCGTCTCTCTTATTTTGCTCTTGCGTCCTAAAGTTTTGCGCGCGAATCACTACCTCACCGGCTTGTGTGATCCGTGTATCACCACTTTCAAGCAGTTTTTGCTTTACCCGATGCGGCAAATCTGAGTTGTTAAGATCAAAGCGTAGATAAATTGCGGTGGCTACCTTGTTAACATTTTGACCACCTGCGCCCTGAGAGCGCGTTGCACTAAATGCCAATTGACTCAAAGGAATAGATAGACTGTTGCTAATAAAAATAGCGTCACTACTGCCAGTGTTCATGGTCTTAAGGCAGCACTTTAACGTAAGGCTTTATGATAACATGTGCAAACAGTCCTGCTAGGGCATAAGGATCGTTGTTAGCCCAAGTTTGAGCTTGCTCGAAATTATCAAATTCGGCAATGATTAATGAACCACTAACGCCTTTATTCCCTTCATTATCCGGATCTAAGTGCGGGGTGGGACCGGCAGATAACAATCGCACTTCGTCCACCAAGGGTTGAATGTAGGCTAAATGATTAGCCCGCGTTTGCATGCGCAAGTCCATACTATTTGCTTTATCTTCACAAAAAATCATATATAACATTGTGGTTCCAAATTTTTCCAGTGTTTGAGTGGCAACATGTCATTGTACACACAAGCGTCGCGTAAGAAACTAACCTTGCTTAATTTATAGTGATTTTAATCAGGCGCACTCTGCGCTAACCAAATGCTCGCCTAGTTGCTCTTGAGTAGGGGGTGGTAGGGCTCATGTTATAGGCTTATTTTTTTCTTTTACCTGTGCCAGACACACTTCTTACAGACTGTAACAATTCAACCAAGTATTAGTTTAATTCGCCAACTATAATGATGGAAATATTATGGCGCTTTATCATGATTAGGCTAAAGCTATGAAAATTATGTGTTTTTTTATAATGGCACAGTCAATGCTCTTCAAGCTGTAGATTAATTAAAACAATATGTTCAATCAAGGAACTGACTATGAATGCACTAACCCCGTCACCTTTTACTGGCTCAATTAATAATGGATTTAAACGCGCAGCAGTTTTAGCCTTTTTCAGTACGTTTTGGTTGCTTAACGGATGCAGTCAAGCTGATGCTACTAAAATAGATGGCGGAACGGCAGATTCGAATGAACAAAAGGTGATTCCTATTCCGGTTGAAGTGAGTCTCGTTGAGATAGGCAGCATCTCTTCAAACTACACAACTACCGCAGTACTCGAAGCTAAAGAAGAGGCATTTGTAGTGGGCCGGGCCTCAGGAATCATCGAGCAAATCATGGTAGAAGAGGGGGATTATGTAGAAAAGGGACAAGTTTTAGCCAAATTGGAACCTGAAAGATATGAGCTTAATCTAAGACGCGCGCAAGCAGATATGACGGGTATCGAAAAAGAGTTGGCAAAAATAAATAAAGTCTATAGCCAAAAATTGGTCAGCGATGACACCTATGACAAAATCATTGCACAATACGAATCAGCCAAAGCAACCTTAGCACTGGCTAAGCTAGACTTAAAAGAAGCAACCATTGTGGCGCCTATCAGTGGTTACATTGCCGAGCGAAATGCGAAAGTTGGCAACCTTACCGAATCGTTTCAACGCGAAAGAATGTTTTATATTGTTCAGCAAAAAGAATTGTACGGGATTGTTCACCTTCCCGAAAAAGAGCTATCTCACGTTCATAAAGATCAAAAAGCGCGATTAGTCGTTACTGCATTAGGCGACGCCGTGGTTAATGGATTTGTCGAGAGAATAAGCCCTGTGATCGACTCCAAAACAGGCACGTTTAAAGTTACCTTGCGCGTTCCTAACACCGACAATAAGCTTATGTCAGGGATGTTTACTCAAGTCAGCCTAAATTATGATACTCGTGATAGTGCAACACTTTTGCCAAGAAAAGCGATGATGGCAATGGACGATAAGGTTAATGTGTTTGTAGTAGGTGATGATGGCATCGCTAGAAAAGTATCTATAAAAACAGGCTATCAGGAAGGCCGGTTTATCGAAGTATTGGAGGGCTTAGTGGGTAATGAAACGGTGGTTATTACGGGTCATCAAAACCTGAAAGACAACGCGCTTGTCGATATTGTTAACGGCTAATTGAGAAACTCAAAATGAACTTAATTGATGTTGCCGTGAAGCGACCGGTCACCGTGTGGATGTTTACGTTAGCTGTTTTACTGTTTGGTTTTGTGTCCCTGTCCCGTTTGTCGATTAATCTTTTGCCTGAATTATCCTACCCGACCTTGACAATTCGCACAGATTACGTGGGTGCAGCGCCAGGTGAGATCGAGCAATTGGTGACCAAGCCCATCGAAGAGGTTGTCGGTGTGGTTAAGGGCGTCCGCAAAGTCGTATCAGCCTCTAAAGCAGAGCAGTCCGACGTTGTGCTTGAGTTTGAATGGGGCACTGAGATGGATTTAGCGAGTCTCGAAGTACGCGAAAAATTAGATGTATTATTGTTGCCCTTGGATGTAAAGCGGCCTTTGTTACTGCGCTTTAACCCTAGTCTAGATCCGATTATGCGCCTTGGTCTAGGGGCTGTGTCCGAGGCTGTTTCAGATGATCTAAACAATGCGGGTAAAATAAGTAACGCCTCTGGGATAAACACAACGACAACTGAACCAGCAGCAAAAACAGCGGTTGCGATGGATATCAACACCACCAAACGCATCAGGACCTATGCTGAAGAAGAAATAAAACGCAAGTTAGAGTCAATAGAAGGCGTTGCCTCTGTTCGCATCGGTGGTGGCCTAGAAAATGAAGTTCAGGTGCTGATTAATCAGCAACGCACCAGCCAACTCAATATATCGGTCAACCAAATAATCCAACGCCTTAAAGATGAGAATATAAACGCATCGGGAGGGCGGGTCGAAGATGGTTCTCAAGAATACTTGGTTCGTACCATCAATCAATTCGAAACGCTCGATGATATGCGCAACTTATACATCGCGACGCGAGAAGGCAAATTTATCAAATTAAATGACGTTGCTGAGGTCGTCGATTCATATAAAGAACGTGACTCCATTACGCGCTTCAACAGTTTTGAAGGGGTCGAAATTGCAATTTACAAAGAAGGTGACGCTAACACTGTCGATGTGGCTAACGCAATCACCGAGCGCTTGGACAGGATCCGAGAAAGTTTGCCAGACAACTATCAATTGCAGAGCGTGTACGACCAATCTCAATTTATCTCTAGCGCAATTGACGAGGTAAAATCCGCCGCCATTGTGGGTGGTATTTTGGCCATGTTTATTTTGTATTTTTTCTTAAAAAATATTTGGCCTACCTTGATCATTTCTATATCCATTCCGGTCTCGATTATCGCCACGTTCAATCTAATGAACAGTTATGACATCAGTTTAAACATTATGAGTTTGGGCGGCATTGCGCTAGCCATTGGCCTGTTAGTCGATAATAGTATCGTCGTACTTGAAAACATCGACCGCCACAAAAAGAACAAAGTGGCGGCGCTAGAAGCCGCGACAAAAGGGACTTCAGAAGTGTCTATGGCAATTGTAGCCTCGACGTTAACCACGATGGCGGTGTTTTTTCCATTGGTCTTCGTAGAGGGTATCGCAGGACAGTTGTTTAGCGACCAAGCATTGACAGTCACCTTTGCGTTGTTGGTGTCGCTAATTGTCGCGTTGACGCTTATTCCTATGCTCGCCGCGCGTGACAAATCAAATGTCACTGTCGCCAACGAGGAAGCCGTGCTGGATTTAGGTCCGCGCTCGGTGTCTCAAAAGCCACAAGGCAAAGCTGGCCGGTTTTTTTGGTACACTAGCGTGCCATTTAGATGGTTTTTCAAAAGCGTTTTTTACTTTCTACCGGCTTTTTTCGTTGGTGTAGTCGTGTCTTTGTTTAGGCTACTAAGCAGAGGGTTGAGCCTTGTTTTCAAACCAGCACTATGGGCGTTCGACAAGGTATACAACGCTTTGTCTTTGGCATACTTTAGGTGCTTGGACAAAGCGATGAAGGCTCGGGTTTTGGTACTAAGCGCGATTATGTCAGTGTCGTTGCTATCAATACTCTTGATTCCCAAGTTGGGCATCGAATTAATACCGCCTATGTCACAAGGTGAATTCAATGTTGAGGTGACACTACCAAGCGGGTCTCGCCTAGAAAGCACCGATCAATTATTGTCAGACTTGGCAGCGTTTACACAGCAGCAGCAAGGTGTAGCGCGTACCTATTCGCTGGCAGGTACAGGTAGTTTAATGAATGCATCTCCTGCGCAGGGCGGTGATCACTGGGGTAAGCTAAATGTAGTGATGTTTGATGGTATAAACGCGCAACAGGAGCAAGCCGTGGTGGATGCGATGCGAGAGTATCTCAACAAAAAAGCAGGTGTGCAAAGTAAATTTGGTACGCCTGAATTGTTCAGTTTTTCAACGCCGCTGGAAATTGAAATTGTCGGTTACGACCTTATCGGCCTCAAACGCTATGGTGATTTGTTAACCGAAGAACTAGCCAAAAATACTCGTTTTGCCGATATAAAAAGTTCGCTACAAAGCGGGAACCCAGAGTTAAAAATTAACTTTGATCATGCAAAACTCGCTCAGTTAGGCCTCAATGCACCTGATGTTTCAAAGCTTATTGCAACCAAAGTAGGCGGCGAAATCGCCAGCAAATTTAGCGTCGATGACCGTAAAGTAGATATCTTAGTGCGTAATCAAGTTCAACAGCGTAATTCTGTCTCTGATATTTCCCAGATTATTGTCAATCCTGGCGCATCACCTGCGATCCCTTTATCTGCCGTTGCCGACATTGAAATGTCGATTGGACCCAGTGAGATTAGTCGTGTTGACCAACAACGAGTCGTGATTGTGTCTGCTAATCTAGCGTTTGGTGATTTAGGGGCGGCGGTAATTGATGCACAACAAGCAATTGATGCACTGAAGTTACCAATAAACTTACAAGCTAATGTCGCGGGGCAAAGCGAAGAGATGAAAGCTAGTTTTGAATCTTTGTACCTCGCACTAGCGTTAGCGGTGTTTATGGTTTATATCGTTATGGCTTCTCAATTTGAATCATTTTTACATCCGTTTTTAATTTTATTCACCGTGCCCATGGCATGTGCGGGTTCTATCTATGGCTTGGCCTTGACGGGTACAAACGTCAGCGTAGTAGTATTTATTGGCCTTATCATGTTAGCCGGCATAGTAGTTAATAATGCCATTGTCTTGATTGACCGCATCAATCAGTTACGTCAAAGCGGTGTTCAAAAAGGCGACGCGATCATAGAAGCAGCTCAAAGCAGGCTAAGACCCATTCTAATGACGACACTGACTACCGTACTAGGCTTATTACCAATGGCTATTGGTTTGGGAGAAGGTTCTGAAATTCGCACGCCAATGGCGGTTACTGTGATTTTTGGTTTGCTGTTCGCATCATTGCTGACGCTGTTTCTAATTCCAGTATTGTATAGCTTGTTTGACCGCAAACAGTTTCAATCAGTCGATAGTGCCGCTAGTCCACTCAAGATAGACGAACAAAGTGTTAGCCGTTCGCAGGAGCCAAATCATGGATAAGTTTGCACATGCGGGCGCAGTCCTAGCCTCTTTTGCGATTCGTCGACCAGTGACTATCACGATGCTGTTTTTCTCTTTATTGCTGCTAGGCTTAGGGGCAAGTCGATATCTGCCTTTAGAAAAATTTCCTGGTATCGACTTTCCAGAATTATATATTCAAGTGCCTTATCAAGATGCGACGCCAGCCGAAATAGAGAAAATGATCACCAGACCCGTTGAAGAAGCCTTGGCGACCATGTCTGGCATAAAGCGCCTGCGTTCATTTTCAAATGAAAACAGTGCAGAAATTAATATTCTGTTTGACTGGGACGAAAATATAAAAGCCAAGAGCATTGAGGCACGTGAAAAAATTGATGCTATTCGTCATTTGCTGCCCGATGATGTCGAACGTGTAATGGTCTTTAAGTTTAATCTGGCCGATCTACCCGTGTTTCAGCTGCGACTTTCCAGTGACCGTGATATATCTAACTCGTTTGATTTGTTAGAACGTAACCTAAAAATGCCCATTGAACGCGTAAAAGGTGTGTCTAGGGTCGAGTTGTATGGCGTGCAGAAAAAACAAATATCTATTCGACTCAATCCAGATCGCGTGGCGGCGTTGCATGTCGATCTTGGTGTTTTAACTGCAAAGTTGCGGGATGCTAATTTCTCAATGACCGCAGGGCAGTTTTTTGACCTCGATCAAAAAATCACCGTTAACCCATCTGGCGAATATAAAAGTAAAGAAGAAATCGCTGACTTGATTGTCATGGCTAATGTCAGATTGAGTGATATCGCTGATGTGCTCTACGAGACACCAAAGGCCCTTGAGGGACGTCACTTAGACAAAACGCACGCCATTGGTCTGAATATCTTTCGGGAGTCTGGCGCCAATCTAGTCGAAGTCTCTGATGCGGTCATGGCTGAAATAGAGAAAGCAAAAACCAATAACGCGTTTAGCGGGATCAATGTGTATGTTATGCAGGATGAAGCCACAAGCGTAACGCAGTCTCTGCAAGATTTGATCAACTCAGGTCTGATAGGGGCGATGTTGTCCGTCATTGTGCTGTATTTGTTTTTACGTAATATTGCGACCACGTTGGTTGTCGTGCTATCAGTGCCTTTTGCAATCTGTATTACGTTGGCTTGTATGTATTTTATGGGGTATACCTTAAACATTTTGTCACTAATGGGGCTGATGTTAGCTGTCGGTATGCTCGTCGACAATGCGGTGGTTGTGACCGAGAGTATTTTTCAAGAAAGAGAAAAATCTGACAATATAGTAGAAGCAACCAAAAAAGGCGTATCGCTCGTCAGTATGGCGGTAATTGCGGGGACGGCCACGACCGTTATTGTGTTTTTGCCCAATATTGTTGGTGTAAAGGCAGAGCTAACGGTGTTTTTAGAACACGTGGCGATCTCTATTTGTATTTCTCTGATTGCATCGTTGATCATTGCGCAAACGCTCATCCCATTGCTGACCACAACGTTAAAAATCAAACCAAAACCGGCCCAGCAATCACCTTCTAAGTTAAAAGATTTTTATGAGCGAACACTAAAGTGGACCATCGCACACCAAAAAGCCACGTCATTGATTGCGATTGCACTGTTGTTAAGCACCGCGATCCCATTGACTTTTTTACAAAGCGACGAAGACAACAACGGTGACCAAGGCCGACTATGGTTAAATTACGACATCCAAGGTAATTATAGTCTGGCAGAGGTCGAAAAAGCCGTTACGAAAATGGAAGATTACCTTTATGCGAATAAACAGAAATTTCATATCAAACAGGTTTATAGCTATTACACAACCGGGTTTGCAGTATCGAGCATTACCTTACAAGACGACTTACCGGTTAAGGCAACTGATCTCAAAAAGGACATCAAAGAAAGCTTTCCTTCATTTGTTCGAGCCAAGCCTTCGTTTCAATGGGATCAAGGTTCTGGTGGTGGGGTGAGAGTCACGCTATTTGGACAAAGCTCTGAAACATTGGTGCGCATTGCTGATCAAATAGTGCCGGTGTTAGAAAGCCTAGAAGGCTTTACCGATGTCAAAACAGACGTAGATGGACTTAACTTTGAACTGCAAGTAAAGGTGGATAGAGAAAAAGCGTTTCGCTTTGGTCTAAGTTCTACTGACGTCGCCACGATTGTAAGCACCGCATTACGAGGCTCAAATTTACGTACCTTTAGAAGTGAAACTGAAGGCGAAATCAGCATTCGTTTGATGTACGACGAATCCTTGCAAAGCTCGATGGAGAAACTGCGCAATCTGACCATTTTCAGAAATGAAAATCAAAATGTGACGCTTGATATGATAGCTGATATGCGGGTGCAACCTCGTTTGTCACAGATTCAACGAAGCTCTCGGCAAACTTCTCTGAGTATCGGTGGCAACTTAGAAACCGATATGACGGTAGATCAAGCACGAGAACGGATCGAATCAATAATGCAAAATATAGAATTACCGTCTGGATATACTTGGTCCTTGGAGGGTAGTTTCCAGCGTCAAGACGAAGATGAAGCCATTATGCTGACCAATATGTTGTTAGCGATAGTGATGATTTATATCGCGATGGCTGCCTTGTTTGAGTCTTTGGTTTTGCCTACGGCGGTACTGACGTCGTTGATTTTCTCCTTTACAGGCGTGTTTTGGGCATTCTTAATTACAGGTAATCCAATGACCGTCATGGGCATGATAGGCATGCTGATACTGATGGGAATAGTCGTCAACAACGGAATTGTGCTAGTCGACCGAATAAATCATCTTGCTAACACCGGCATGAGCGTGCCAGACGCTATTATAGAAGGCTGTTTGACCCGCGTTAGACCGATTCTGATGACGGTATTGACCACTGTGTTAGGTTTGCTTCCGTTGGCGCTAGGAGATGTCAATATTGGCGGAGACGGCCCTCCTTATGCACCCATGGCTATCGCTATTATTGGCGGCTTGTTATTTAGCACGGTTACCAGCTTATTTTTAGTGCCACTGGCGTATTTGTTATTGTTAAAGCTGCGCAGAGCGACGCGCGAGATGATCACAGAAAGTAAAAATGTGGTGTCGAAATATATCAAGCAAGCAAATATATAAACGCATCTCAGCGCTTGCTGTTAAATTATGTAATACCGGCGGCCCAAGGTTCGCGAGCACTAATCGCCTTGGGCTATTTTACTTTGTGTTAAATAAGCCTGCCAATCTTCACCTGCAATCGTCGGAAAACCAATATAAAAACCTTGCAGGTAGTCACAATGTAATTTGTGCGCAGCTTCGCTATGAGCAAGGGTTTCTATGCCCTCGGCAATGACCTTCATATCTAAACCATGAGCCAACGTGCATATTGCCTCGATAATTTTAAAGTAGCGTTTATTATTATTCATTTCTAAAAAGAATTTTTTATCGATTTTCAGAATTGAGCAGGGCAAATCTGCGATATACTCCATCGAGCTATAACCCGTGCCAAAATCATCAATTGCAACATTAAAACCAACGTTAACCAAATCTTCTAAACATGCTTTAGCCTTGTCAGGATAGACCATCAAGTGGGTCTCTGTGACCTCTAAAATAACATCACTAGGTGCAAGATTATGTTTTGCGTTTAGGCGCGTTATTAACTTAGAAAATTTGGGATTGTGGCACATATTGGCTGGCAAGTTTAAGCACAACTTGAGCGTGGGGTGAGCGGTTTGAAAAGACTTCAATTTAGAAAATGTTTGATCAAATAACCATTCGTGAAACTCAAAGTCGTAGCCTAATTCAATCACCATATTAACGGTTTCGATAGGGTTGATCCATTTTCCAAGATGATGCCAGCGTAACAGCGCTTCAACTGCAAACACTTTTTGTTGTCGATCGACAATTGACTGAAAAGCAACTTGCAGCTTGCCGTTTTTAATAGCATTAGGTAAAGCTTCTTTTAAAAGTCCGCGTTCGTCTTCTAACTCGGATTCTTCTTCATTGTAAAAAATAAATTGTGACCTACCTCTATTTTTTGCATGATACAGGGCAATGTCTGCTTCGCGCATTAGCTCTTTGTACGAGTTGGCTCGGCTTGGAAACGTACTTGCACCAATCGAAGATGCGATAGGGATAACAGAGTTACGCCAGACGAGATCAAAATTCAGCACTTTTAATAGCTTTTGAACCACAAAGTGAGCCGATTTATCATCTGTTTCGGGCAAAATGACGGCAAATTCATCGCCGCCTAGGCGACCGCATACGTCGGCTTTACGAGAGAATTTTTGTAACTTTGAACCGATTGCCTCAAGCACAAAATCGCCTGCTTCGTGACCATAAGTGTCATTAATAGATTTAAACCTGTCCAAGTCTAATAATACCAAAGCAAAATGGTGATCGTATCTTAAAGACTCATTAAAACATTGCTCAAGCTTTTCTAAAAACAAACCTCTATTGCTTAAGCCTGTTAGCGAATCATACAACGCCATTTGCTCTAGTTGCTTTGTCAGTTTCCAATTTTGAATGGCTGTTTTGAGCGTCCTAACCAGTGTGTTACTGGTCAATTCGTCTTTAACGATATAGTCTTGCACGCCAAGCTTTAATAGCCTTACTGCGTTTTTTGTGTCTTCTTGACCGGTTATAACAATCACAGGACAATTGGCGACTTGCTGTTTGGAGTAAAGCGACTCTAGTAAGTTTAAGGCGCTGCCATCGGGCAAATTAAAATCTAATAAACAACAAGTACTGCTGGCGGCATCCTCAAGGCAATCCATTGCAGCTTTGATTGTTGAAACACATTCGATATGTTCGAAACCATGTTCAACGTCTTCTAACAACCTGAGGTAAAGGGTAACATCGGCAGGATTATCTTCAACGATAAGTAGTGACGAGATATTTGAAACCATTGGTTCAACCTCCTGCCCAACAAATACTGTCGTATTGTGTAGTTTGGGCGTTTAGCTCTTTTAGAGCTTGTCTGTGATACACCGAAAGAAGTGTATCAAAAAGCATTTTATTTATTTCTATAGCGCTAAAAAGTCAGCGTGATAGTGATTGACAAACATAAGGTAGTGTAAGGGCTTGCGTCTGTAATCCTGACAAATTAAATATCTAATACAGATTGAATTCCTATGCTTTAATCTATAATACGCGTTTTATGTTCGATACCGAACATTACATTGATTATAAAACAACCACAACTTTTTGATGCAAAGTCCTGGTTATCAAAGACTTGTCACTTTGTATTTTCGGGCAAAACAACAAGTTCGAACCAAAAATTCTCTAATTGACGAATGGTGTGTATGAACGCTGACTCTAAAACAGGCTTGGTCAAATAGGCATTGACGCCTAATTGATAGCTTTCTAATACGTCTTTGTCTCTGTTTGAGGTGGTTAACATAACGATGGGCAGATGCCGTAATGATGCCGTTGCACGTATTGCCTGAAGTGTTTGCTTGCCATCCATAAGCGGCATATTGATATCCATGAGTACAAGATCCGGCAATTGCTCGAGTTTGACCATTTCATGGAGCTTGTCGAGGGCTTGTCGACCGTTATTTAGAATGCTCAAGTCACACGCTATCTTACCGTCCTCTAATGCTCGCTCTACCATCACTTGGTCAGAGATATTATCTTCAACCAACATAATATGTGCCTTTTTGCGCATTATTTTTTCTCCAAATGAGTAGTCGGAATATGCAGGGTAAAGGTTGAACCTTTGCCCGGTGCTGATGCCAACGAGACATCACCCAATAGTGAGTGCATGATTTTTTTGACAATTGCCAAACCAAGCCCTGTGCCTTGATATTTACTGTTACTGTGTAGCTTTTTGAACAACCCAAATATCTGTTGTTGATATGCTTTATCAATACCAATGCCGTTGTCTTGTATATGAATCAGCCAGATATTATCTGCTGATTGCTCTGCAAAAATAGAGATTGCAGGCGCGATATCAGGTTGACAAAACTTGATAGCATTTTGGATAATATTCTGCAAAGCCAAACGCAATTGCGAAGCATCACTTACAACGGTTGGTAATGAGGATGTTATCTTGATAGTCGCTTTTGTTTCCTCTATTTTAGTTTGGAGGTCTTTTATCACGCCATTGATCAACTCTTCTAAACAGACTTCAGATAGTTGAAGTTCTGCGCTGCCGACTCTTGAAAATTGCAGCAAATCATCAATCAATGCCGTCATCCGCTTAGATGCTTGGTCGATAAATTCTTTATCTTGCTGCACACGTTCAGTTTTGTTGGCTTGTAAATCAGCAATTAAGTAAGAGGTATATGTTTGCATGGTGCGCAGTGGTTCTTTGAGGTCGTGTGAAGCGACATATGCAAATTGTTCAAGCTCGTTATTGGACTTGAGCAAATTGTACTCTAGTTGTTTTTGCTGCGAAATATCTTCTATTACTGAGACAAAGTAGTTAGCGGTGCCATCATCATGACACACTATCGATACCGTAAGCCGGGTCCATACAATTGCGCTACTTTTGTGTAGATAACGTTTTTCCAGTGTGTAGTGGTTTATTTGGCCATCAAACAAACGTTTAAGAAGCTCCTCATCACGATTTAAATCTTCAGGATAGGTTAACTCTTGGACGTTTTTTTGAAGAAGCTCTTTGCTCGAATATCCTAGTATGTGGCTGATCCTTTGATTTGCTTTTAGCCATTTTCCATCTAGGCCAACGTGCGCAATCCCTACCGCGGCTTGTTCAAAAGTATCTAAAAACTCTTTTGCTAGGCGTTTATTGCTTTCCTCGCGCTGCTTTATCTCACTAAGGTCAATGGCGGTTCCCATTATTTCGAGTCTGTGGCCTTTTGGATCGTCTGCGTATATCGATGTTTTTATCAATGACCATGCCCAAAAACCTTGCTTATGTTTAATCCTAATTTCAATGGTTTGCTTATCCTCTAAACCTGCGTTACTGAGACTGGCAATATGCTGTTTGAGTGCGACTAAATCATCAGGATGACACACCTGCTCGCGTGCTGGGTCCTCTAACAAATTGTTGAGTTCTTCGTCTGAATAACCCCATAATGCCCTGACTTGTTGGTTAGCAAACTTGAGACGTTTTGTTTTTATGTCAACAATGAAAATAGCTGAATTAGACTGCGCTAACACTGCATCCAAAAACTGATTTTTGTTTTCCATCTCGATTTGCAAGGTTTTTAATTGATCAACACTGCTTAAGGTGCCTGAGGTTAATAATGGTTTGCCTGAGGGATCAAACACAGTATTACCCACTATTCTTAACCATTTAAACTGTTTATGGACATTTTCACCGCGATACACAACATCAAATGGGCCGTCACCTGCCAGATGCTTTTCGAGTGAAGATTGCACTGCTTGTTGATCATCAGGGTGAATATGCGACTGCCAATCATTTAGCTGCATTTCATCCTCATGTTTGGAGGTATTGAGCCGTGAGATAAATTTAGAACTAAACCAGACTTGATTGCTTAGTATATTCCATTCCCAAGTTCCCACATCGGTTGCATCGACAGCGCGCTGCAAACGACGAGAAGATTCTAAAAATCGTTTCTTTTGAGTGCCGACCTCATTAACACTGACGATCGATGCAAATGTATACTTCTGATTTTCTATTTCATGCACCGTTAGGCTAATTTCTACCGGTATAGACTCTCCTGACTTGCTTATTCCCCAAACTACTCTTCCAGCGGCCATTTGCTTCTCGTCACCGGGATTTTTTACATACTCATCAACCAATACCTGATGGTTTGGAATTTGCTCTGGTGCGATCAATATGTCTATGTTCTTATTAACAAGTTCGCCTTTATCGTAGCCGAATGTTTCCTCCAAAATTTTATTGGTTATATGAATTTTTTGCTCTGGGTTAACTACTAATACGCCCGTTGGAAACAATTCAATTGAGAACTGAAAAATTGAATTTGCACGTGACTCGATCTCAAGACGAAGACGCTTTAGGCGCTCTTGAGCGGCATTTTCTTGCGCGAGTTTGAGTTCACTTGGGGTCGGTATAGCGATTAGTTTGTCTAAATTAAGGTACAACACCAATGCGGTAATGGCAGAAACTACGGCAGTAATCGCTTTTAATATGCCGTGTAGACCATAGTTACCATGCCAAATGGTATATATGGCGAATAAATGAGTGAGTCCGCACGAGAAAATAAACAAGGCGAACAAAACAAACATGCCTTTAAATTTTTGGTCTTTGCGGCGTAAGACCATAAAAAGAATGATGAAAGGGATTGAGAAGTAGGCCGTTGCAATAACTAAATCTGAAATAACGTTGGTCCACAGTATACCCGGCTGCCACAAGTAACAGTGTCCATGGGGCATGTAGTCCCCTCTAAAAAATTCATTCCAGAAATCTTGCATAATATTGCTCCTCAAGAAGCACGCAATTAGAAGGTGGGCGAGCACGTCAATGTCTTTATCAAAAAAGGCTAAAAAGTGCTTGTGATGTAATAAGATGCATCAACATTAGGAAAACTGCAAGCAACCCGGCACATTGCCCAGGACAGTTGGCCGCAAGATATGGATAGGTCCTTCGTGGTTCCTGCGCAGGCAGGAACCTGTATCAAACTACCTTTGTTTGGCTAAACATAAAGGATATTTAAACAGATCTTCGCCTCCGCGAAGATGACCATAGGGCAGAGTAGTGCGCCGTCGGCGCAATACTCTAAGACTTACTTGGTGGCTGCTTTCATCTGCGCGACAAATTCACCTAACGCTTTGAGCATTGCGTTTTTGTCGGCGAGGTTTTGTGCAATAATATTAACGGTTGCAGAGCCAGAAATAGCGCCTGCTGCACCTGACTTAATTGCGTCTGATACTTGTGCTGGCGTTGATATACCAAACCCCAAAAGAGGCGGCGCGACTTTATATTGTGCTAGCTTAGCAATCAAATCTGCGGCCGGTATTTCAACTGCTGTTTCGGTGCCAGTTACACCTGCACGTCCTAGCAAGTAAGTGTATCCCGATGATTTTTGGCCGATTGCTTCTAGGGTTTTGTCTGATGCATTAGGCGGCGCAATCAAGATTTGATGGATATGATGCTGTTGGGCAATCTCGATAAAGCGATCGGCTTCTCTCAAGGGAACGTCCGCGATTAGGATTGAATCGACACCTGCGGCTTGCGCTTTTTGATAAAAGCCATCAATCGTTTGGGCTAACACTAGGTTGCTGTATAACAGCAAGCCAATTGGAATGGCCGGGTACTCCGCACGCACAGTGGTGAGTATCTCAAAACAGTCATGCGGTCTTATTTTACTGCCCAACGCACGAATGCTAGCTTGTTGGATCGTTGGACCATCGGCGATCGGGTCGGAGTAGGGGATGCCTAATTCTAGTGCATCTGCGCCATTGTCGACTAATGCTCTGATGATATTCAGTGACGTCTCTTTGTCGGGGTCACCCAACATGACGAACGGTACAAACGCGCCTTCTTTTTTCTGACCCAATGCAGCGAACATATCGCCATATCTGTCGATAGAGCTCATAGGTCATCTCCTAAAATGCTAATCACATGCTCTAAATCTTTGTCTCCGCGACCTGATAGATTAACCACGATAATGGTTTCTTCGGTTGCATCATCCGCCATGTTCAATGCATGAGCAAGTGCATGTGAGGTTTCAAGGGCGGGTATAATGCCTTCTTTTTTAGCCAATAGTTGAAACGCATTTAAAGCTTCTTTATCTGTAATAGCATGATACTCAGCCCGTCCAGTTTCAGCTAAAAACGCATGTTGTGGTCCTACGGCTGGGTAATCCAAGCCTGCTGAAACAGAATACGACTCTTCGATTTGACCATCTTGATCTTGCATTATAAAGGTGTAGGCACCGTGCAAGATACCTTTGGTGCCAGTACAAATCGTTGCGCCATGCTCTTTAGTGTGCACGCCTTTGCCTGCGGGCTCGACACCGACCAACCTAACGCTAGGTTCATCAATAAAATCAGCAAACATACCAATTGCGTTTGACCCCCCCCCTACACAGGCGACAACGGCGTCTGGCAAGCGGCCTTCTTTTTCGAGGATCTGTGCTCTGGTTTCTTCGCCTATCATGCGGTGATATTCACGCACGATAGTAGGAAAGGGATGCGGGCCAGCAGCGGTACCTAGTAAATAGTGAGCCTTGTCGTAGTTTGCTGACCAATCGCGCATTGCTTCGTTGACGGCGTCTTTGAGTGTGCCAGAGCCAGAGTCGACAGGAATGACTTCAGCGCCCATTAATCTCATTCTAAACACGTTAGGAGATTGACGTTTGACATCTTTTGCACCCATGTAAATGCGTGCTTTTAAACCCAATAAGGCGCATGCTAACGCCGTTGCAACGCCATGCTGGCCTGCGCCGGTTTCAGCGATAACCTCAGTTTTCCCCATCCGTTTTGTTAGCAAGGCCTGTCCCAACACTTGATTGGTCTTATGCGCACCACCGTGCAACAAATCTTCGCGTTTTAAATACAACTTAACTAAAGGATTCGATACTATGTTGCGCGTCAACGTCATTGCCGTGGGGCGACCAGCATAGTCTTTGAGTAAGGACATAAATTCTTTTTGGAACTCAGGGTCTTCCTTAGCATCCAAAAATGCTTGCTCTAGTTGGTCTAACGCAGGAATTAGCAACTCTGGTACATACATGCCGCCGAAGTCACCAAATTTTGTTTCTAACTTTTCTTTACTCGCATTCATTTTTTTGGCCTATTAGTTCTTTCATTCTTTGAGTAAGCACGTTAACTATGTGCTTCAAATACGTATTTTGAATAATCCCGTTTAAAATTCTCTGAGTGCGCTAAATACTTGTTCTAACTTATCTTTTGATTTAATGCCTTTAGCGCTCTCTACTCCGGAGTTAAGATCCAGTGTATTTATCTTTGTTTGCCTAGCTCGAACGACGTTATCTGAAGTGATCCCACCCGCAATTACGTAGTGCTGTTTATCAGGTAAATCCTGTAACCATCGCCAATCAAACGCTTGACCCGTGCCGCCAGAATGTTCGCCGACTTGAGTATCGAGTAATAAGCGCTGGGCAGAAGGAAAACGCACTTTTGCACCATTGACGTCTTCGGCACAGCTGACACCCACTGCCTTCCATACTTCGCATTGTGCTGGTAATGCTGCCATTAAACGCTCAATATCATCATTGGATTCTGATCCATGCAGTTGCACAGCGAACAACTCAAGCTTACGTGCAGATTCAACGATTAGATCGTGAGGCGCATCAACAAAAACACCTACCAAGGGCTTGTTGACGGACTGTCGAATGGCCAGTGCATCCGTCATAGAGATAAACCTTGGCGATTTTTCAGCAAAGATTAAACCCATGTAGGACACTGGAAATTGAGAAATCATCTTTGCTTGTTCAGCACTCGTGACGCCACACACTTTAACCTCGCCAAATATCAACTTCGCGATTGCTAGCTCTAAATTAGTTTGCGCCATTAGAGCACTGCCAACCAAGAACCCATCTACTAATGGACTTAAACGCTTGATTTCATCATGACTATAAATACCAGACTCTGAAATTATGACACCATCAAAATTAATCGCCCTAATTAGCGGTACCAGTCTTTCAGTGGTCGCTAAATCGGTGCTCAAATCTCTTAAATCACGATTGTTGATACCAATAATATTAGCCTTTAGCCTAAGCGCACGTTCCACTTCTTCTTGATTACTGACTTCGGTCAACACATCCATCGACAGAGACTCAGATAAAGACGCTAGATGTTGATATTCGTCGTCGCTAAGCACAGACAGCATTAACAACACCGCATCCGCATTATAGTAGCGAGCCAGATAGACTTGGTAGGGATCGACAAAAAAGTCTTTATTGATCACAGGCTGGTCTACACGACTCGTTATATACTGCAGATACTCAAATTTACCTTGAAAATACTTCTCATCCGTTAGCACCGAGATACACGCTGCTTGCTTACTGTAAGCTTCAATGATCTCATCCAAATCAAAGTTTTCACGGATCAAGCCTTTTGACGGTGATGCTTTTTTGCATTCAAGAATAAAGCTAGCATTAGGCGCCGCTAAAGCCGCATAAAAACGCTTCTTACTAGGTGTCAACGTTGACTTAAAGCTCTCCAACGGCATGTCTAATTTGCGCTGCGCAATCTCGGCTTTTTTGTCTTCTACTATTTTATTTAATACGTTAGCCAAGGTCTTTCCTCGTTCTTTTTGTGATTAATTGAGTCGTCTTGTTTATTGGTGGCTGACAAACGCTGCCTGCTCCATCGTTTTCATTGGTAAGCCTTGTTCGATGCTTGCCATTGCAATATCGGTGGCTTGTTTAAAGTTGTCTGCTTTGTTGTTTAGCTGCAACAACGCGGCTGCATTCATCGCAATTGCCGCCGTGTGCGCTGGCTTGCCTTTGCCGATAAAAACGGCTTCGATATATTCTTTGTTTGTTTCAGGAATATCACCTTCTATTTGTGCGAGTGCATACTCATGCAAGCCAAAGTCTTTAGGGCCTACTTCCAACGAGCAAATTTTGCCTTGGCTAACATGCTTTATATGACTTACACCGTGCAAGGCTAACTCATCTAATCCGGAACCATGCACCACATACGCATTTTGATGGCCTAATGTGAGCAATATATTTGCATATACATCTAACAATTCAGGCGTATACACCCCAAATATACCGTGTGTCGGCCTTGCAGGGTTTGCCAATGGCCCTAGTATATTAAACAAAGTTCGCGTTTTTAGTTCAGTCCGAACGGGCATAACATATTTCATTCCTGAGTGATAATGAGGTGCTGCCAAAAAACAAAGGTTGGTTTGGTCTAAGCAGGATCTCGCTGTCTCAGCACTCATGTCCAATTTTAAGCCAAACGCGGCAAACAGGTCCGACGAACCTGACTTGCTAGACACACTGCGGTTGCCATGCTTCGCGACACGAATTCCGCAACTCGCCGCGACGACGGCAGCAGCCGAACTTATATTAATTGTGTTGTGACCATCGCCACCGGTGCCAACAATGTCGCTAAAATCATACTCAGGACGCGGAAAGCGCGCTGCATTTTCATACATAGCTTTCGCTGCTCCTGCTATCTCATTTGAGTGCTCGCCTTTGACTTTTAATGCTATTAACAAAGCACTTATTTCGATAGACGACAACTGTCCTTTCATAAGCATATCGAAGAGAGCATGAGCACTGCCAAAATCTAGATCTAAACCATCAAAGACAGCCGCTAGATGCTTGGCTTTTGCTTCAGAAACTAACGCGGATGTTTGTTCTAATGACATAACTGGTTAACCTTTAATTCCGTTTAATTAATTTAGTAAAATTGGGTCATTCAGTAAAAACTGGATGCTTTGCTTTAGCAAGCGACTACCATCACTGGTCAAAATTGATTCTGGGTGAAACTGAAACCCTAACATTTTATCATTTGCATGTAATACCGCCATAGGTAATCCATCAATGTGTGCAATTATCTGTAAACTATGTGCACCCTTCGAAGGTACATCGCTGGCTGCCAGCGAGTGATAACGTGCAATCGATATCGGATTGCTGAGGCCCGCAAAAATTTGCTCACATGCTAGGTCTGCTGTGTACGTCATCATTGACGCTTTACCGTGCATCACATGTGGTGCTCTGCTAACAGTGCCTTGGTATGATTCGACGATTGCTTGATGACCCAAACAAATTCCTAACACTGGAAAGTGACCTTTGGCCAATGCTAATAAGTCTGGCACGCAGCCCGCCTGACTGGGCGCACCTGGACCAGGCGAAATGACGAGTATTACCTTGCCGTGAGCGGCTTTTTGTTTGAGCACATCAAATATATCAGCAGCGTTGACAGTATTACGATAAATAGATATGTGTGCCCCTAATGTGCGAATTTCATCCACTAGGTTGTATGAAAAGGAATCAAGGTTATCAATTAATACAATCTGTGTGTCGTTCATGAGCGATCTCCATGGGCACTAATAATAGCTGAAATAACCGCTTGTGCTTTTGCGCGAGTTTCGTCAGCCTCTGACTGTGGGATGGAGTCATTAACGACGCCGGCGCCGGCTTGGATGTGTGCTATTTTATTTTTTACAAATGCTGAACGAATAACGATGCACGTGTCCATATCGCCATGTCCGTTTAGATAACCTACTGCGCCCCCGTAACTGCCGCGTTTTTGATTTTCGACTTGGCGGATAAGGCAAGCTGCACTTATTTTTGGCGCTCCCACCAATGTACCCATGTTCATACAGGCTTGATAAGCGTGCAGGGCATCTAAATCGTCTCGAAGCTGTCCCACGACGCGCGAGACTAGATGCATGACGTGCGAATAACGGTCAACTTTTAAAAGCTCTTTAACATATCGAGTGCCGGGTTTGCTGACGCGTGCAACATCATTTCTAGCGAGGTCTACTAGCATGATGTGTTCGGATTTTTCTTTTTCATCTTCTCGTAAATTGAGTTCTAAACGACTGTCCAAATCAAAATCGATATCGCCGTTTGCGCGTTTGCCACGTGGGCGTGTACCAGCAATCGGATAGACTTCTACTTGATTTGCTTTTTTGTCATATTTAAGTGCTGATTCAGGAGAAGCACCAAACATTATGAAGTCCTTGTCTCTTAAGTAAAACATATAAGGCGATGGATTTTGTTGCTTAAGCGCTTGATATGATGCTAACGGAGAAGGGCAGGCCAAACTAAATGTTCTTGATGGTACCACTTGAAAAATATCGCCATCTAATATGTTTTCTTTAAGCCTTAAAACGTCTTCACAGTATTGCTCGTCAGATTTGTTTACTGATAGAGGATGCTCAAGCAGCTTAGTCGCTGGCTCTACCTTAGTCGGCAGCTTATTCAACTGCCGATTTATGTCTTCAATACGTTGATGAATAGCAAAATACTGGGTTGCAACATTTTCGCCGCTAAACACCGACCCTATTAGTTCACTTGTCTTTTTTTGATGGTCAATTAGCAGCAATGTTTCGGCAAGATAGAAGACGTATTCAGGGCAATCGTTAACGCCATTTTTTACAGTAGGTAAGTGTTCAAATGTTTCAATTAAATCATATGCAAAGACACCGCCCATAAAAACGGCTTGCGGATGCTCTCTTAAGCACTTTAACTCGTTTTTGAGTACTCTTAAGACATCCAGCACACCCACTTGTTTGAGTCGCTGGTCTTCATCTAGCAATTCGCGTTTTACGGAGGAATCATGAGTTGACAAAAACTCAAAACGCAGAATGTCTGACGTCTTATCAACCGCGTTTAAATAAGCAGACAAAGCGTCATTGAGTACTGGCAGAACAGCCCGTCCATTTTCGCTCAGTGCTTGCACTTCGACTGTTGCGCCGTTGCATTCTATGCGTAATGCGGCGTCAATTAACAATAAGGTCTTCAAATCAGCCTTACTGTCGATTTCTGCAGACTCTAATAGCAAACTATTATCTGTACCTAACTGTTGATATGCGAGTACAGGGTCTGCGATATAAGGGCTATCACTGATTATCGTCTCTACTGTTCCGCTGTGGGTGCCTAACGCTGCTAAGCTCATGATTTACATCCTAATAATTCGTTTTTGTGACGTGTTCTTTCAAATTTCTTGTTTTTGGCTCATAAAAAAAGCCCGAAATACGGGCTTTTTTGCGAAACATAAGTGTCCACATAGCCCTAATTTGGGATATGCCACCACCAGTTGATAGATAATTGAGCGGGTTTGACTACGCTATTTTTCACTTATGTCGCCTTGTTTTATGCACTGTCTTTACTAAGTATGAGTCTAGCATCGCCTTTGGCGCAGCGGCGCTAGGTTAAAATTGACTCAAACATGTGTAAATATTCACGTGTTTGTCAATCTAATAGATCTTGTACGACCTATGCTATCAACGTGGATTGCTGTAGAATACAGCGCATAGAAGAAAACAAATGACGCTTTGTGTCAACCTTTTTTAGCTTTTAAATCATAGAACAATACGTCACATGACTATAAAAATTGATCTGCATTGTCATACGACCCACTCAGATGGAGCGTTGACGCCAGAAGAGATAGTGTTGCGCGCGCAGCAGATGCAAGTGGATGTACTGGCAATTACCGATCACGATACAGTGAGTGGAGTTGCGCATGCCCAGGCGGCTATCGATAAGCATAATATAAAGCTTAAATTAATAGCGGGTGTCGAACTGTCGACTAGCTGGCACGGTTTTGATATTCACATTTTGGGTTTTAATGTGGATATTCAACACAATGTGTTTTTAGGTAACCTTCAGGACCAAATGCTTGAACGCGATGAGCGCGCCAAACGAATCTGCGATAAACTAGCAAAATGTGGTGTTGTGGATGTTTACCAAGACGCACTAAGGCATGCCAACGGAGCTCAAATATCTCGCAACCATATCGCTCAAGTTTTAGTCGAACGACAAATTTGTAGCAGCTTTCAACAAGCGTTTACCAAATACCTAGGTAAAGGAAAACGTGCTTATACCACACCAAAATGGATCGATATTGAAACAGCCATCAAGTGGATTGTTGAGGCCGGCGGGCAAGCCGTTATTGCCCACCCTAGCCATTATGATATGAGCACCAAATGGTTACGCCGTCTCACTTCAGAATTCAAACAATTAGGTGGCGATGGCATGGAAATCACGCATCCTAATATGTCGCCGCAAACCAAAAGCTTGTTACTTGACATCGCAAAGGACAGCCAGTTATTCGGTTCAGCAGGTTCTGATTTTCATAGTCCCGGTCGATGGACAGAGCTCGGCAAACGTTTACAAATAAGTGAGCAAATAACGCCGATTTGGCACGACTGGTCTGTCATCAACGCTTGATACTAAGTTAGCCATTTTATGTTGGGTGTCTTACATGTTTTAAAAAGCTATGCTTAGAATGTTATAGTACTGGCGATATTGGCGCAGTTGAATAAGGTAAATAATCAGTCAGCTCGCTTTATAGCGTTAGATGTTGACCGATTAAATGTGAATAACGAGGAAGTCATGAGTCAGTTTTTTTATATCCACCCGGATAATCCGCAGGTAAGGCTGATCAAGCAGACTTGCGAAATAATCAACAGTGGCGAAGTTATTGTTTATCCAACAGACAGTGGTTATGCGATTGGATGTCAAATGGAAAACAAAAAAGCGATGGAGCAGCTTTGCCGTATCCGTAATATAGGTAAAGACCATAATTTTACGTTGATGTGTAAGGATATGTCAGAATTGTCGGTGTATGCTCGTGTCGACAACGCTGCATTTAGGCAAATAAAAAATAACACGCCTGGTCCCTATACATTTATTTTAAAAGCGACCAAGGAAGTACCTAAACGACTGCAAAATCCCAAGCGAAAAACCATCGGGATACGCGTGCCAAATAACCCAATAGCCTTAGCTATTTTGGAAGAATTAGGCGAACCATTAATGTCCACAACCTTAATACTGCCAAATACCGAGATGGCAGAGTCAGATCCTGATGAGATTCGTGACAAACTCGAAAAAGTGGTTGGCCTTATCATTCACGGTGGTTATTTGAGTGAGCAACCTACTACTGTAATAGATATGTCTGATGGTGATTATCAAATTATTCGCCATGGCAGTGGTGATGCCTCTGCGTTTGAATGAAAGTGTGCATAAATGGCTAAAACGACGTCGAGCCAAGCTGAACTGACGCAACAACAAATTTTGCCATTGGCGTTCGTCAACGGCAAAGCATTGATTGAAAAACCTGAAGACCTATATATTCCGCCTGACGCACTGGAAGTTATTCTAGATAGATTTGAAGGTCCTTTAGACTTGCTGTTGTATTTAATTCGTCGACAAAAGTTTGATATTGTTGAGTTACCGGTTCTGCAGATTACTAAACAGTACATGGAATATGTCGAGGTGATGACTGACCTCAAGTTGGAGTTGGCAGGTGAATATCTGTTGATGGCAGCAATGCTTGCAGAAATTAAATCAAGATTGTTACTACCAAAACCACCCGAATCCGAAAGTGAGGAAGATGACCCACGGGCAGAGTTGATTCGTCGCCTTAAAGCGTACGAGCAAATCAAACAAGCCGCCATAGAGTTAGACGCCAGTGCCCGACAAGAACGAGACTTTTTTTTGGCAAAAGCGGACACATCCGACAATGTGCAACCCATAAAGCATCTGCCTAAAGTCAGTCTGCAAGAGCTCGCGATGGCGTTTACGCAGATGATGCAAAGAGCAGCCGCCTTTGAACATCATCAAATCGAAAAAGAGACGCTGTCAACAAGAGAGCGCATGACTCAGATTTTGCAGAAACTCAATCGCTCTACCTATATTACGATTAACGAGCTGTTGGAGCCTTCACAGGGAAAAGCGGGGCTTGTTGTTACGTTTATTGCAATTTTAGAATTGTGTAAAGAAGGACTTGTTTTGTTTGAGCAGCAAGCGCCATTTTCGACACTATATGTAAAACTAGGCTCGTATGAATAAAATTAAGGACGCGCAATTAAAGCAAATAATTGAAGCCGCTATTTTTGTGGCGGATAGTGCAGTTACCATTGATCAAATGCGCGAAACAGTGCTTGTCGATTTTGCAGTGACCAAGAAACAAATGGATAAAGCCTTAAGCGATTTAATGTTAGACTATTCGACTCGCGGTATCCGGCTCGTTGAAGTGGCGTCAGGCTACCGTTTTCAATCAGACCCCAATTTGGGCATACTGCTGAGCAGAATGTGGCAAGAAAATGCGCCAAAATATAGTCGAGCAATGCTAGAAACACTCGCATTAATTGCATACAGACAGCCTATTACGAGAGGCGAGATTGAGGATATACGCGGTGTCGTAGTCAGTAGTCATATTATTAGATCACTGACCGAACGAGAGTGGATAAAAGTGATAGGGCACAAAGAAGTGCCAGGTCGTCCGGCTCTGCTAGCGACTACAAAAATATTTTTAGATTATTTTGGTTTGCAGTCACTTGATCAGTTGCCGTCTGCAGATATGTTTTTAGATCACTTTGATGAACATACACCAATTGAACAAATGCAACCCATAAAAGACACAGGATCATTACACTAATGACGCAAAACAAGCGTGACAAAGCAAGTGTAGGAAGTAAGCCTAATACTAAAAAGGCATCAAAATCTTCTGACAAAAACAATAAGCTCACAGATATAAAAGTAGACAGAGCAAGCTCAAAAAGTTCTGCTAAAGGGGATAGTAGAGGGGAGCGCACAAGCAGCAACCCTCGTGATAAAGATGCCAAGGCAGGCAAAACCGCACGCGCTGGTGCCGAAAGAAAGACAAAGAACGGCAAAGCGAAGACTATCGACAAGCCGGCTAATCTGCCAATATATGAGCAAAAAGACGAAAACCCTGGGACTGATAAACTACAAAAAGTCTTGGCAAACAACGGCACAGGGTCACGCCGAGAAATGGAGCGTTGGATAAGTGAAGGACGTATTTCTATTAATGGGAAATCTGCGACTCTCGGGGATCGCGTCACGCCGAGTGATCAGATTCGCATCGACGGACATTTAGTGTCGCGAAACCAAGAAAAATCTGCTTGCAGAGTGCTCATGTACAACAAGCCAGAGGGAGAGTTGTGTTCACGCAATGACCCTGAAGGAAGAGCCACAGTGTTTGAGCGTTTGCCAATTATCACCAACGATCGTTGGATAGCAGTAGGGCGCTTAGACATCAACACGAGCGGCATGCTGCTGTTTACCAACGACGGTGAGTTGGCCAATCGGTTGATGCATCCCCGTCACGAAGTAGAGCGTGAGTATGCCGTGCGTATTTTTGGTGAAGTAACACCTGCGATGCTCAGAGCTTTGCAAAAAGGCGTTGAATTGGAAGACGGCATCGCAAAATTCAATAATATTCACGTGCGCCCAAGCGATGATGAGAGCCAGAATCAATGGTTTAACGTTACTTTAAGCGAGGGCAAAAACCGTGAAGTAAGACGTTTGTGGGAATCTCAGGGCGTACAAGTCAGCCGTTTGATGCGCGTCAGATATGGTCCGCTAGAATTGCAAAAGCGTTTGCCTCAGGGCGCTTGGATAGAATTGGATTTAGCCAGAGTGAATCAGTTGCGTTCTTTGGTGCAACTGGGCAGAGAAACGGAAACCAATATTCATAAAGATACAGATAAGATTGACCATACGCAGCTAAGTCGCATGCGTCGCTCTGTAAAAAAACACCGCTTAAATAAAGTCAGTCAGCGTCAGCGTAACGCTACTATTAGCCGTAAAAAGTAGTTTAAAGAGTATGCGAATAGCTTTATGTATTGAATACAATGGTGCCAACTACTCTGGTTGGCAACGTCAACAAGGCACGTTGTGCGTGCAAGAATGCGTTGAAGATGCGCTCGAAAAAATATCGCTAACGCCGATTCAAGTTACTTGCGCAGGCCGCACTGATGCAGGTGTGCACGCGACTTATCAAATTATACATTTTGACACAGACGTGTCGCGTCCAATTAAAGCATGGACGCGGGGGATGAATACTCACTTGCCGCACGATGTTGCTGTCAAATGGGCAGCTTTTGTAGATGATGAGTTTCATGCACGCTTTTCTGCTACCTCGCGTCGCTATCGTTATATCATTTATAATGACCCCTTGCGTCCAGCCATATTAAACGGTGGGTTGACTCATGTGTACTATCCTTTAAACGCTGATTTGATGAATAAAGCTGCACAATATTTAGCCGGACAACATGATTTTAGTTCCTTTAGAGCGGCTAACTGCCAAGCAAAAACAGCCATTCGTACTATAGAGAAGATCCAGGTATTTCGACTAGGCAAACACATTATCATGGATGTAAAGGCGAATGCGTTTTTGCATCACATGGTCCGAAATATAATAGGGTCACTCATTGTCGTGGGTAGAGAGCTGGAGCCTGTTTCTTGGTTAAACCAAGTGCTACAGCTAAGAGACCGGACCAAGGCCGCCATGACGGCTAAACCAAATGGCTTGTACCTTATAGAGGTAGATTACCCCGCTCAGTTTGATTTGCCTAACAGCGAGTTGGGCCCCCTATTTTTAGATCTCAATAATCACTAAGGTGTTGATGAACTTATACTGGTTTACGCAGCGTTGTTTGCGAATCTAGGCAACTTCTTAGACCAGTTTTACTTTCGTATTATTGCGCATCTGTGATTTAATATACGGCTAACAGCAATAAAGAGATACGACCGTCATTTTTTGCTAATATATACATAAAACAAACTGCATTGTTTATAGGAAAGCTTAATGAGTTGGATAGAAAGAATACTGCCGCGCACGCAGTCGTCGATTAAAAGCAATGTCCCAGAGGGTATCTGGACGAAATGCAGTGCTTGCAACGCGGTGTTGTACCGAACTGAACTAGAAAAGCAATTGGAAGTGTGTCCAAAATGCGACCATCACATGCGTATATCCGCAAGGGCGCGTATTAATTCATTTTTGGACCCCAAGGAAAGAGAAGAGTTGGGCGCTCAATTTGAACCGCAAGACGTGTTAAAATTCAAAGACTCTAAAAAGTACAAAGACAGAATCAGCGCCGCTCAAAAAGCGACAAATGAAAAAGATGCGTTGATTGTAATGAAAGGAAAACTTAAAGGCATGCCGATTGTAGTTGCCAGCTTTGAGTTTGCATTTATGGGCGGCTCAATGGCATCCGTTGTTGGCGCTCGTTTTGTTGCCGCTGTTAATGCTTGTTTAGAGCATAATATGCCATTGGTGTGTTTTTCGACCAGCGGTGGTGCTCGCATGCAAGAGGCCTTACTATCATTGATGCAAATGGCCAAAACAAGTGCAGCCTTAGCCAAAATGAGTAAAAAAGGCTTGCCATATATCTCAGTATTAACTGACCCTACCATGGGCGGAGTGTCGGCTAGTCTAGCGATGTTAGGTGATGTCAATGTTGGGGAACCAAAAGCTTTGATTGGTTTTGCGGGTCCTCGAGTGATAGAGCAAACCGTTAGAGAAACCTTGCCACCGGGCTTTCAACGAAGCGAGTTTTTGTTGGAAAAAGGGGCAATTGATATGATTGTAGACCGCCGTGAAATGCGCGATAAGCTTTATTCAATTTTGAGCAAACTGCATCATGTGCATCTAGAAACAAGCTAGAACGTGTCACTTAATACCCTTGAACAATGGTTGCGTTTTATTGAACGTAACCATCCTAGTGAGATTGACATGGGCCTGGACCGTTGTTCAAGTGTCTTTACAGCTTTGAATATCCGCATGGGTGTCAATCAAAACCTCTCAGATATCGATGCTGACCAGACAAGCGTGGTTGTTATTACCGTTGCAGGCACCAATGGTAAAGGAACCACCTGCGCGTTTATCGAACAAGCTTGTCTAAAGGCCGGCCTTCGTGTCGGTGTGTATTCCTCTCCTCACCTTATTTCATTTTGTGAACGTATTCGCATTAACAGTCAACAGATCACTGAGCCAGCACTATGTGCAGTGTTTGAAACGATAGAATCCAAGCGCGGAAATACGACGCTAACATATTTTGAGTACGCGACGCTTGCTGCGTTACAAGCTTTTTCAGAAGCGGATTTGGATGTGGTTGTTTTAGAAGTAGGGTTGGGGGGACGGTTGGATGCCGTTAATATTGTTGATCCCAATATAGCGGTTATTACGAGTATCGGTTTGGACCACCAGAACTATTTAGGGGATACCAAAGAAAAGATAGGTTTCGAAAAAGCGGGTGTCTTTAGAGCCAGCATACCGACTGTGATTGGTGAGCCTAACTGTCCTCAATCAATGTTAAAAAAGGCAAGTGATCTTGCCATCGAACCGATGCTTATTGGCAAAGATTTTTTTTACAATGAGCGTGCTCAGTCGGTGAAGGTAGGTGATCAATACTTTGATGTTACAAAAGCCAAAATTCTAAAGCAAAACGTCGCCACTGCGATCGCTGCACTGAGCTGTTTAGCAACCCACATTGGCAGCGAGCATAAGCGCTTACTGAATGCGGACAATATGCAGTATGTGATAGAAAATACGCATGTCATCGGCAGGCACCAACTGTTACAAAAACCTGTCTTAGACATTCAACCCGCCGTGATTGCAGATGTTGCACACAATGAAGACTCTGCGCTGCAGTTACGTAAAATGATTGAACAATATGACTATAATGAGTGTCATATTGTAGTAGGAATGTTAAAAGATAAAAATATTGAAGTAAGTCTGCAAGCGTTCACAGATATGAAAATAGCATGGTACTGCGCAACACTTCCATCTGCACGAGGTGAAAATTCTTCGCGTATTGCTAGTGCCGCAGCCAACGTCAAGACCAAAATGGATAGGACGGCTAGTATTGACTGTTTTGACGATCCAAAAACAGCTTATGCAAAGGCCATAGAACGGGCCAAGCCAAATGATATAGGACTCGTAATGGGGTCTTTTTTAACGGTTGCTGCTGTCTTGGCATTATAATGAAAACGTTAGGTTTATTAAAGGTATACACAAAGTGACTTCAGCGTTACAAAACAGACTGGTCGGCACCATCATTTTAGTTGCCCTTGTGGTGATATTTTTGCCTGACTTTTTGGATGGGAAAAAAGAATCAAATAATCAGACCTTTGCTTCTATTCCAGCAAACGTAGAAGTAGCTGATGCGGTTGCCCCAAAACCATTTCCCGAAGATAAGCTGGCTAATGCGACTCGCCGACCGATAGAAATAGTTGACGAGCAGCAGGTGACTGACAGTGACGAAGCTGTGAACCAAGTGCCTAGGCGAGATCCGATGGAACAGCCCGCTGAGTCAACAACACAATCAACGTCAAGCGAAAACCCTGTTGGCAACAGTCTACAGCAACAAACTATCGTCAAGCCTAAACCTGAACAAGCAACTGATGCTGGCTGGGTAGTGCAGTTGGGAAGTTTTAGGCATCAGAAAAATGTTCAAGAATTGTTGGATAAACTAGAGAATGCCGGTTATCGAGCATTTAGCCGCAAAGTAGACACGAGTGTTGGACGGTTAAATAAAGTATTTGTCGGCCCTGAACTAGACCGAAAAAAATTAGATGATGCGCTCCCACATTTGAAAGAAACAACCGGCTTAACTGGAAAAGTAACATCGTTTGATATCGCCACTAACTAAATACTTCGGTTAAATAAGCACTTTTGTTATTGGCGCAATTTATCCCATCTGATAGAATGCGCCGCATCAAAATTCGACGCGTTAATCCATAATGCAAAGGTATGCACCTTTTATATGAACTGGTTAGATTTTGCCATTCTTGGCGTAATTGCATTATCTGCAATTATCAGCATAGTGCGGGGCTTTATGAAAGAAGCCGTCTCACTGGTTGTCTGGTTTGCCGCTCTTTTTATCGCTAGTCAGTTTTATCCTCAGCTCAGTATCTACCTAACTCAAATAACCGACGTTTTGATCCGCAATGGCGTTGCCATCGCGATACTTTTTATAGGTACCTTGATTGTTGGAGCCTTGATTAATTATGTTATTTCTCAATTAGTTCAGGCGACCGGTTTAAGTGGAACGGATCGAATGTTAGGTGCCGTTTTTGGAGCACTGAGGGGGCTGCTGATTGTCAGTGCATTGTTGTTTTTTATGGACACTTTTACACCATCCGCCGCCAGTATTTGGTGGAAAGAGTCGGTGTTGGTGCCTGAGTTTGCGATCATCATCGACTGGTTTTTTGAGTATGTTCAGGGCAGTTCTAGTTTTATTTCACCAACCAAATAGGGTTTAGCATATGTGTGGTATTGTTGGCATCGTTGGGAAAGGCCCTGTAAATCAGGATTTATACGACGCGTTAATTGTTTTACAGCATCGTGGACAGGACGCTGCGGGTATTATGACCATCAACGAAGGTATGTTCCATCTGCGAAAAGAAAACGGTTTGGTAAGAGATGTTTTCAGAACTCGGCATATGAAAAGATTGTCCGGAAACTTTGGAATTGGTCATTGTCGATATCCGACAGCCGGTTCCTCGAGCTCAGCAGAAGCACAACCATTCTATGTTAATTCACCTTTTGGTATTGCATTTGCGCACAACGGCAATTTGACCAATGCCCTAGAATTACAAGATGAAGTTTATAGAATTGCGCGGCGACATATAAACACGACATCTGACTCTGAATTGTTACTTAATATCTTTGCGCATGCTCTAAAGACATCAGGCGCAATGGAAGTTCACCCTCAGGAAGTGTTTGACGCCGTCAAAATCGTGCATAAAAAAATAAAAGGTGCATATGCTGTCGTTGCCGCGATTATTGGTCAAGGCATGGTTTCATTTAGAGACCCAAATGGTATTCGTCCTCTAGTGCTAGGCAAAAGAACCACCGAGCTAGGCGATGAATATATGGTGGCATCCGAAAGTGTCGCGTTAGATGCAGTAGGCTTTCGCTTTTTAAGAGACGTTGCACCCGGAGAAGCGATATATGTAAGCGAAGCGGGTGAGTTGTTTACTCAACAGTGTGCAGAACATCCTTCGTGCACTCCTTGTATCTTTGAATATGTTTATTTTGCGCGTCCAGATTCACACATCGATGGTATTTCAGTGTACGCCTCACGTGTAAACATGGGCAAAAAATTGGGTGAAAAGATAAAGAGAGAATGGAGTGATTTGGACATTGATGTGGTTATCCCGATACCAGAAACGTCAATGGATGTCGCCTTGCAGATTGCTAATACCCTAGCGCTACCTTATCGACAAGGCTTCGTTAAAAATAGGTATATTGGCAGAACATTTATCATGCCTGGACAGACACTACGTCGCAAGTCTGTGAGACATAAACTTAATGCGATATCGTCTGAGTTTAAAGGCAAAAATGTACTTTTGGTTGATGATTCAATTGTGCGTGGCACAACGTCAGAACAAATCATTGCGATGGCGAGAGAGTCGGGCGCCAAAAAGGTGTATTTTGCGTCAGCGGCACCAGAAATAAGGTTTCCAAACGTATATGGAATTGATATGCCCTCGGCAAATGAGTTAATTGCCTACGGTAGAGAAATCGACCAAATCCGTGAGTGGATAAAAGCCGACGGATTGATTTTTCAGGATATTGCTGATCTAGTCGAAGCGGTAAGGGAAGAAAATCCGACACTCAAAGGCTTTGAGACCTCAGTGTTTGATGGCAAGTACATTACAGGTGATGTCGATCAAGCGTATCTTGAACAAATAGACAATGCTCGCAGCGAACATGCCAAAGCTAACCCAAAGATTCAAACTGAACTGAGCAATCTAGAAATGCACAATATGGACTCGTAATTACAGGGAGACATAGAAAAGCCGTTGTGGCTTAATATTCAGCAAATAAAGGGGGAAGTGCATACTAGCACTTTCCCCTTTTGTGTATTAAATGATGAGATTTTAAGCGTATTGAGGGCCTAAGCCGATACTCCATAAGATAACAGATGATACCATCAAGATTACCAATAATATTAGCCCGCAGGTTACCACCGAACTTGAAAAAATAAAGCCTTTCTCTTCGGGTATGTGCAACATGATAGGCACACCTGAATACAAGAGATAAACAGAGTAGGCAACGCCAACCAAACCAATCGTCATAATGAACCAAAGTTCTGGGTAAAAAGCACTAAACCCGGTCATAAATAGAGGTGTAGCTGTATACGCAGCAATTTCCAAAGACTGGGTATAATTTGGATGCGTATCAAATGATTTTGCGAGTTCGTGAATTAAAATTGCAAGTGCGATGACACCTACAATTAAACCAAAATACATAGCGATCCCCATGCTAAGTGCACTGGTTTGAGTTAATTTAATAACGTCAGCAGTAGGTCCTGCACCAATGTCCCATCCTAAGTATGCTGACGCATAATAGGCCATGCCGGCGGGAATAATTGCAATGATCATAATGTGGCTGAGGGAATAAAAATAGCTTTCATGCTTTTTATCAATGGTCTGCCATTCTTCTTTTGGATGAGTGTAAATACCCCACAGGTGACTTAATATCATACGCTGCCTTGCTATGTAACAAAATAGTTACATTGATAGTAAATCATTAACACTATATTAACAATAGGGCTGTTCACCGCTCAAAAAACTAAAAGGTTAGTACCGTCGTTGTAATTGACTCGCGCGTTTTATAGAAATTTATTTACTCTTGAAGAGAAATATTTTTTGTTCGCAATTATTTAGCCTGTGCCTAAACTACGCGAGTTAAAACCAATCCTTTTATTCGGAGTTTGTATGAAATTAACGTTATTAGTAGCCGGCCTTCTTTTTGCTGCTTCAGCAATTGCTGATGACCGCCCAGTAGCAGACATGGATCTGATTTTAGAGCTTAAGCAATATTGTGCCGATGTTGCAACTGAAGACGGTACGGGTGGACTTTCATTAGACGCGTTTTTGCTGGTATGCGTAAATGATGAGCTTGATTCAGAAGGTTATCAACCAATTACAAAGTTACCATAGTAGCCCGTTCTATTGAGTACTAGCGTGTCATGATATACCGTTGTTTTGTCAGCTAGGTAAGGCGCGTTATTGGAACTTAAACGGAGTTGCTTTTGCAATTCCGTTTTTAGCATAATTGATCTCCTACCCCTTTTACTAACGGCAGTTTTCTAACAAAATTTTGTTTTGGGCACCAGCAGCCGTAATCTAACTAAACCTGTTGCACTAAACCTGCCCTGGAACTGCAATACAGTGCGTTACAACAACCTTAAAGCACTCAATAAACCTCCTATGTAAGTGATTGAACCTTGCGTCAGATGTTTAAAATACTCTCAAGACTGGTCTACTTTTAACTAACTGCGTATGATACTCGAATTGAAGTAAGGTATCCGAATTATGCAAATCAGTGATTTATTGAAACCTATCAACGGTTTTCTTTTATGTGAAACGCCACAACAGTGGGTGGAAGAAGCGTCAAAGCCGCACAATCTGTCTATTGTGTTATTGGACCATCTTGTCTGTGAGCTTAAAGATAATATGTGCATATAAGTTATTTTATATAAGGCTCGGGAAATGATTTCAAAAGACTCAAAGCGAAGTGTGTACCTCTATCAACGTTTCAGCTCAGTTGGTCAGGAAGGCAATAGCTCTTTGTATCGCCAAGGCGCAGCTCAAAGAGATTGGTTATTAGAGCACCCATTATGCGAGGTTGTAGAGTTAGAAGATACACCTCTCGTTGACTCTGGCGTTTCTGCATATTCAGGAAAGCATCTTGAGTCCGGTTCCCTTGGGCGGCTGGTAAAAGCAATTGAGGGAAATTTAGTTCAAAAGGGTTCCATTATATTGGTTGAGCACTTTTCACGTTTATCGAGAATGAACCAGACTGAGACTGGCAGACTACTTGATAAAATTTGGGATAAAGATATCACGATAGTTACGGCACGTGACCGGGGAGTCTACTCTCCTGAGATGCGAGAGGACTTAGCGACTAGATTGCGTTTGATTGTTGAAATTGATAAAGCCCATTCAGATTCAAAGTGGAGATCAGACAAAGTAAGAAGTTCTTGGAGTAGGCGAGAAAAGGAAGCTAAAGAGTCTGGTATTCCGCCAAAAATGAAAATGCCATTTTGGCTTAATAGAGAGGGACAGCTAAATGAATATGCTGAGGTTGTTAGAGACATTTTCACACTGCATGCTTCTGGCCTAGGGCAAGTAATTATTGAAAGGAAGTTGAGGAAGAAGTATGGCGATATCAAGCCTCTTGTTAACGTAAATCCAACGAAAATTATTCGCATAATTCAGAATGAAAAATGCATTGGCATAGTATTCGGAAGAAAATTATTTCAACCAGTAGTTGATGACGATACGTTCTATAATGCACAACGAATTTGTAAAGAGAGACTTTTTACAAGTGTCAGAGAGGATCGGAAGTGGCCTCTGCATGGATTAGTTAAATGCGGCAGCTGTGGCTCAGGAATGAGTATTCAGCAGTCTGCTGGTTCACTTCCTTTGCTTCGGTGCAGCAAGAAGCAGCGTTCCGGTGGAGATTATTGTGATGCGCCAAGCACATTTCCTTATGTAGTAGCCTATCATTTTTTTCTTTATTACGTAGAGCCAGTTTTTCTTTCGCATATGAGCGATACAAAAAGCAACCACGACGCAGAAAAACGAAAGCTGGAGATAGATTATAAGTTACGGAATCTGTACTCAAGTTTCAAAGAAGCCGAAGATTTATACAAAAAAAGACGAAGTGCCGGTCAACAAGCATCCCTCGCTTTAGGAGTTATGGATGATATTAACGATGAAATTGATGAGTTAACTCTTGAATTAACAGACCTTCAGGCTCAAATTAAGATTAGTAAAAACTTGGCCTCTATTTCGAAAGAAATACTTGAGCTTTCGTTATCTGATAGCAGCCAGTATAATCTTGAACTAAATAGATTAGGCCTAAAGATTTGGATTCGCCACAACGAGCTATATTTTTCTCTTGAAGGCGATAAGAAAATAGGGTCACTACAGTATTTAAAGTATGACCGTAAGCTTCTGGCGTATCCTTATAAGTTTAAAGGCGACAGTGACTTTTACAAAGTTGTTAAGCATTCCGGCAAAGTTAAATCTCAAGACTGGTCTATAGAAAGATTGTTGAACCCTCGTAAATCTTTTGATTCTTCACCCAAGCAATTGGCGAGAATGTTTGATGAGATATATAAGTATAGTAATCACATTCCGATATTTGGAAAGGAATCTGACTTCCCTAAGCCCTTTTTTGATTTATCAAAGAAAAAGATTAAGTAAATGAAAGAATTAGAACTAACAAAACTATTAAAACCGATAAACTCTTTTCTACGTTGTGCTTCACCCATAGAGTGGGTCAATGAGGCAACTAAGAAAGAAAACTTGCCAGTAATACTAAGGGATCATCTCGTTTGTGAATTAAAAGCGGCTCAGAGCGCAATGTTTTTAATACGCCGATACGTGGTTGATGCTGATAGCTCAAAAGCTTTGCTTGATTGGTTGAAACCTTACGAAGATTTTACTTATCGCCACGTCGGAAACTGGCGAGAATTGGAAAAGCTAAAGCTCAAAAAATTAATGATTGTTAAATCAGATGGTCGATACGGACAAGATTTAGTTGATAAGATGGTACTACTTATTCGTGAAGAGTTGCATCACTTTTATCAGGTTTTAGAGATGATGAGCGTTTACGATATTAAGTATGAGAACGTCAATTCCAGCCGCTATGCTAAGGGTATGCTTCAGTATGTCAAAACTCATGAACCTGACGCACTAATCGACAAGCTTATTTGCGGTGCGTATATTGAAGCTAGGTCATGCGAGCGGTTTTCTAAAATAGCACCGCATTTAGATAAGAAGCTAGGTGATTTTTATGTATCACTGTTGCGTTCAGAGGCGAGACATTACCAAGACTATCTCGCGTTGGCGGAGAGCATAGCTGGAAAAGATATTTCCGAGCGAGTTGCATTTTTTGGCGAGGTCGAGGCTGATCTTATTTGTTCTGTCGATCATGATTTCAAATTCCACTCCGGTTTGCCAGTGTTGAAGGAGCTAGCATAATTGTGTACTCACTACACAATTTCTATACGCTTCGCTAAAATTGTATGTTCGCATTCAAAGTGTGGCTACTAGAAACTTAGATGAAGAGAGTACGTTTTGCTCAAACTAAACAACATTATCAATTAACAGGTAGTAATTTGAACTAGTGTCATTACTAAGAGAACCTGTCGGTTTAGTTACCGATCGACTTTGTCGCATCGATACCAGTAGTTGGCGTTTTTCGGCAATCTGACTGTCTCAAATGAACGATAAGCATTCATACGTCTGGGTAAAATGCGACTGACTTTTTAATGTCCATGCCGTACTATGGACATTTCAAGCAAACAAGGTAATCTAGCTTGCTTGATAAAGACCTTGTAAGGTCGCGCTAATACACTTTTAGAGTTTTCGTGGAGTAAGGATGAACCCAGAACTTAAAGATATACCCAACCATATTTTGGAATTGGGTTTAGGTGTTCTATCGCAAGCGCAAAGAAACACTTTTTATAGCAGCTTTGGTTCTGACTCTTGTTTAGATGAGGGAATTTACGGTGTGCTTCAAGCAGCTCATGCAGCAGAGCTAATTTTAAAATCTGCAATCGCAGAGCAACACCCACTATTAATATTCTCAACTGTTCCCAAATCCACCAAAGTTGATGGTACTTTTCTTTCTCTAAACGATTTGTTTGAAAGTGGTAAGACAATTCAGTTCTTTGATTTACCTGAAAAGCTTTGGGCTACTACTGGCTATAAACTCGATAACTTAGAGCTATATCATTCGTTTGGTAAAGTACGAAACTGCATTCAACATTTTGCAACACCTGATATAGAAATAAGAACGGAAACAGCAAAGTTTATATATCAAGTCATAGATCCGGTACTCCATCACTTTTGGGATTTATTCGCCATTGAGTACGTAGATATTTGTGACCACGAATCCGACGTTTTTGATATGTTAGCCTCCAGAGGTGTCACAGCTCGCTATCCAGAACATTACAAAGAGTATGCAGAGGACGCGTACAAGAAACTCTAATAATCGTATTAACTCGCTCGCAGACTCGCTGGGACAATAACACGTAGGCTCAGTCGCTTAGCTCTAATTTTGTCCTACGTATTATTGCCCGCTATTCGGGCGTTAAATGAAGATGAGATCATCATGGATTGGCTAACTGAACTTCCCAGACTTCACTAGACAGTTTGCTGTTCCAAAAAATACGACTCTTCAAATTTAACAGGTGATACGCCACCTGTGTGTGAATGACGCTTTTTTGGATTGTAAAACAT
>Ga0115565_10000267_pt1 | contig 44910 bp, 41 predicted proteins | sample COGITO_mtgs_1105_FD_87199 | JGI IMG/M metagenome (GOLD analysis project Ga0115565, IMG submission 87199) | Pelagic marine microbial communities from North Sea - COGITO_mtgs_110530 | ecosystem: Environmental > Aquatic > Marine > Epipelagic | place: Germany:Helgoland, sampling site Kabeltonne... | reverse complement strand
TTAGGCTCTGATATCTTTTTTCCATATTCAATAGGCTAATAGTGTAATAAATATACTGAATATCAGATGATTACGAAAATAATAACATACTTAATAGTTGTATTTATTATGTGCCTAAATCAAAAAATTGATTTAACTTTAATTAGACAAGTCTAAAAGTGTCTTATGCAACTCCAAAACAATAGCTTTCGTTTTATTCAGTTTTTTATTTTTAATAACGAAGTCAGCTAAATTTATTTTATCCTCGTCCGCTATTTGATTGCCAATTCTGTCTAATACCTGATGCCTTTGACTATTATCTCTTGAAATGACTCTTTGAATACGTGCTTCCAATGGGGCGATAACAAGGATAATTCTATCGTAAAAATTTTCTGATCCTTGCTCAAAAATTAATGCGCTTTCTTGAATTACATAAGCATAATTTTGCTTTGCTTTCCATTGAGAGAAGTGAACCTTCACCTGTGGGTGAACCAATTTATTTAGCACTGCTAGCTTTTTCTTATCAGAAAATACAGAATCCGCAATAAATTTTTTGTTTAGAATACCACTAGAATAGGATTCATAACCAAAATACGCTTCTATATCCTGTTTTAAGGGTTCTAGACTATTCATTAGTTTTTTCGCTTCTAAATCAGAATTGTATATTGGAACACCCAAATCACTAAAAAGGCTAGCGACCGTAGATTTACCACTACCTATACCTCCCGTAAGCCCTACCGTCATAATGACCTGCGTATTATAAACTCCACTTCGTTAGTCATCAATTTAGCGTTTCCTAGGCTGTCAGGAAATTTGGTTAAGACAACGCGCAATTTATTTCCAGTATCTCCGGTGATCTTTGCGTAGTCTGCCTCCACGGTAAAATCCTTTTCTGTTAATTTTTTCAATAAGGTAATGTCACCTTGACTCAAAATATTTATTTCATTAGGAAAAGTTCTCACATTTATATTTTTTGGAATATTGAGAATTGTTATAGGAACCTGAATTAATTTTTCCGAAAATTTATAAGCTATGCCAGAAACAGTGATATCTTTAGGTGATACACTCGTATTTTTTAATGCAGCTGGTACTTGTAACTTCCTTTTAAATGAAAAATCTGTAGTAACCCCTTTAATTTCTAATGGAGCCGCATTAATACTCAAAATCGTATCTATTTCACTTTTAGGACCTTTTAATAAAACCGTTTCAGGATCTATTCCTATTTTTTCGTCAAGCGTATAGTTTTTAGGAAGACTTATTTTAATATCTGTTATAACTGAAACCTCCTTTACTATAAGTTCGGCAAAGTCTAAGAAAATTGTATCTGTTTCCATTTCAATAACTTCCATGCTTTCTGGTAGCTGATTCCGAATTTGCTTCTTATAAACCTCTGGGGGTATAAAAAAATTAGAACCATCTGTCATTGTTTTTGAGATATCCAATGCCACAAACTTCTCTCTTAGTTGGAAAGCAATAAATTGAAAGCCTACCGCTTTTAGTCTAACTTCAATCTTTTTTTTCGGCGTATCCGATAATAAATACCCGTTTAATGAATTTGAATACTTAATCGTAAAGGCAGTATTACTAACATATAATCTAGACAAATTACTAAGCGACCAAGCTAGCGTGGATAGAAGTAAGAAAAAGATAAAAACTTTTACCTTTCTTTTTTTAAGTCCGTTCTTAATTCGTCTTATGAGTACCCGCATTTATTTAAAAAATAATTTAGGAAAAACCTTATTCGGTTCTTTAGTACTTAAATTTAAGATTATAGTAGATTTAATAAAGCCGTAGCCATACCCCATAAATTGTACTAAAGTTGCCCAAAGTGCTAAAGTAGCTATTTTAATACTTCTTGTTTTAACTAAGGCGTCTACAAATAGTACACTGAAGTAGAATCCATAGCAATACAACCCTAAAAATTGACTGTAGACTATTAGTACAAACCAAGCCATAACAAATCCTATTATAAAAAGTGAAGGAAACCAATACGTGATTTTCCTAGTTTGTGGATGCCAAAGATTTAAAATGGGCCTCACCATTCCAAATTTTGTTACCTGAACATAAAATTTCTGCCAGCCTATTCTACGTTTATGATATACAAAGGCTTTGGTAAACAAAGAAGTTTCGTAGCCTTTGTTCCAAATTCTAATCGTCAAATCTGGATCTTCACCAGGGTGAATGTTTCCAAAACCACCTACGCTGGTAAATAGTTCTTTTGATATTCCCATATTATAACTTCTAGGCTGAAACCTTGAAAGCGCATTTTTATTACCCCGGATTCCTCCTGTAGTTAAAAACGAAGTCATTGTGTAATTAATGGCTTTTTGAACTGAAGAGAAAGATTCATGTGCTGCATCTGGCCCACCAAAGCAATGGACAAATTTACTGCTCAGTAATTTGTCAACAGTAAGAAGATACTGGGGCGGCAAGATACAATCAGAATCTAAAATGATAAAGTAAGTACCTAGCGCACGCTCCATTCCAAAATTCCTAGAGTCTCCTGGTCCTGAGTTTGGCTTTTTAAAATAGGAGATTGTCAGGTGCTCTTTGAAATTGGCTACAACATCTTCACAAGAAATTGTAGAACCATCCTCTACGATAACAATTTCAAAATTCTTACTATACGTTTGTTTTAATAGGCTAGACAAAAGTTCTTCTACTTCGTCTGGCCTATTAAAAACAGGTATTATAAATGAAAAAGATATTTTCATTTTTCTCTTTTACCAACAATATTTATGTATGTAGCTAGATTGCTAGCTACACGTAAAGTATATTATTTTAGAATTTCTCTATAACTTCTTGACTTACTCCTGTAGTAGAAAAACCACCATCATGAAATAAATTTTGCATAGTTACTTTTCTTGTAAGATCGGAGAATAAGGTCATCGTATAATTTGCGCAATCTTGAGCTGTGGCGTTTCCTAAAGGAGCCATTTTTTCAGCATAGCTAATAAAGCCATCAAAGCCTTTTACTCCTTGACCCGCAGTTGTGGCGGTAGGTGATTGTGATATTGTATTTACCCGAACGTTCTTATCTTTTCCGAAAAAATAACCAAAACTACGAGCTACAGACTCTAGATAAGCTTTGTTATCTGCCATATCATTATAATCTGGAAAAACACGCTGAGCTGCCATATATGTTAAGGCCACTATACTCCCCCACTCATTCATAGCGTCTGCTTTATACAAACACTGCATTACTTTATGAAAAGAAAGTGCAGAAACATCCCAGCCCTTTTGGGTAAAATCATATTTTTCATCTGTATATGCTCGTCCTTTTCTAACGTTTACAGACATACCAATGGAATGTAGTACAAAATCTAATTTACCACCAAGTATTTCTTGTGCTTTAGTAACAAGATTTTCTAAGTCTTCTACACTAGTAGCATCCGCAGGAATTATCTCAGATCCTGTTTGTTCTGCTAACTCTTTTATTTGTCCCATTCGCATGGCTATAGGAGCGTTTGTAAGTACAAAAGCACCACCTTCTGCATGTACACTTAATGCTGTTTTCCAAGCTATAGAGTGCTCGTCTAATGCTCCAAAAATAATTCCTCTTTTACCTTTTAATAAATTGTACGCCATTTCTAATGCCCTATTTAATTAAGTGTTCAAATATATCTAAAATAAACTGGTATTTAGCTCAACAACTCTTTGGCATGTGCCAAAGCAGCCGCAGACAAGTCTTTGCCTCCCAACATATGCGCAATTTCATCTATACGTTCTTCTGTCGCTAAAAACTTCATGTTCGTCTTGGTCCCTTCTGGTGTATCTTTTTTAAATACTTTAAAGTGTTGATGTCCTTTAGAAGCTACTTGTGGTAAATGTGTTATGGAGAATACTTGCATTTTTTTACTCATCTCTTTCATAATATCTGCCATTTTGTTTGAAATTTCACCAGAAACTCCAGTATCTATCTCATCAAACATAATAGTGGGCAAGTTCTCGTATTTTGATAAAATTGCCTTTATTACTAGCATAATTCTAGAAAGTTCCCCTCCTGATGCTACCTTTTTCAACAATCCATAATCACTACCTTTATTTGCCGTAAATAAAAATAAAAGGACATCCATCCCATTCTCCTTAAATTCTGTGGTGGGTATAAGACTAATTTTAAATGATGCATTAGGCATCCCCAACAAACCCAAATTAGCTTCTAATTGTTTTTTTAGATCAGAAATTATTTTATTTCTCTTAGCTCTTAAATTAATACTTTGCTTCTGTAATGTACTAGATAAAAGACTCATTGACTTTTGCTTCGCATCAATTGCATTAGTAATATTAGCTGTCTCAAAAACAGAATCTGCTAGCTTATTTTTTATAGTCGTTAATTCTGTAATAGTAGAAACACCATGCTTTTTTTGAAGACTATAGATCAATTGTAATTTAGCACTCGTTTCTTCTAATAATTTAGGATTTGGCTCTAAGCCTTCTTGGGCAGCTTGTAGTTCCTCAAAAACATCTTCTAACTCTATGGTTACGGATTGTATTCTTTCTTGTAGCACTTTGTAGGTAGTACCAAAATTTTGCAGTTTTGAGAAACTTGATTTTACTTCTGAAATAACTGATAATACACCTAAATCATCTGCTCCTAAAAGTTGAGCTCCTTTAGAAAGTTCTTCTAAAATCACCTCTACATTATTAAGTTGCTCGTAACTACCTTCTAATTCTTCAACAATACCCTCTTTTAGTGGTGCAGCTTCTAATTCTGATAAAAGGAACGTATTATAATCTTGCTCCTTCATTGCATTTTTCTGAAAATCTAAAAGAGTATTAAGTTCTTTTTCTATTTTTTTAAATTGTTGTAATGATTGAGTATATACTTCTAAATCACCCTTATTTTTTGCTAGAGCATCTAATAATTTAAATTGAAAATCATTCTCCGTAGCCTGCTGTGTTTGGTGCTGAGAATGTATATCTATAAGCTGAGATCCTAAACTGGAGAGTACCTGCAGCGTTACTGGGGTATCGTTTATAAAAGCTCTAGATTTACCACTAGGCAATATTTCTCGTCTAATAATAGTCCGCTCCTCATAATCTAAATCATGTGTAGTAAAGAAGCCTTTTAAACCATATTCATTAATAGTAAATTCCGCCTCTATAATACATTTTTGCTCCTTGTTACGTAGTGAGGTAAGATCTGCTCTTTTGCCCAAAACTAAGGACAAACCACCTAGCAAAATAGACTTTCCTGCGCCTGTTTCGCCTGTGATTACCGTAAACCCTGTAGATAAATTAACCTGCAGTGTATCTATTAAAGCGTAATTTTCTATGGAAAGCTTAGATAACAATAGACCTATATTTAGGCCTATAAAGATACGCTTATTCTTATATTATTAAGAATCTTAATAAGTAATATCATTCCAAGTGCTAGAATATAGTGGTGCTATCCTATTTAAAGTCTCTTTTAAATTCACCAAATCTAGCTTTGGACCATCAGAAAAAATATTCTGGATTTCATCTGATTTTGCATCAAAAAATGTCTGGATCAAGAAAGCATTTGGGCGTCTGTTAATCATTGTTTCAAATAATTTCATAGAGCCAGCAATTACTTGTTTTCCTGTACTGCTATTATCTCCTAAAATATCCAACCCCTTTCTATGGTAATTATACATCGCTACCCTATACTCCCTATAAGTATTAGATAATAAATTATCTACAAGCTCAAACCTACTTCTATCTGTAGATTGTCCCCAACCTGTAAAGTTACCACCTTGTGCTTGAGCTACTATATTCTGAGCCTTTCTAAACATTTCTGTACCGCCTTCTAAAGAAAATGTGTCTGCATCTAAACCAAGAATAATGTATGCATAATACGCTACCATCCCCACTAAGTTGGAATCGATCGTATTTTCATTAAATATCAATGGTTGAAATTCTATATAGCTAAAATTAAATTGGTTGTCTTTATAATTAAAGATAGGACTTTCGTAAGATGCATTAAAAACAGGTCTTGATGACTGTATTTGTATGTTGCCTTTAAACCTATCTGCATCATATTCGGTTATGGTAATAAACATTTGGGTGTTTACTCGTTCATTTTCCTTATAAACTCTGTTACTCCATTTTGTCTTATTTACAAAGTCATTTAAAGAACGCTCAAGGGTTTGAAATATTTGCTGGTTTGTCTGCGAAACTTGATCAGCATTCACGGTAATGTTACATTTTAAATCTTGCGCCGTTAGGTTAATAACACCAATATAGAAGCTGAAAATAAGAATTATGTTACGCATCATATCTTTTAATAATTTCATTAAAAATATCCGTAGCCACGGCGGCCTTCGTCTTTAATTCAAACGTCTGTATTGCTAAATTGGCATCGATAAATTTAATTTTGTTTGTAGTACCGCCAAATCCTGCACCTTCATCATTTAGAGAATTTAGCACAATAGCGTCTAAATTTTTTCTCTTTAATTTACCAATAGCATTCTCTTCTTCATTTTCTGTTTCTAAAGCAAAGCCAACCAAGTATTGGTTGGCTTTAATTTCACCAAGAGATTGCAAAATATCTTTTGTACGCTCTAGTATTATATCTAGGGTAGCACTACTTTTCTTAATTTTATGTAACCCTATGTTTTGCGGTTTATAATCTGCTACTGCCGCCGCGCAGATAACAATGGTTGCCTTTGCAAAATACGCATGCGATTGGTTATACATCTCTTCTGCCGTAGTAACTCTTACGAGCGTTATAGATTCATCTATGACATTTAAATGGGTAGGCCCCGAGATTAAGATAACACGAGCGCCCAACCTAGCTGCGCGGTTAGCTAATTCGAAACCCATTAAACCTGTTGCATGATTTCCTATGAAACGTACAGGATCTATAGCTTCATGTGTGGGTCCGGCTGTTATTAGTACTGTCTTGTTCCTTAAGGGTAAACCAATGGCTATAGTAGTACCTATAAAATTTATAATTGCTTCTGGCTCTGCCATTCTACCTTCGCCATGTAAGCCACTAGCTAATTCTCCTGAAGTAGCAGGTATCATGTGGTTACCGTATGATTGTAATGCCATTAAAGATTTTTGCGTGCTAGGATGTTTAAACATGTCTAAGTCCATGGCTGGCGCAAAATACACTGGACATTTTGCAGATAGGTAAGTAGCTAATAGAATACTATCGCAAGTACCAGACACCATTTTGGCCATGGTATTAGCGGTTGCTGGTGCAATAATCATCAAGTCTGCCCAAAGTCCAAGAGCAACATGGTTGTTCCAATTGGTTGTGTTCCCTTCTGTTTTTATAAAGTTGATAACAACTTCATTTTTAGAAAGCGTTGCGAGTGTAAGTGAAGAAACGAAAGAGCTGGCACTATCGGTTAAAATTACTCTAACGTCTGCACCAGCTTTTATTAATAATCGTACTAAAAACGTGGTTTTATAGGCAGCTATACCTCCTGTAATTCCTAAAAGAATTTTTTTTTCACGTAGCATAGGACTAAAGATCCTTTTCAGTATTCCTATGATATATTTTATCCATTAGCCATTCCTCTACCGCCATGGCGTGTGGTTTTGGAAGTTTTTCGTAGAACTTAGAAACTTCTATCTGTTCCTTATTTTCAAAAACTTCTTCTAAACTATCGCTGTAAGTAGCAAATTCTTCTAACTTTTCTAATAATTCCTTTTTAATTTCTGAATTTATCTGAACCGCACGTTTAGATGCTATAGAAATAGCCTCATAAATGTTCTCCGTTTTGCTATCAAACTCATTTTTATTAATGGTTACTGTAGATACAGAGGCTTTTGAATTCTTAAGATCGTTCATATTCATACTTAAACTATTTATTTTAATTCTGCTGTAAAGTTTTCGAGTCCGTTTTCTATCCTTTTTAATAGTGCCTTAGTCTCTTTTTCAAATTTGGTTTCTGGATACTGTTTAATAAACGCATTATATGCAGTTTTCGCACTTGTTAAGCGCTCTTCCTGTATTCTTTCAAAACTATTAAGAGCCATATATGTTAAGGCATCTACCTTTAGAAATAATGCGTCTTCTCTATATATAGATCCTGGAAAATCTGCCACAAAATTATCACTAGCGGCCACTGCGGACTTTAACATATCGTAATTAAATTCTCCCAACTTATTATACTGCTTTACTATCTCATAAGCTTTACGCTCTTTTTTAGTAGTAAGCTCCTGAGCCATGCTATTCGCTTCTTTAAAATAAGTAGACTCTGAATAAGAATTAATGAAATTTTGCAATTTTAATAGTGCTTTATCCGTATCCGTCTGGTCTAAGGAATAGTTTGGAGAAAGTTTGTAATAACTCTTTGCTCCTAAAAAAGAAGCTTCTGTAGTTTTATCGCTTTGAGGATAGGATTTAATGAATCGCTCAAATTGATAACCTGCGGTGTTGAAATCTTCCAACTCATAGTAACTATTAGCTAAGAAAAACATAACCCGCTCCCCTTGAGGTTTTCCTATATATTTAGAAGCTATCTGCTCTAACAGCCTATTAGCACGTTTAAAATCGCCACTATCATAAAAAGACTGGGCTAGCTCGTACTTTGGTTTTATATCTTCGTTTTTAAGTACCTTCTGATACTCATTGCATGATAGTAAAACCATACAGCATATAATAGAAAAATAAAATGGAAATCCTCTTAAAAGCATTCTGCGAAATTAGTAATTATCGGTGAGTTTAGAAAACAATTTTGAACAGGGTCTATTTCATAAACTATTAATAGTTTTGAAGGATATGAAAGCAGTGTTTAAAATTAAACTGGCACCTTAGAAACAGCGTACATAAATAATCCCAATTTTTGTTTTAACGCTTTTGTCGCAGATACCAATGGTAGTCTTACGGCAGATGTACAGAAGCCTAGCAACTCAAATATCGCTTTGATTCCTGCCGGATTGCCCTCCTCAAAAATAAGAGACATGCCGTCTTGTAGTAAGTAATGTAATTGAAACGCTTTTTTAGCATCACCATCCAAACCTAAACGAATCATTTGCGCATACTCTTGGGGCAAGCCCTGAGCTAAAACAGAAATCACGCCATCTCCACCAGCAAGCACCGTAGATAATGAAGTGATATCATCTCCTGAAATCATAAGAAAATCATCAGGTTTCCTTTTTATTATTTCCATTGCCTGCACTAAGTTACCAGAAGCTTCTTTAATACCTATAATATTATCAAAATCTCTGGCAAGTCTAAGTGTAGTAGCAGGTAACATATTACTGCCTGTTCTACCTGGCACGTTATAAAGTAAGATTGGTTTAGGTGAGACTTCGGCTATAGCCTTAAAATGTTGATAAATACCTTCTTGCGAAGGCCTGTTATAGTAGGGAGAAACAGATAATATAGCACGAAATGAAGCAGTATTGGTTTCTTTAATTTCTTCAACAACTGCACGTGTATTATTGCCTCCTATACCCAAAACTAAGGGTAGCTGCTCGTTGTTAGCCGCTACTATCGTGTTTATTACTAGTTTTTTTTCTTCCTTTGATAAAGTTATGGACTCTGCTGTGGTACCCAATGCGACTAAATAATCTACTCCACCAGTTATGCAATGTGCAACAATTTTTTCTAAAGCAGCTACATCTACAGCACCGTGTTCTGTAAAAGGAGTTATTAGAGCAACACCTGTACCTCTTAATTCTTCCATCTTATAATTCTTTTAATATCTCTAAATATTTTTTTAATTCGCTCTTAAATAGTTGAAAGTCTGACATTGGCACTTCAATCATCAAATCATTATACTCGCTTCCTACAGACCTAAAGCCTACTCTTAATCTAGTTTTTGCCTTTACCGACATTAAACGCAGCAACAGTGCATCTTCTGTATAGTAATTTATAAGCAAATCATATTCTCTATTTAAAAATTCAACTGCATAGCTATTTTCTATAGCCCCCTTCCAGCCAAGATCCTTGTCTGAAAATACAGGTGTGGCGTAAGGCGAATTCTCATCATATGTACGTTTGTAACCTATTATTTTAACAGCACTAGGATTTATATTTAGTGCGACCACTAATTCATTAAAACCTTCTGAACTAGGAAAATTATCTAAGTCTACAATACAACCAATAGTTCGTATACCTCTCTTGCCTTGCCTATAAACCCTAACATTCCTTAATGCCTTTATGATGAATCTGTGACCAGCCCTTTGTTTTAACTTGTCTACAATTCGCTTAAAAAACATGTACTTTTACGTTTTTACAAAGGTAAATAATATACTCCTACGCTATGGCTAAGGTACGTTACATAAAAATTTTAAAAATACAACTTTTTGTTACATTTATAACATTGTGTAGTTGTATTAGCTTTTCTACTTCTGATAAAAATTTTTTAGTGATAGAAAATTTACAGCTCACCGTGGAGAACTCTTACGCATTGGATTCCACAGTAGAAAAATTTATAATACCTTACAGGAGTAGGATCAACACTATTTTGGATAGCACTCTTGCCTATGCGCCAATAGACATAACAAAGACAGATGGAGCTTTAAATACAACCGCTGGTAATTTATTAGCCGATATTGTATTAGCCCAAGCAACTCCTATCTATAAGAAACGTACTAGCAAAAAAATAGATTTTGTATTATTAAATCATGGGGGTATTAGATCTATAATTTCTAAAGGAAATGTTTCTTCCAGAACAGCATATGAAATAATGCCATTTGAAAATAATATTGTTGTAGTGCAGTTAAAGGGTACAACCGTTTTAGAGTTAATTGATTATCTAATTCACTTTAACAAACCACACCCCATTGCAGGTATACAGGTGGTGCTAAATAACGATAATAGTCTGAACAGGGTAACCATTGGAAATGATGCTATTGACTCTGATAAAATTTATACTGTAGCTACTTCGGACTATCTAGTAAAAGGCGGCGATGATATGGTTTTTTTCAAGAACGCTATTTCAACTACTTCAATAGATTATAAAATTAGAACCGCTTTAATTGATTATTTTATTAGAATAGATACGCTACATACCCAAATTGATAATCGCTTCTACAGATTGAACAGGTAATTATGAAAAGAAGAAACTTTATTAAAAACACTGCTGCTTCTGCATCATTACTTACGGTTGCTGGCTTATCTCTACATGGTTGTACCAATGTAAAAAAGCATATTACTATCTTACATACTAACGATGTTCATAGCCATATAGATCCTTTTCCTAAGGATCATGCGAACTTTCCTAACCAAGGTGGTCTGGCACGTAGAGCAAGTTTGGTAGCTAATGTACGTAATGAAAACCCTAATACGCTCTTGTTTGATGCTGGCGATATTTTTCAAGGCACCCCTTACTTTAACTTTTATGGGGGCGAGCTTGAGTTTAAATTAATGAGTATGCTGCAATATGATGCTACAACCATTGGAAATCATGATTTTGATAATGGTGTTCATGGACTACTTGCCCAAATACCATATGGGAAATTTGATTTTATTTGCGCTAATTACGACTTTACCAATACTGTATTGAATGGTTTTACAAAACCCTACAAAATTTATGAGAAAGATGGGGTTAAAGTTGGTGTATACGGTTTAGGTATTGCTTTAGAGGGTTTGGTTACTAAACAGCTTTATAAAGAAACGAAGTATCTAAACCCATATGAAATTGCTCATGATTTAGAATACACACTCAAAGTTGAAAAAGAATGCGACCTAGTTATATGCCTCTCTCATTTAGGTTATAAATATGAAAATCTAAGCAAACCTAGTGATGTACTTTTGGCTGCCAAAACAAGATATACCAATTTAATAATTGGTGGGCATACTCATACTTTTTTAAAAACTCCGACAAAAATTACCAATGTTTTTGGTAATGAGGTATTAGTAAACCAAGTAGGATGCTTTGGTGTTCACGTAGGCAGGGTAGATTTTTATTTGGATTTGGAAACTATTAGAAATAAGGCGCAAGTTCTTAAAGTATGATTCAATAATGATAACTAACTCTCCAACTTATATTATTAAAATGACACTTAACTTAACACATATTAAATAGCTATTAATAATGAGTTTCTATCAAAAAGCCTTCTCTAATTAGAGAAGGCTTTTTGATAGAATATAATTGCTTAAATTATTATGTATAATTATAGATCGCTTAAAAAGCTACCGTATAAATCTTTAAATTCGATGCCATCTTCGTAGCGTTGTTTGTTTAACTTCTTGTTAGAAACTAACCCCCATAAAAGTAATTCCTTTAAGAAGTAAACATCCTTTTCTTCGAAGTCTGGTTGGTGCGTTTTAACCAATTCATTCAACTCAGGAATGCTATCTAACATTCGCTTATATTCTGCATCGGTAAAATCGTCTAATAACTCAAAGCCCTCTCCTTGAAAGAACCAATGTAGCAATCCGTCATATGGCGTTTCTGCATCTTTGCGTTCTAGCTTATTTATTTTAGGGAAGTACTTTGGGAATAAAGTTTTCACAGCATCATCTATCAAAATTTCCGCTACACCGTCTGCACCTTCTTGTTCCCCTTCGTATACTAATTCTATTTTACCAGTAATTGCAGGGATTACACCTAAGAAGTCACTCAAACGCACCATTGTGGTTTCTGCTCCCGTGAGTAATGCTCGCCGTTCTGCAGTACTTAGTAAATTCTCAAAGGCTGTAATACTAGTTCTTGCACTTACACCGCTTTTAGCATCTACATACTCACTACTACGTGCCTCGAAGCTTATTTGCTCTAAAAGATCTTTGGCTAAGTCTGGTACATATATACTATCAACTTGCCTATTGTCAAGTTTAGCCTCTTGCGCTGTAATTTTACGTGCAGTTTCAATATCATCTGGATAGTGTGTCAGAATTTGCGAACCAATCCTATCCTTAAGTGGGGTAACGATACTACCTCTATTGGTATAATCTTCTGGATTTGCAGTAAACACGAATTGAATATCTAATGGAAGACGCAGCTTAAACCCACGAATTTGAATATCGCCTTCTTCTAGAATATTAAATAAGGAAACTTGTATCCTGGCCTGTAAATCTGGCAACTCGTTTATAACAAAAATACAACGGTTAGCACGGGGTATCATTCCGAAATGAATAACACGATCGTCTGCGTAAGAAAGTTTTAAATTTGCGGCCTTTATAGGATCTACATCACCTATTAAATCTGAAACAGTTACATCTGGCGTTGCTAATTTTTCAGAAAAACGATCGCTTCTATGCAGCCACGTTAGCGGTGTATCGTCTCCTTTTTCTTTAATTAATTCTGTAGCAAACCTTGATAATGGTTTTAACGGATCATCATTAATTTCTGACCCTGCAACAACGGGCACCCACTCATCTAGCAAATGGAGCATTAAACGAGCCAAGCGAGTTTTTGCCTGCCCCCTAAGGCCTAATAAGTTTATATTATGTCTAGAAAGTATAGCACGTTCTAATTCAGGAATGACAGAATTTTCATAACCCCAAACACCCGTAAAGCTTGGCTCTCCGATCTTTAGTCTTTCCCTTAAATTATCTCTAAGTTCATCTTTAATACTCCTAGCAATATAACCCGAAGCTTTTAGTGCTCCTAATGTTCTAATTTCTGTATGTTTTAATTCCATATAGTATTCTTATAGCAATTTTTAGTCTAATTATTTTTCTCTCTACTGAACATGCTCCAACTTGTAATTATCTAAACTCCGCTACAATTTCTTTTTAATAAAGATTGCGATATAGCGGAACTCAAAAATAGTTAAGATTTATTTCAATTTTTTTCTTCTATTTGTTTCGTAATCTTCAAATATCATTTCGCCCAAACCTTTTAGTCCAGTAAAAAATGCTTTACCGTTGTTTGCCGCTGTAAATTCTCTTATAAACTTCTTTAAATAAGGATCTTCGGCTATCATAAAAGTAGTAATAGGAATATGTAACTTTCTTGCCTCCCTTGCCTTGTTGTAGCACTTCTCTACAATATAATCATCTAAACCTGCGCTATTTTTATAGTAAGTACCATCTGGCATTTTTAAGCAACTGGGTTTGCCATCTGTAATCATAAAAATTTGTTTATTGGTATTACGCTTTCTTCGTAGCATGTCCATAGCTAATTTTAAACCTGCTACTGTATTAGTGTGGTAAGGACCTACTTTTAAATAAGGAAGCTCTTTGATAGAAATAGGCCATGCGTCATTCCCAAAAACTAGGATATCCAGAGTGTCCTTTGGGTATCTAGTAGTTATAAGTTCTGACAATGCCATGGCTACTTTTTTTGCTGGCGTAATACGATCTTCACCATAAAGAATCATACTATGGCTAATATCTATCATTAGCACCGTACTCATTTGCGCCTTGTGCTGCGTGTCTTTCACAACTAAATCATTTTCATTTAGCTGAAAACGTCCTACCCCATGGTTTATCTGTGCATTTTTTAGACTCTCTGTCATAGAAATTTGCTCCAAACCGTCTCCATATCTATATTCCCGTAAATCTCCAGTATGCTCATCTCCTTGACCAGATTTACCTGTTTTATGGTTTCCAGAACCACTCCGCTTCATTTTCCCAAAAATTTGGTCTAACGCACGCTGTCTTATAATACGCTCCATTTTAGCGGTAATAGAGATTTTACCCAACTCTTTTTCATCACCTGCATCCACTCCATCCTCATTTACTCTAGGCGCCTCTTCAAATTCTTCTCTAATAAATCCTTTGTTCTTTAGATCTTCAATAAAATCCTCTATGGTGTATTCTTCCGTGGTTAATGCGTATTCTTTATCCAACTCTCTTAACCAATCAATAGCTTGATCAAAATCTCCTGAAGTATGGGTAATTAGTTCCTGAAATACATCGAATAAAATATCAAATGTGGATTGTTCCGGTGCCTTATAAGGCTCAAAGCGGAACCCTTTTCTTATATTCATAGCCATGACTTAAAAATACCACTTTTACAGTGTTCGAAAACTATTTTTAGGAAATGTTAACGTAGTTTAATTAATTTTCTAATCAGTAAATTTTTTGAAATAGTGCTTGATTGACTACAATACTGGATAAATTAACAAACATAAAATCTAGAACGGCCGTATGACAATAAAATCTGATCTAGTACCTTTTAGTAATTTTATCAATACTCCCCCGCTCTGGCATGGCACTGCATTTGACGTTACCCAGTTTCAATTTCCCATAATAAATCTTAGCCGTTTTACGCCACAACCTATCTCTAATACCTTTCGACTTGGTCATCAAATGGAGGCTATTTTCAAACAGCTACTTGTCTATGATAGTACCTATAAAATCTTAGTTTCTAACTTACCCATAAGAGAGGAAAAGCAAACGTTAGGAGAAATTGATTTTCTTTTAGAACACAGGTTGCATAAGCACTTAGTTCACGTAGAGCTAACCTATAAATTTTATATTCTGGATACTGGAATTGCAGCACCACGATTGCAACTAATTGGGCCTAATCCTAAAGATGCTTTTGCCTTTAAGCTAGAAAAAATTAAGAATCAGCAATTTCCATTGATTCATACTGAGGCGAGTAAAAAGGTGCTCAAAAATTATGGTATTGATAGTTCCCTAATAAGTTCAGAAGTTTGTTTTAAAGCGCAACTTTTTATCCCTTATATTAAAAAAAATACTTTAGGTTCATTATTCAATACTGACTGTATCGTGGGGTACTGGCTTAAAATTTCAAACTTTGATGAAATCGATTTTGGTGTACACCGGTATTATTTTCCAGCAAAACATTATTGGGCAATTCCCCCTCATAATGAAGTATCATGGGTTCCTTTTGCAAATGCATTAAAACTAGTACGAGAACAGGCAACACAGAAAAGAACTCCTATGGTTTGGATTAAAAATATGGAGGGTCTTTTAGAAAAACTTTTTATTGTGTGGTGGTAGATTTTTTTCAAAATTTAAATCACTTTTATAGGTCATATATTTTATTTTCCTGTGAATTGCTTAATTTGAAAGGCGGCTATTCTAAGTGTAATTTGCTTACCCAATTAAATTTATAAAGTAGTTTTAGTCGAAATAAAATCGATGAAGTTCACTTTATGTATTTTATTTTACCATAGATAACAACAGGTTGTGTTTTATATAGTAAATTCAATTTATATGAATACTACCGTCACCAATTTTGGAAAATTGTATCTTATCCCTACTACTTTGGGTAATAGTGCTCCGTTAGAAGTTTTGCCTATTTCTATAAAAAAAGCTATTGAAAATATAGACCATTATATTGTAGAAAATGAAAAGACGGCTCGTCAATTTATAAAAAGTATCAGTCCCCGAAAATCGCAACCAGATTTGACTTTATTTGCACTCAATAAATTTACAGAAGATTCAGATATCCCAGTATTCTTGACACCGTGCTTAGAAGGTTTAGATATGGGCGTGTTATCAGAAGCAGGCTGCCCAGGTATTGCAGATCCAGGTGCCGCCGTTGTAAAGCTTGCACATGAAAAAAATATTCAAGTAGTCCCTTTAGTTGGTCCTACATCTATAATTCTAGCTATGATGGCGAGTGGTTTAAATGGACAAAATTTTGCATTTAACGGATACTTGCCTATAGACTCCGCTGAAAGGAAGAAAAAGATTAAACAATTAGAGAAAAGATCCAAAGAGGAAAATCAATCCCAATTATTTATAGAAACCCCCTATAGAAATAATAAGATGCTAGAAGAGTTACAGCGTTCTCTTAATGCTACTACAAGAATAACCTTAGCGTGCGATCTTACACTTCCTACAGAACTTATTAAAACAAAGACAGTTACTGGTTGGAAAACTGAAAAATTAGATCTCCATAAGAAACCTACTATATTTATTATTCAGGGGTGAACACTAATCATGAGATAACATAACAGAAGATTGTTGAATTAAAGTCTATAGGTGATCTAGATAAAATTATTGGAGCGTAGCTATCCCTACAACTGCAAAAATCATAAAGTAAAATAATTCCTCTAAATTTTAGGTCTCCTTTTAGCCTTTATATTGGATATATCATAGCCTGTAAAACGTTTCATATAGTCTGCAATACTCGTGCCATAACTATCCTTAACATCTACTTTACCGTAAGATCTTAAATACCGCTTTACATTACCAGCACCGGCAAGATGTGCTGCTGCTAGTATACCAGATTCTGTAATCTCTAATCCTTGCATTTGCTCGCCAACAAACCACTGGATATCTCTTCTTAGAATCCACTTATTTCTAGCGATATTAATTTGAAAAACTTTTTCTTGCAATTCTGGATTTTTAAGAAATTCTGTTCTATTGTAAACACCCATCAAGGATAGGGTGTTTTTACCAAATTGGTATTTACCTAAATAACCAAAAGTGTTTACTCTAAAATAATTACCGCCAGATTCTTTAAAACCTATGGCTTCTCTAAAACCAATAAAGTTATTTGTTGTTTTAGGCATAATTCTTCCCAAATAGCAAACTTCATGTTCTTGGCAAGGAGCGCTGGAACTTTCAATTTCTTGTACTTTTAAAAATTCGGGAACTTTCACCTTAAAATTTAAATACCCAAACCCAGATAAAATAAATATCGATACTAATGACCCTGATACAAGAATCCATTTTTTCATAAAATTTATTTCTTGAGACTTACACAATAAGTTTGCTCAAATTGCAAATACGAAGGTAGAAAGTTATGTAAATGAATCTAGCACGTTTGTGTTAAATTTAATAACAACTAGCTGTTATATAGTAAATAGCTGTTGAAAAATCATCTTACAATTTTATTCCTATTCAACCATTGGACGTACTGCTGTTTGTTTCTGTTATGTTGGGCTAAATTTTCTGCAAACTTATGATAACCAAAGTTTTGCGTATCTGCAACAAAGTAAAAATACCTATGTATTTTTGCATTTAAAACAGCTTCTACGGCAGTTATATCCGGCATAGTTATGGGTCCAGGAGGTAAGCCAGAATGTTTATAAGTATTGTATGCAGACGTAGATTCTAAATCTCTATACAGGACTCTTTTTATAATGGTATTAAAATCATTACGTTGTTCTTTTACACCATAAATAACCGTAGGATCTGCCTGCAACTTCATTCCAGTACGTAATCTATTTAAATATACTCCTGCAACCTTAGGCCGCTCATCTACTTTGGCAGTTTCTTTATGAACAATGGCTGCCAACGTTACAACCTCAACCAGAGACAAGTTGACAGCCGCTGCTTTTCTTCTACGCTCTTCATTCCAAAAACGATCATATTCTTTATTCATTCTTAAAACGAACTCCGTAGCACTAGTATTCCAGAAAAATTGATAACTATTAGGTATGTAAAGTGCTAAAGCTGTCTGACTATTTAAACCTTTCTTTTTTAATACTAGCGGATCGCTTAGAGCTACATAAAGTGCAGCACTGTCTGCTTCAATTTGTTCAGAAAGGCGTTGTGCTAAATTTTGTAATCGTTCTTGATTATTAAAAGAAACTGTTACTGGAATATTTTGAATGCGAAGCGAGTTAATAATCTCATTGTTGTTCATGCCTTTTGTAATGCGGTACTTGCCTCCTTTTACATTATTCGCATATCCTTTTCTTACTGCAGCATCTTGAAAAGATGAAATGTCTTTAACTAACGGGATAATTTGCCTTTGTACATCTCTAAAAGAATCTGTAGACTTTATGTAAACAAAAGCTTCCTTATTATTAAACGAAGTATTCTCATTAAAAAATGTACCATATACATGGTACGCAAAAATGCTACACCCTACTATGCCACTGATTAGCACCGCAACTACTATTTTTTTCAAATACATATATTCTTTACTTTTTGCAAAAGCACCTCGTTCTTAAAATGCCCGTTATAAAAAATCCAATCTTCTTTAACTCCAACAATCTTAAAACCTAACTTCTTAAAAACGTGGAGTCCCCTTGTATTTGACTCTAAAATATTGGCATATAATTGTTTTAAGTCTAAAATACTGAAAGCATAGTTACAAAGTACTTCTAAAGCTTCTGAGCCAAACCCCTGCTCTCTTGCTGCTGTTTCTAATATTACAATGCCAACTCCAGCACGTTTGTGCTGCGGATCAAAATCAAATAGATCTATTAAACCAATGGCCTTTTCATCAATATCACAAATGACTAGGCGTAGTTGTTTTACATCAAAGATGTCTCTGTGGGCATTATCTAAATAAAGCTGCAAAACATCTTCGGAATATGGAGTAATTGTTCCGCTAATTTCCCAAACAGCTTTGCTATTCTCTACATTGTAAAGAAATGACAAATCTTTTTGTTCTAGAGCCCTAAGAAATATGTTGGTTCCTTTTAAAGGCTTCATAGAAAAACACCTTTAAATACTTGTTCTGCCTTGCCACTTAGAAATATATTTTTAAATCCAGCTCCATCTTTTTCAAATGTTACTTCTAGATTACCTCCCTTTGCATGTACACTTACTTTATTATCTACTACTTTACCTAAGGTAGCCATAGAAAGTGCAAGTGCAGTTACACCTGTACCACAAGATAAAGTCTCATCTTCTACACCTCTTTCATACGTTCTAATAGCAAATTCATTATTACCCTTCTCTTCTGCAAAGTTAATATTGCTTCCTGCTTCACCATATAGACCATATCTTAATTTGCGTCCTTCTTTAACTACATCAAACCTTTCTAAGTCAGCCACTAATTGCACATGATGAGGAGATCCCGTATTTAAAAATATTGCATTAGGCTTTGTATGAAGTTGAGGAACGTCTTTCATTTTTAACCGAATAGTTTCTTTAGAAACAGTTGCTTCATGAAGCCCATCTACCGCTATGAAAGTAGTTTTCGCTTCTATAATTCTCAAGTGAGCTGCAAATGCAACAATAGATCGTCCGCCATTACCGCACATACTCCCTTCCTTCCCATCTGCATTATAATAAAGCATTCTAAAATCTGTAGCTTCATCATTTTCTAGAAGTATAAGTCCGTCCGCTCCTACTCCAAACCTCCTATCGCAAAGTTTAGCGATTAATGCGGTATTTGCTTTTGGAAAATCCATATTCCGATTATCAATCATCACAAAATCATTTCCTGTGCCTTGATATTTATAAAAATCTATTTTCATATTTCACTATTCTGAATCGCAAATATACTATATAATTTAGGGTGTATTTTAGGGGTAACATGATCCAAAGCGACTAAAGGTGTTGTACTGCTTAAAGCATAAATGAATAAAAGACTTAATCATTTAGTGTCTTTTATTAACGGATGCTATAATGCTAATTGGGATCACACGAAAATCTTTTAATAAACCAAGTAGTGTATTATTCTACTGTTTTATATAAATCAAAATATCCTTAAAATCAGAACTATTTGGATTATAGGCAATAGTAAGAAATTATGTTAATTGATAAATTGCCCAATCCTAACCTACTATTACCTCTTACAAATTTCGAAATGCCGCCCTTATATTTCAATGAACTTAAAACGAGAATTTTTAATGTTCTTTTCACCAGAAATCCTTCCCCTTTAGAAGCATTATTCTTTTTTATATACCCTTAAGCAAAACACATCTATCTAGATCATAAAAAGCACTAAACAACAAATTTCAGATATGACTAAATTAAAGTAATTTTGCAGTGTGATTGAGACACTACAAGTTCGTTTAACATTAGCAGAAGAAGCCGAAGAAGGAAGCCTAAGAAATAAGGCTGAGAAAACACTGGGTCTACAAGGGAAGAAGTTCTCATATAAAGTGCTTCGCAAATCTATAGATGCCCGAAAGCCTACCATTCTCTTTAATTATAAGCTAGCTATTTATATAGCCGAAGCCGCACCAAAGGAAAATTTAGATTTCTGCTACAAAGATGTTAGTAACGCTAAACCTATTCATATAATTGGTTTTGGACCCGCAGGAATGTGGGCAGCTTTACGCTGTTTGGAACTTGGGTTTAAGCCCATTGTTTTAGAACGCGGAAAAAATGTAAAGGATAGAAGGCGTGACTTGAAAGCAATAAATCAAGACCACATTGTTGGAGAAAATTCTAATTATTGTTATGGCGAGGGCGGCGCTGGTACTTATTCTGATGGTAAACTCTATACCAGAAGTTTAAAACGTGGCGATGTAAGACGTGTTTTTGAGGGTCTGGTATACCACGGAGCTACGGAACAAATTTTGATAGACGCCCACCCGCATATAGGTACAAATAAGTTGCCAAAAATTGTACAAAATATAAGAGAAACTATTTTAGAGCGTGGTGGAGAAATTCACTTTAATACTAGAGTTACAGATTTTGAAATTTCAGATGGTATTATAAAGTCTATTCTTCTAAATAATGAAACAACAATAGCCGTTAGCCAAGTTATTTTAGCTACAGGACATTCTGCAAGGGATATATTTTATTTATTGCATGACAAAAAAATTCAGCTTCAGGCAAAGTCTTTTGCTATGGGCGTGCGTGTAGAGCACCCGCAGCATATTATAGATAGTATTCAATACCACTGTTCTGGAGAGAGAGATGCTTTACTACCCCCTGCACCTTACAGTTTAGTACAGCAGGTAAAAGATAGGGGTGTTTATTCTTTTTGTATGTGCCCTGGTGGGTTTATTGTGCCTGCTGCTACCGCAGCTGGTGAAGTTGTTGTAAATGGCATGTCACCTTCCAAGCGAAATAATGTATATGCAAATTCTGGTATTGTTGTAGAAATTGATGTTGACCTAGACATCCCAAAATTTGAAAAATTTGGCGTCTTGAAAGGGTTAGAGTATCAGAAGAGCTTAGAACGTTTAGCCTTTACTTCTGGTGGAAGGTCTCAAACTGCCCCTGCACAGCGTTTAACAGATTTTGTGGAAGGAACACTTTCTACCTCATTAAATGGAACATCTTACCAACCAGGTTTATTATCTGCTCCTATGCACTCCTTATTACCAAAATTAATTGGTGGCAGGTTACGCCAAGGTTTTACTGAGTTTGGAAAAAAAATAAAAGGATATTATACAGAGGAAGCCAATGTTATTGGTGTAGAATCTAGAACTTCGTCACCAGTCACTATCCCACGAAATGAGCAGTTAGCGCATCCAGAAATTAAAAATCTCTTTCCCTGTGGAGAAGGTGGTGGGTATGCGGGTGGAATTGTATCTGCTGCAATGGATGGCGAACGATGTGTAGAAGCTGCAAGCAATAATTTTTAACACACGCGATATCCTAGATCTGTAGTAGCAACATTACAGCGGTAATTATGCAATTTTAAATTCACCTACCTTTGCTTTCTTAATTTACGTATATACATTATGACATTTGAAGAACTCGGTTTAGCCGAACCTATATTAAAAGCCTTAAAAGAAGAAGGCTATACGCACCCTACTCCAATTCAAGAGCAAGCAATACCTATCTTATTAAGAGGTAAAGATTTGTTGGGCGTGGCGCAAACAGGTACTGGAAAAACAGCTGCTTTTGGTATTCCAATTTTGCATCACCTTTATGAAGGTATTAGTTTAAAGCAAACCAAAAGAAAAGTAAAAGCTTTAGTTGTTACTCCTACGAGAGAGCTAGCTATACAAATAGGCGAGAGCTTTACAGCTTACGGCAAACACACAGGACTACGGAATACCGTTATTTTTGGCGGTGTTAAACAAGGTAAGCAAGTAAATATACTTAATAGTGGTGTAGATATTTTAATAGCTACTCCAGGGCGTTTGTTAGATTTAATGAATCAAGGTTTTATATCTTTTAACCATTTGAAATTTGTGGTTTTAGATGAAGCAGATCAAATGCTAGACATGGGCTTTGTTCATGATATAAAAAAAATTATTGCCAAGTTACCTCCTAAGAGACAGTCTTTATTTTTCTCTGCTACAATGCCTAAGTCTATTGTGGCACTCTCCACTAAAATGTTGGGAGATTTTGAAAGAGTTACTATAAAACCAGAGCAAGCCACTGCAGAAAAAGTTACACAAGGGCTTTATTTTGTTAGCAAAGGTAATAAACCTAAGTTACTAGTACACCTGTTAGAAGACAAGCCAACGGAGTCTGTTTTAATTTTTTCTAGAACAAAGCACGGAGCTAATAAAATTGTGAAAAAATTAGGGCAAGCAGATATAGAGGCCGCCGCTATACACGGTAATAAATCGCAAACAGCAAGACAAAAGGCTTTAGGTGCATTTAAAGATGGTTCTTTAAAAGTATTAGTAGCTACAGATATTGCAGCAAGGGGTATTGATGTAGATGATCTTGCAATGGTAATTAATTATGATTTACCAAATGTATCTGAAACCTATGTACATAGAATTGGTAGAACAGGGCGTGCTAATGCTAGTGGTATTGCACTTTCCTTTTGCGACCAAGAAGAACGTGCCTATTTGAGAGATATAGAAAAACTTATCAATCAAAAGGTACCAAGAATGCCAGAGTATCCTTTTACGGGTGAAGATTCTGAACCAGAAAAAGATGACCGTGTTAGGAGACAACCGCAACCTAGATCTCGTAATACTACTCCTAATAGAAATAAAAGTGCTGGCACTGGCTATAAAGGCAAAAATAATAGGTATCGTCCTAATAGCAATAGTTCTAATTCAAACGATAATTAATTTATACTAATTTAGTTTTTTTAGCAGATAGCAACTTAACGGATTTCTAGACAATCTGGTCTTATGAAAAGACAGTTATTTATATACGGCAGCGGTCGCCATACGGTATCTTTTATTAAGTATATAGCGACTTGTACTGGTAAATTAGCTCCAAATATTTGTTTTATACCCACGGCTAGCGGAGACGATCCTGCATATATTCAACGGTTTTATGATGTTTGTAGAGATTTACCAGTAATACCGCACGTTTTACCTGTGTGGATTAACTCCTACGATCAAAAAAAAACATTTGAAGAAGTGATTTCCAGTATGGATGCTATTGTAGTTGGTGGCGGTAACACGCTAAACATGTTGGCCATTTGGAAAGCACAGGGTATAGATGTTGCACTTAAAAATGCATATATGAACGGTGTGGTTATGGGTGGTGGTAGTGCTGGCTCTTTATGCTGGTTTAATGGAGGTACTACGGATGCTAGGCCAGTAGCATTGAGTATTGTTAAGGGGCTTAGCATTATAAACAAAAGCCATTGTCCTCATTACAATTCAGAAAAATTTAGACGCCCACTCTACCATAATACTATTCTAAAAGGTAAATTAACTGACGGCTACGCTTGTGATGATGGCGCTGCAATCCATTTTATAGATGAAGAAGTAGCTAAAGCTGTTTCTCTAAGAGATGGGGAGCATGCTTATTATGTATCAATAATAGATGATAATATTTCCGAAAAAATTATATCTTCTACTATCCTATAATTTATTTGAACGATTACTTATATATTTTATAATAAGACTACTTTAAACTATATCATATAATTTACAGCGTGACGAACTTCATGAAAATATAAATTTTAGATAATTGATTATAAACTATTTAGTGATAGTAATTAAAATATAAAATTTACTATATTAGATTGTAGGAATTTTCAAATGATAAGAATACTTAGATCTTTTGGGTTCAGTACTGTTTATAACATTTCACTAATTTTTATTTTTAAGATTTCAATTGCAATACATCATGCACTAAAGATGATTCTCAAAATTCAGGCGAACCCACTAAATTCAATCGAGAGAATATATTCAATTATCTGCTAAAAAAAGGATAAGGATGGATATCTGCTAAATAGCAGATAATACATATTATCTGCTACAGAACAGATAATATGTATTATCTTCATAGTATAGAACTTTATATATAAGCATATGACCGCTGTTATTACAGGAGATATTATTAATTCTAAAAAAGGTGCCATTGATGATTGGATGCCTCTTCTTAAAACCGTGCTTGGTAAATATGGGAAAGAACCTCTAAATTGGGAGATCTTTAGGGGCGATAGTTTTCAATTAGTGCTCCCATCTAATAAAGCCATTATTGCAAGTTTACATATAAAATCTACTATTAAACAGTCTAAATTACACGATGTAAGAATGGCTATTGGCATTGGTGAAGTAGCGCATCAAGCAAACAAAATAACCGAAACCAATGGTAGTGCCTACGTTAGGTCTGGTGAATGTTTTGAATCTCTAAAAAAAAGAACATTAGCTATTAAATCTCCTAACGGACAATTAGATTTATATCTCAACCTGTATTTAAAACTTGCCGCTTTTACTATAGACCTTTGGAGTAGTACTGTCGCATCCGTTATCACTAAAACCATAGAGCACCCAGAAAAAAATCAGCAAGATCTAGCACTACTACTAAATAAATCTCAAAGCAATATTAGTGAAGCACTTAAAAGAGGTGGTTTTGATGAACTCATGGAGTTTAATGATTTTTTCGAAAATACTATTTCTACCCTATGATAGTATTATCTTTAAAGTTAGTACTCGCACATGTATTAGGTGATTTTGTATTTCAACCAAACACCTGGGTAGCTGATAAAGAATGTAATACCTACCGGTCTAAATACTTATACCTACATGGCTTAATTCATCTAATAACATTACTTCTCACTTTAACTTTTGATTGGACCTATTGGTTCGCTATAATATGCATTGTAATAAGTCACTTGCTTATAGACTTGTTTAAATTAACGCTTAGTAAAAAATTTAAGCGCAGCACTAGCCTTCTATTTGTGCTAGATCAAGCTCTACATCTATTAGTAATAGGTATAGTGGTAAACCTATACACTCCTTATAAAATACCCTTAAAGCAACTGTACACACCAGAAAATATTCTACTAATCTTAGCGATACTTTTTTTAACTTCCGTATCGACTATACTTATGAAAATAATTATGAGCAGGTTCAGTATGGAGGAAGATAAAACTGAAGATTCTTTAAAAAACGCGGGGCAGTTTATTGGTATTCTAGAACGTTTATTTGTCTTTGCTTTTATATTACTGAACCAATGGAGTGCCATAGGGCTACTCATTGCTGCAAAATCTGTATTTAGATTTGGTGACCTCTCTCGTGCAAAAGATAGAAAACTTACGGAGTATATTTTAATTGGTACCTTACTAAGCTTTGGTTTAGCTATAGCTACTGGTTTGGCTTACAAATATGGACATGCTTTAATTTGAAACACTTAAACCTCTACTCTTATTAGAATCTATTAAATAACGATAGTCGTCTAGACTAAAATCTAAAAATAACAAGTTTTTAAGTTCCCTTTCACAAAAGATAATAGGTACACCAACTTGCTAATCTTTGTAAGCTAGCATTGCTATTTTTGGTTGCCAGACCAGACAAATTCTCTACTTCTATACTCCCATTTTATAAATTGGGTAATACCAATTAAATTCAGATACTATATAAACTAGTTACACAGTGCTTAAAAATATCTTATTACTTCTTATCCATCATATCGCATTAAATAAGAACTAAAATTAGAGTGTATCTATAAAGACTACAAGAAATACCCCGTCTTAACTAATAAAATTTGATCAATTTAATAACTCAAGAAATGAAAGTGCAAATTTCTTAAAATTTGAGAAACTATAAATTAAAAAAGCTGTGTTTTAGTTTGGGATGGATCTAAAATTTCAATTCTATACTTCTCTTATAATATCTTTACATCTTGAACTATAGTAAGCAATAACATTTGTACTATCAATTAGCAAAAAAACGTATCACAACTTTTAATTAAAATAGACGTTAATAAATGTACCATTTAAAATCTAGAAAGCAAGAAATCTATTTATTTGTTACCAAACCCTTTCTAACACTTAAAAAGCTTAGTTAATCATGTCCAACTTACCTTAGTAATCTAATGCTACTGCTAGGCACATTTTACATACAGCACAAAAAAAATCTTGCTTACAAATTAACTAAAATGATAAGAAATATACTGTTCATACTTTGCTTTACTACCTTAATATCCTGCTCTAAAGATGAGGATCTAGTAGTTCCTGGTTCTGTAAATCCTGAAGCAACCGCCAACGTTCCTGTACAAGATTTTATGTGGAAAGCCATGAATTTTTGGTATTTCTGGCAACAAGACGTTCCCAAACTAGCGGACGATGCATTTTTAAATACCGAAGAAGGAGTACTTGAATATACTAATTTCTTAATGTCTAAAGAGGATCCTGCAGACTTTTTTAGAAACGCGCTACAATTTTCTGAAGATAATTTTAGCTTTTTTGAAGAAGATTACACGCAACTCATTCAATCTTTATCTGGTGTTTCTAGAAGTAATGGGGTTGAATTTGCACTCATGACATTTAATAATAGTAATGAAATTTATGGCGTTGTACGGTATATTCTCCCAAACTCAGACGCAGCTAGTAAAGATATAAAGCGTGGCGATATATTTACGGGTGTAAATGGTCAAACACTTACAGCTAGCAATTTTAGATCCCTATTATTTGGAGCAGATGCAACTTATACTTTAAATATGGCTGTTTTTGAGGAAGGTGCCATTGCAGAAACTAGCAAAACTGTAACGTTAACAAAAGAAACTGCGTTTGCGGAAAACCCTGTTTTTCTAACAAAAATATTAGAAGTTGCAGATCAGAAAATAGGCTACTTAGTATACAATCAATTTGTTAGAGATTATGATGATGCATTATATAAGGCTATTTCTGAATTAAGAGATGGAGGAATTACAGATCTTGTTGTAGACCTTAGATACAACCTTGGCGGATCTGTAAATTCTACACGGCTATTAGCAAGCATGATTTATGGTACAGACGGTGATGACCTATTTCTAAAAAAACGATACAATAGCAAAATACAAGCGCAATTAGAAAAAGACCAGCTAGAAATTTATTTTACTGATAAAGTAGGCAGTACAACAATAAATTCGCTAGAATTAAAGAAAGTATATGTTCTCACCACTTCGGCGTCTGCATCTGCTAGTGAGTTACTTATTAACTGCCTAGACCCGTACATGAATGTGATACATATAGGAGATGTGACCACTGGGAAAAATGAATTCTCTACTACCATGGTAGATGATAGGGAAAACACTTATTTATATTCCCCTAGCAGAATAAATAAAATAAAGGAAGGAAATAAATGGGCTATACAACCGCTTATTGGTAGAAATGAAAACTCTGTTGGTTTTTCTGATTATACAGGGGGCATAACCCCTGACATTATTTTAAGAGAAGATATAGCAAACTTAGGAGTTTTAGGTGCTACAGATGAGCCACTTCTAGCAAGGGCAATACAAGAAATAACAGGTGTCATTACTAATAAAAGAAAGAGATCTGTTCCTAAGCCATTTAATACTGTCTATAGTTCAAAAATGAATAATTTATTAAAAGATAATATGGTTGATGATACGAATTACTAGTTTTAGCAACAAACCGGTAAGATTAAAGTGTTACTAATAATTGGTGAATAAGAAACCCTATTTAAATTTTGCAATTATGTATCAACCTAAACATTAGCACCTTGTTTAGATTAGCCCTTTATTAGTAAATTTTTCTATAAGAGAGATCCGTTCGTCGTTTTTATACGTATTTGGTAGAGAGATCATGTATAATTAAAACGAAAAAAATGAAAAAATTATCTATTGCAAGTGTTTTATCAATAGCACTATTGGCTTCCTGTGTATCTAAAAAGAAGTATGTTGCCTTAGAAAGTAATCTTTCTCAAACGCAGTCTCAGTTAACCAAAACTAGAGTTGAAAAGGAAGAGTTAGAATCTAAAGTGTCTAAGATTGAAGCAAGAGTTACAGAATACAATTCTAAATTAAACTCTTTAAAAGAGATCAACGATTCTCAATACACTTCTGTAGACGATGTTGCTGTTATGAGTAACAACACTAAGGCGAACATGAGAAGAACGCTACAAAATGTAGATGCTGATAAATTGGCTGCAGCAAAAACGCTACAAGATTCTATGAATTTAGCAGTTTCTTATAAATTAAAGCAATCAATTTCTGATGATGATGCAGATATAGATGTCAGTATTGATAAAACAGTAGTGATGATTAATATTTCTGACGAACTTTTATTTAATACTGCTAGTTATACCGTAAGCACAAAAGCGGAAAACATTTTAAGAAAATTAGCAGATGTAATAAGGTCTGAGCCTAGTATGGAAGTGATGGTAGAAGGGCACACAGATGCTAGAACAATAAGCACTCCCGCACTTAGAGATAACTGGGATTTGAGTGTAAAAAGAGCTACATCAATTGTTCGTGAATTACAAAATTCTTATGACGTAGATCCAACGCAACTTATAGCGGCAGGAAGAAGTAGTTACTTACCTGTTGTAGAGAATGACACGAAAGAAAACATGGCTAAGAATAGAAGAACTAAAATTGTAATCTTACCTAATTTAGATAAGTTTTTTGCTTTGCTAGATACAGCTAGTCTATAGTTGAAGACAATTTTAAGAAAAAAAGGAAGCCAAAGGCTTCCTTTTTTTCTTCCTTGTTTTGAGAGCCCAAAGGATAGAATTGACGTAGTTTATCAATTTGAAAATCTACCAATAGATTAACTTATCTATTAGATAACCTATTATTACCAGCATAAACTAACTACCCACAATTACTATTATTATATTACGCTACAACTTATATGTTTGGTTCTTAGTGATAGTAGCAAAAACCAAAAATGAGGAATCCATATACCATTAATCGCGGCAACCAAAACAGCTAGATGCTTACAACCAATCTTTCTTTTTAAAATAAATAATCATTCCTACTAGTAGAATTATCATAATTATCCACACGTAATAATAGCCATATTCCCAATGGAGCTCTGGCATATGGTCAAAATTCATCCCATAAATACCTGCAATAAATGTAAGTGGAATAAATATAGATGCCATAATGGTTAGCACCTTCATCACTTCATTCATTTTATTGCTCATATTACTCATGTACATCTCCATAAGACTCATAGACATTTCTCTATAAATTTGAATGCTTTCATTAATCTCTAATGAATGATCTAACGCATCTCTAAGAAAAAGTTTGGTGTCTTTTGTAATAAGCAGACCCTCAGAATCTATAAGTCTACTAATTAGCTCCTTTACAGGATATATATATTTCCTAATTTTAAGTATCTCTTTTTTAAGAAGCTGTATATCATGTGCTACAGTTGGTTTTGGATTCTCGTAAATTTCATCTTCTAGTAACTCTATCCGGTGGTTAATGTTCTCCAAAATCAAAAAATAATTATCTATAATAGCATCTAGTAATGCAAAAAATAAATAATCTGCTCCCCTACTCCGTATACGTCCAGATTTTAGTTTAATTCTACCGCGCACCCCGTCAAAAACATCATCTTTTACTTCTTGAAAAACAAGTACGGTGTTCTCTAGGAGTACCATGGCAATATGCTCCGCTACAATTTCATTAGCATCATTTAGATAGAGCATTTTAAATACGCCAAAAATATGATTGTCATATTCATCAATTTTCGGTCGTTGCTCTGTATTTATGGCATCCTCTAGTAGTAGCGGATTCAACTCAAACTGCTTTCCTAAGCTTTCTATAAAAACCTCATCATTAATACCTACAATATTTAGCCAAGCAGTTTTATTAGAAGATTTGAGTTCTAATATATGAGCAATATCTGTTGTTGTTTCTTCCTCTAGAGATTCTGTATTATAGCTAGCAGCATAAACAATACTGTCTATCTTTTCTTTAGTACCCAAGTAGCTGATAGTACCAGGAGCTTTCCCCATCTTACTAGCTACACGTGATACTTTTTTTTTTCTTTTAGGAAGTCCGATTTTTCTTTGCACAATACTTTATTTTTAATTTAAAATTGAAGGTTATCATTAAATCACTATTCAAAATCTAATTTATTTAAGACCAAACCAGAACCTGGTGCTATAGACGTTAACTTAAAATTGTTACTAGGTATTAACGATGCTGATAACTGTTCTAGTGTAATTTCTCCACTACCAATTTTAAATAGTGCTCCCATCATCATCCGTATTTGATAGCGCATAAACCCTGCTCCTTCAACACTTAAAAGATAACTTGTTTCTGGGAAAAAACTTGCCGTTATTAAGGTGTTTTGTATAATTTTGCAATGGGTAATTGTTCTAACAACTTTTGTATTTAGCTGAAGCTTTGCGGTATAGGCAGAAAAATCGTGTGTTCCCTGATAAAGCAATGCCCCTTGCTTCATTATTTCTATATCCAAATTTGCTAAGACAGTAGTTAAAAATGGAGCGCAGTACGGGTGACTTTTTTTACCATAAGAAAATATGTATTGATATTGTTTCTGCTTAGCGTTTTGAATAATATTAAAATCTTGTGTGGTTGGGGTAATACTTGTAATTCGAATATCTGGTGGTAAATTTTTATTTAATAAGTCTGTAAAACTAGAGAGTTCTGGCAGTGCTTCGGCCTCTGTAAATAGCTCAAAAGCACCATCTAAAGAAGATACCTTGGCATCTGTTCTTCCAGCCGATAAAATTTTAAATTTCAGCGTAGGAAGAACAAATTGCAATGTTTTTACTATCATGCCTGCTACTGTACGCTGCTTTGGTTGCACCTGCCACCCACTATACCTAAACCCAAGGTATTCTAGGCGTACTAGATAGTAATATCGTTTTCTCTTCATGGCCATTATGGTTACGCTATTCTAAACACGTTTTTGAAGATTTCACTAATTTCTACAATAGGAATTCAAAGTTATAACATGTCTAAAAAATCTTGTTCTGAAATTATAGCGACCTTTAACTTAGTCGCTTTTTCCAACTTACTAGGCCCCATTTTAGCACCTGCAATGAGAAATGTTGTCTTTGATGAAATAGAGGCACCTACTTTACCGCCATTGTCCTCAATTAATTTTTTAAGTTCGTTTCTACTAACTATGGTAAATACGCCAGAAACTACAAATGTGTTTCCTGATAAGATAGCTGTTTGGTTCTTTAATTTTTCTGCGGATACTTCAAATTGGAGTCCACCATTTTTTAACCGACTGATTGCATCTATATTCTTTTCATTATTAAAGAATTGTACCACACTACCTGCTATCCGCTCCCCTATCTCGTCTACTGCAATTAGTCCCTCTACCGTAGCACCCATAAGAACATCAATATTCTTGTATGCCTTTGCTAATTTTTTAGCTACCGTTTCCCCAACAAACCTAATTCCTAAGGCAAACAAAACGCGCTCAAAAGGTACTGCTGTAGATGCTGTAACGCCTGCAATTAAATTCTCAGCAGATTTTTCTGCCATACGTTCTAATGGTAGAATTTGTTCTTTTGTTAAATCATACAAATCTGCATAGTCATTTATCAATCCCTCTTTAAACAATAATGCTATAGTTTCGCCGCCCAGACCATCAATATCCATCGCTTTTCTAGATATAAAATGCTGAATACGCCCTATTATCTGCGGCGGACAACCATATTCGTTAGGGCAGTAATGTTTAGCATCGCCCTCTGTACGAATCAGCTCCTCTTGGCATTCAGGGCAATTTGTTATGTATAGTGTTGGTTTAGATGCTAAGGGTCTTTCTGATAAATCCACAGTAATGATTTTAGGTATAATTTCGCCACCCTTTTCTACGAAAACTGTGTCACCTTCTCTTATGTCTAATTTTTCAATTTGATCTGCATTGTGCAATGATGCACGTTTAACGATGGTACCTGCCAGTAAAACAGGATCTAAATTAGCTACTGGGGTAATTGCTCCCGTACGGCCTACTTGGTAGGTTATTTTGTTTAAAACTGAAGTAACCCGCTCTGCTTTAAACTTATAAGCCACTGCCCATCTTGGGGCTTTTGCAGTAAAACCTAGTTCTTCTTGGTGCTGTAAATTATTTACTTTTACTACTACACCATCTGTTTCGTACGGCAAGGAGCTACGGTGTATGTCCCAATAATCTACAAAGTCCATAATCTCCGCAACACTTGTACATAGCGTGGCAACTGTGGGCACTTTAAAACCCCAGTTACGTGCTTTCTCCAATGCTTCAAATTGAGAGGTACTAGCTCCTGTATTCCCTATCACACTATAAATTAAACATTCTAAAGGGCGCTGCGCTACAATACTACTATCTTGCATTTTTAAACTACCAGAGGCCGTATTCCTCGGGTTCATATAAGGTTCCTCGCCATTTGCTAACCGTTCTTCATTCATAGCATTAAATCCGTCTAAGGGCAACACAATCTCCCCCCGCACTTCCAATTTTATAGGAAAATCACCTTTAAGCTTTAAAGGAACTGATCTTATAGTTTTGATGTTGGTAGTAACATTATCTCCTTGAGTACCATCGCCACGAGTTAACGCTTTTACAAGAACTCCTTTCTCATAAGTTATGCTAATAGAAGCTCCGTCATATTTAAGCTCACAAGTATAAGTCACAGGTAGGTTTCCTAGATTACGCTGAATACGTTTTTCCCACTCTTCTAAATCTTCTTTGGAATAAGAATTGTCTAGGGAGTACATGCGGTTTTCATGCACTACTGTCTCAAAGTTTTTTGTAACCATCCCACCTACGCGCAAACTGGGTGAATTTTCATCGTAAAATTCTGGGTGCGCTGCCTCCAACCGCTGTAGTTCCTTTAACTGCGTATCAAAATCTAGATCTGAAATAGTGGCATTATCTAAAACATAATATTCATAGTTATGCGTCCTTAGCGTAGTACGAAGTATTTCTATCTTTTCTTTTACAGTCATCTTTCTACATTTACAACTAATGGTAATAAAACATATTAAACCCTTTTTTTAATAAGACAGATTGAAATGTTGGAAGTTACCAAATAGCTATTTTCACTAATTCAAAATTAAACCAAAAGCGGTGATTATTAAATGTTGGTCGACATTTATTAGGTAGTAAAACACACTTGATACCTTCTGTATTAAACACCAAGTTTGTATACATTGGCAGCTAACTTAGTTGCCAATTATTGCTTTTATCATGCGATCGTTTCCAAACATATCTTTTCGCATTTCTACAGATACAAACCCCATATTCTTTAATAATGCTTGCGTATCATACCCTAGATATTGATTTATCTCTAGATACAAACTCCCATTTTTATTTAGATTTCTGTTTGCAAACTCCGCAATTGCCTTATAATATAAGAGCGGGTCTGCATCTGAAACAAAAAGTGCCAGCGCTGGCTCAAAATCTAGCACATTAGCAGCCATTTCCCTTTTCTCTAAATTTCTAACGTAAGGCGGGTTTGAGATAATCACATCGTATTTGCTATCTAATTTTGAAGTAAATATATCTTGTTTACTGAATGAAACTTTTACGTTATTTAATTGTCCATTAATTACTGCTACATCTAAAGCACCACTAGAAATATCTATAGCGCAGAGCGCTGCATTTTTCAGATACTTTGCCAAAGAAATGGCAATACAACCGCTACCAGTGCCAATATCTAAAACAGCAAGGTTTTTTATAGACTTTGAAGTATAATCATCTAAAACCCAACGAACCAACTCTTCCGTTTCTGGTCTTGGAATTAATGTATGTTGGTTCACGGAAAATTTCAAGTCCATAAAATAAGTATGACCAATTATATGTTGAATAGGTTTCTGCTGCTTTAACTCTTTTAGTGCCTGTAACATAGTAGCTGTTTGATGCTCGTTTAATGAAGTATTTGGAGCAATCGCCAAAATGAATTTAGAAAAATTAAAATAATGATCTGTTAATAAACTAAAAAAACTTCGTGTTTCTTCTAATCCATAGGTGCTAACAAGCGCGTCATCAAATATAGTTTTAAGGTCTTTTAGCAGCATTATACTAAAGATTTTAGCATCCATACGGGGCATGAGTAATGTCCTGTATTTCCCATAGGACCGTCTATGTACTCAAAACCAGATCTCTTATATAATTTCTGAGCTGCGTGCATAAAAGGCATGGTTTCTATATAGCATTTTTCAAATTCAAATGCTCTGGCGCGCTCTAAACAACGCTTCATCATTTGTGTTCCTAGCCCCTTTCCTCTGGCAGCTTCTAAGAAGTACATTTTTTGTAATTCACAAACAGATCCGTTATAATTAGCTAGTTGTGCAATGCCAGCAACTCCTAAGATTACACCATCGTGATCTATTACAAAATAAACAGCCTTTGGTACATTATAATTTTCAAACATCTTATCTAAAGCAGTGTCTTCATAAGCCGTACCTACTTTTGGCACACCTAATTCTACTAACACTTTTCTTATTAAGGTTGCTACCGCAGCGTTGTCTTCCTTTCTTATTTCTCTAATTACAGGCGTCGTCACAAAGTCTAATTTTTAGTATAGAATACACTATTTTTGAAAAGTGAAGATACAGAAACTGTTAGGGTATTCATATCAATTTAAAACGTACATTCCTGAGAAAACTAGCAACTGATAAAATGGCTACCTACTCTACTGACGAAAAATTCATGCTACGTTGTATTCAATTGGCAAAAAATGGTTTAGGAACAACAGCTCCCAACCCAACAGTAGGTGCAGTAATAGTCTATAATAATATTATTATAGGAGAAGGCTTTACGAGTGCTTTTGGCGGTGCCCATGCAGAAGCTAACGCTATTAACGCAGTCGGTGATAAAAAGCTTTTAGCATTGTCCACACTTTATGTCACCCTAGAGCCTTGCTCACATCATGGTAAGACACCCCCTTGTGCTGATTTAATTATAGCGCACAAAATACCGAGAATAGTGATTGGTCTTAAAGATCCGCATGCTAAAGTAGCTGGGCAAGGTATAGCACGGCTAGAACGAAATGGTTGTATTACAATGGTAGGTGTATTAGAAAATGCATGTGCAGAACATCATAAAAGATTTTTAACTTTTCATACTAAAAAACGACCTTATATTATTTTAAAATGGGCTACTACACTAGATGGCTTTATAGCTCCTTTAGATAGTGTGCGTACTAATACACCGCAGCCTTATTGGATTACTGGAAAATTAGCAAAGCAATTAGTACACAAGTGGCGTAGTGAAGAACAGAGTATTCTGGTGGGTACTACTACCGCATTAATGGACAACCCTAAATTAGACGTACGCCTTTGGAAGGGAAAATCTCCTATTAAAATTGTAATAGATCGCGCGCTAAAAGTTCCTAAAACAAGTGCTCTATTCAAAAGTGACCAGAAGACACTACTTTTTACTGATAGAAAAAGTGATGCTTACGTAAATACCGCTACACAAATAGAAATTAAAGGAAATACACTTCCGCAATTTATTTGCGAGACATTATACCAGCAAAATATACAGAGCGTTTTTATAGAAGGTGGGGCTAAAACACTACAGTCTTTTATAGATGCTAACCTATGGGATGAAGCACGTATTCTTGCAGGAAATAGCTCTTTTAAAGATGGAACAGCTTCACCACAAATTAAGGGAAATATCCAGTCCGAAAGTACTTTAAATAAAGACCGATTAACCATACTTAGAAATGATACGTAATTTACTTTTTGACTTTGGAGATGTTTTTATAAACCTAGATAAAACGATTGTTTTAGAAAAAATGGCGTCTTTTGGTTTATCTGAAATTACTCCTGCCCTTTCAGATTTGATGAACAACTATGAAATGGGGCTGCTAACTTCTGAAAAATTTATTGCTGAAATACAAAACCATTTCCCAAAAGCAGAAGTAAACGAAATTACCAGCGCATGGAATAGCATTATATTAGATTTTCCTGAATACCGTTTAGAATTTTTAGAAAAATTAAAAGTAACAGGAAAGTACAGGCTATTCTTACTTAGCAATACGAACGATTTACATATAGAAAAAGTAAAAGAAGTAATGGGGCTAGAAAAGTGGCAACGCTTTAGAAAATGCTTTAAGAAATTTTACCTCTCTCAACAAATTCACTTGAGAAAACCATCTGCCGCAATTTATAAATATGTATTAGAGGAGAATGACCTTACCGCTCAAGAGACTTTATTTATAGATGATACGGAAGAAAATATTGCTGCTGCCTCAAAATTAAATATTGCTACGTGGCATTTAAAAGTAGGTGCAGAAGATGTTATTAATTTAAAACAAAAGCTTTAGAATGTACCATTCCCTTCTGTTAAGCATTCTATTCTCCAGTCTTATTTTTGTCATTTTTAAAGGATTTTCTAGATATGACGTACGTACAAGTTATGCCATTGTTGTAAACTACTTTGTAGCCTGCGCAGTAGGACTTTTATTCTACGAAGACACCGTGAATTTAGCTACTATCCCATCTAAAAAGTGGTTTACTGGTGCTGTAGCTTTAGGACTTTTATTCATCATAGTTTTTAACTTAATTGCAGCTACAGCACAAAAATTAGGAGTTTCTGTAGCCTCTATAGCCACTAAAATGTCTTTTGTACTTCCTGTGCTTTTTGGTGTGCTTATATATGAAGAAAAGGTGTCAGGAATTAAGATTTTAGGAATACTCATGGCGATTGTAGCTGTATTCCTCTGCTCTAAAAGAACAGAACTTACCGCAAGCACTAGAATACTATTTACACTACCTTTCTTAGTCTTTTTAGGTTCTGGAACTATAGATATCACCTTAAAGTATTTTCAAGAGTTTCATGTACCAAAAGAGGAGTTTGCGCTTTTTTCAGCTAGTATTTTTGCAGTAGCTGGTTTATTTGGAATTATTTATACTATGATAAAAACGTTGAAAAAACCATTACGATGGAGTACAAAAAATTGTATTGGTGGCATAGTATTGGGTATTCCCAACTTCTTCTCTATATATTTTCTTCTAAAAGCTTTAAACACAACCAAGGTTGATAGTGTTACAATATTTACAATAAATAATATTGGTATCGTTACCATATCTACTTTTTTAGGCATGCTCCTATTTAATGAAAAACTAGATTTTAAAAATTGCATAGGTGTATTACTTGCGATAACTAGCATTATACTAATCACCATTTTTTAATATGAATGTAATACACAGTTATAAAACCATAGCGCATAGTACAGAAAGTATAATATTCAAAGAAAGGAAAAGCAAATTCTACGGGTATGCTTTTCCTATTTTATATGAACAGGAGGTAGAACCTTTGTTGCAACTTATTAAGGAAAGTCATACCGCTGCTAATCATGTTTGCTATGCTTGGCAGATAGGTGTGCAAAACGTAAGTTACAGAGCAAATGACGATGGAGAACCTAATAATTCCGCAGGACTCCCCATCTACGGACAAATACAATCTTTTGAAGTAACTAATATTTTAGTAGCTATAGCGCGCATTTTTGGAGGCATCAAGCTTGGTGTTGGAGGCTTAATTGGAGCTTATAAAAACACAGCACATTTAGCTCTAACAAATTCAAAAATTATAGTAAAAGAGACAAAACAATTGTATCGCTTAAAATTCAACTACCCTGTGATGAATGCTGTTATGCGATTCATAAAAAGAAATCAATTGCAAATAACAAATCAAGAATTACATCTAAATTGTACCCTAGAGATAGCGGTTCCGTTAAAAATTGCAACGATGGTTACATCTGAATTAGCAGCCTTACAGAATGTTACTACCATATATTTAGATAAAACTGTGGATGGCTAAACTAACTCCTTATACGCTCTAGAATAATGGCAGGACAACGCATAGGTTTTTTAGTACTACTGTTCATAAAAGCTAGTACTGTATTAGCTTTTACCAATAATACTCCATCTTGATTATGAATAGTATATTCAAATTCTATTCTAGCTAGGGGTTCTTTTTTTAGGGTAGTTTCTATAGTTAGTAAATCATCAAAAAGTGCAGACCTTAAGAATTTTAGGCTCAAAGAAACTACAGGTAACATGACGCCATCAGCCTCCATTTTTTTATAAGAGATACCCATGGTACGCAGCCAATCTATCCTACCAATCTCTAAATATTGTGCGTAATTGCCATGATATACCACACCCATTTGATCCGTTTCTTGATACCTGACTCTAAAAGAAATTTTATTTTTTATCATTTTAAATAGTAAAGGTGTATAGTATACCAAAGGCTAAATGTTATAGTGAGCATGGCGAAAAAAAAGGTCAAAATCAATAGTTATCAATTTTTTTTTTAGATTATTTGTTCACATATTTGTCGCCTGCTAAATTAAGAACAAACTTATTATTTTGTTTTCAATTGGCTTGGCTAGAACCACTAAAATGAGAGCACTTTAATTATGGATGTTACTGCTAATTCTGTATGGAAAAATTGTTTGGAGTTTATACAAGATAATATACAACCACAGGCTTTCAAAACTTGGTTTGAACCTATTAAACCTATAAAACTTTCTGATGAAGCACTAAGCATTCAGGTGCCTAGTAAGTTTTTTTATGAGTGGCTAGAAGAGCATTATGTAAAACTATTAAAAGTTGCCCTTACAAAGGAGTTAGGCGAAACAGCCAAATTGGTGTACATCATCAAGATGGAAAACACATTTGGTAACAAAGAACCTTTTACTGAAAAGATTCCTAGCGCAAATAGGTTACACATGACTCCACAACAAATGGATGTACCTATAAAATCTAAAAATCCTGAATTGCGTAACCCATTTGTGATACCAGGTATTAGAAATATTAAAATAGAATCGCAGTTAAATCCTAATTACAGTTTTGATAATTTTCTAGAAGGTGATGCTAATAGATTGGCAAGATCTGCAGGTATGGCAGTTGCTAACAAACCAGGCGGCACTTCATTCAACCCTCTATTAATTTTTGGAAGTGTAGGTTTAGGAAAAACACATCTTTCACATGCCATAGGTGTAGAAATTAAAAGTAAATATCCAGAACGTACCGTTTTATACATATCCGCAGAAAAATTTACACAACAATATATAGAGTCTGTTAAGAAAAATACTAGAAATGATTTTATACATTTTTACCAGTTAATAGATGTTCTCATCATAGATGATGTTCAGTTTTTATCTGGAAAATCTGGTACGCAAGACGTATTTTTCCATATTTTTAATCACTTGCACCAAAACGGCAAGCAAGTAATTCTTACGTCTGATAAAGCGCCTGTAGATATGCAAGATATTGAGCAGCGTTTGTTGTCTAGATTCAAATGGGGTCTTTCTGCGGAGTTGCAGACGCCAGATTATGAAACGCGTATTTCTATATTAAAGAATAAATTATATCGTGATGGTGTAGACATGCCAGAAGATATTATCGAGTATGTTGCTAAACATATAAAAACAAATATTAGAGAGCTAGAAGGAGCTATCATCTCTTTAATTGCACAATCTACCTTAAATAAACGTGAGGTTACTATTGCTTTGGCGCAACAAGTGGTAGAGAAATTTGTAAAGAATACAAAACGAGAAGTTTCTATAGATTATATCCAAAAAGTAGTATCTGATTATTTTGATATGGAAGTAGCGACCTTACAATCTAAAACTAGAAAACGCCATATTGTACAAGCGAGACAATTGGCTATGTTTTTTGCGAAAAAATTCACAAAAGCATCATTAGCCAGTATAGGCTCTCAGATTGGAAAGAGAGATCATGCAACGGTACTTCATGCTTGTAAAACAGTTGATAACCTTTCTGAGACAGATAAGCAGTTTAAGAAGTATATAGACGATCTTACTAAAAAATTATCATAATAGTTAATTTCGCTCAATATCAAGGAGCTTCTAAAGAGCTTACAAGACCCAGACAAACCATAAGCTAAGTACCTCTATTGTTTAATAGAATACTTTACTTTTAAAATTTATATTTTCCTTATAACCCAATTCATTTATCAAATACTGGTAACTTAACATAAATTGTAAAGAAACCATTTTGAAAAAATTTTTAGTTATAGTGGGTCTTTTACTCATGGGGTTAGGTATTATAGTATATTTGAACTATCCGAAATTAAATTTAATATCTGGCTTCGCTGCCAAAAGCTTGTCCTCTGGCTACCATATTGCCAAACATTCTTTTTCCTATCTAGAAGCTAATGATAATGACATACCACTAGTTCGACTATCATCATTACAAAAAGCAAATAATACTTACGTTGTTAGCAGCGTATTTGGCCTAATGCCTAGAAAGGCAGTTTACAGACAAGGCTTAGGATCTGTTTTAACCAACAAAGACTACAACGAGAACACCTCATACCTAACTCCAAACCGTTCTAAACGCGAGGATACTCTCACCTTTCCCTTCGGAAATAATGGAAAAAATGATTCCATTTTTAGTACAGTAGATTATATACAATTAGACAAAGCATTAGCGTACGCCTTTCATGATAACAAAAATCAAAAAACAAGAACAGTACTCATTGCCTACAAAAACCAAATTATCGCTGAGAATTATGTAGCTGGTTTTACGGCAAATACTCCAATTCTTGGTTGGTCTATGACTAAAAGTATTCTGGCAACGTTATATGGCGTACTGCACTATCAAAATAAAATTTCGTTAGAGGAACACCCGTTTTCCAACGCTACTGAAAAAGATAAGGAAAAAATTACTTTGAATCATTTATTACGTATGCAGAGTGGTTTAAATTGGGATGAAGACTACACTACAATATCCGATGTTACAAAAATGCTTTTTCTAGAACAAGACATGACTCTATCCCAAGCGAATAAAAGTGTTATTAAAAAGCCTGGGACTATTTGGAATTACTCCTCTGGAACTTCTAACTTTTTATCTGGCTATCTGCGCAGTAAATTTAATAGCCATCAAGAATATCTGGACTATCCCTATAATAGCCTAATTGATAAGATTGGTATGCATTCAATGCTTTTAGAGGCAGATTTAAAAGGAAATTATGTTGCTTCCTCCTACGGCTGGGCAAATACCCGAGACTGGGCAAAATTTGGTCTTTTGTATTTGAATAATGGTCTGTGGAATGGGGAACGTATTTTTTCCGATATTTGGGTGAATTATGTAACTACACCCACGCAAAATTCCGACGGAGTTTACGGAGCTCATTTTTGGTTGAACGCTGGTGGAAAATTTCCTAATGTACCTAGAGATATGTACTCTGCAAACGGATTTCAAGGTCAGTATGTATTTATTATCCCCTCTAAAAACCTAGTGGTTGTACGTACTGGTTTAGCAGAAAATCCTGATTTTGATGTAGATTTCTTTCTTAGTGAAGTTTGTAAGGCTATTAAGTAAATTAATGAGACTACTAATTTCAAAAATTCATAGATCTAGTTTAGCACCAGCATACACTATTCTAGTAAAATAGGCAGAAATTATTTACTCCTATTAATTATCATATAAACAGATGGTAAGCATAGCTCCTAACACTAAGCTGAAATTTGAATTTCTCTTTGAATTCAGCTTTAAAAAAAATACTGAGGTTATTTTTCCGCTATAGATTCAACGCTTAAAGCTTACTACCTTATGAGATTTGTAGGTAGATAAAGTGGTTTTAAATTCATCTTGTATTTCACCGATTACGGTTGTATTTAAGGCGGTTTCCTTTTCTTTAATAAATTTTTTAAATTATATAAAATGTGTCGTTGAACAGTGTTATTAACACTTAATCGAATAAACCACGGTTTTTTTACATTTCCCTTATTAATTCCGTCTCTTTCCTTCTTTAAATAATTAACTATTAATATAACTAGTATGAAGAAAAATTACTTTCATTACACATTTTTTGGTGCAATGTTATTTCTACTAACTTCTTTTCCAAATCAAATTTTTGGGAACGAACACAAGGGTTTGAACGTTTCAGATACCTCTAGAATAACTGACGATAGAACTCCGTCATTTGTTGTTGATGGTATTTCGTTCATGTCAAGTGCCGTCTTTACAGACGCAGTAGGATACATGACGGAAGAAGATGCGTTCAAAAATGCTGCATTTGGCTACTATGCACATGCGCCTTCAATCTCTATTGCAGGTGATTACGTAAAAGCAAACGAACCACCCAATAGCCCTTATAACCCAACCTTATTACTGACTAATAAACAAAGTAACGCAACTGCTTTGGCTTGTATTATTTCAGTAGATGCAGGTAATGATGCTGTGCTTCGTGAGGGAGCAACAGTACAACTAAGTGCTACCAGTAAAGATGCAAGTAATTGTACTACGGCATGTGTTTATCCTATTACTAAAATTTCTCGTTGTGAAGGCACTAATGATCATATTGCAGAAATAACTGTAATGAATGACATCGCAAGCTCTTTCAATACAACATATAGTTCAAAATTTGAAGTTTTTGAAGATGGAACAGCACTTTATACTAGTAAAGTGTTTAACGGTGATGATACGCTAGATGTACGTATCAATTATACAGGAAGAACTACTACTACTCCAACTGGTAGTCCTAAAACTCCTATATGTAATTCCATAGTTCAATCTGACCTTACATACTGGACGGAGACTTTTGGACGTATCACATCCGAGAAACATGGAGAGTTTCGTGTTCATAGAATGGGACCCGCTTTTCAATTAGGTATTGGTGGAGACGAGACGCGCGAAGGATTTGGTGCTTCTGGTTGGTTTACATTAACTGGAGGAGATGGATTCTACAAGCGTGGAGATGTTAACATAAAATTAGAAGATTGTGTATCGTCTGCAACCACTGCAACTGAATTTGTATGGTCTACCAGTAATGGAAATATTGTAGGCAATGCAAATGGTGAAGCTATTACTGTAAATCAATCTGGAACGTATACTGTTACAGTTAAGGATTGTGATAATTGTACTGCAATTGATGAGGTTGTGGTTTCAATGGAAGAAATAAAGGTAGAAGTTCCTTGTAGTATTACTGTGGACGCCAGCGATAATATTACTTTGTGTAATGAAGAAACGGCAGAACTATCCGCAACTGTATCAAATGAAACTATTTGTACTACTGGTTGTGAATACCCTATTACAAAAATTTCTCGTTGCGAAGGTACTAGTGATCATATTGCAGAAATTACTGCAATGAATAGAGATAAATCTATAAATATTAAATCTTCTTTCAATACTACATATAATTCTAGCTTCAAAGTTTTTGAAGATGGAACAGCATTATATACTAGTAGAGTTTTTAATGGTGATGATACATTAGATGTACGTATTAACTATGCAGGAAGAACAACTATTACTCCAAATGGGAGTCCTAAAACTCCTATATGTAATTCCATAGTTCAATCTGATCTTACATACTGGACAGAAACTTTTGGGCGTATTATTTCCGAAAAACATGGAACATTCCGTGTTAACAGAATGGGACCTGCTTTCCAATTAGGTATTGGGGGTGATGAAACACGAGCTGGGCTTGGAGCTTCTGGTTGGTTCACATTATCTGGAGGTGATGGATTTTATACTCAAGGTGATGTAAATATAAAATTACAAGATTGTGTTCCTTTTGGAGAAAATGAAACTTCGCTTGTTTGGTCTACTTCTGATGGGAATATTGTAGGTAATGCAAATAGTGAAACTATTAAAGTTGATAAATCAGGAACATATACAGTTACTGTTAGAGATTGTAAGAACTGTACGGCTCTAGATGAGGTTGTAGTTACTATTGAAGATAAAGTTATTATTGGAGACTTTGTTTTTATAGATGACAACCAGAATGGTATACAGGACGATAACGAAAATGGTATAAATGGTATTTCTGTAGAACTATTTAAAGAAAATAGTAATTCGGTTGCTTCCACTACTACTACTAATAATGGAGCTTATAGTTTTTCGGTATGTCCTAATTCGGGAAGTTACTATATCGTTTTTAGTAATCTACCTGAAAGTTACTTATTTACCAGCCGTAACATAGGTGACGACACTAAGGATTCTGATGCTAATAGAGTAACTGGTAGATCAAACAAATTTGTTGTTCTAGATAACGATAACTTAACCATAGATGCAGGTATTATTATACCGAAAGCGGCTATTGGAGATACTGTTTTCCTTGATGAAAATCAAAACGGTATTCAAGACCAAGGCGAAGAAGGTGTGCAAGGTGTTACAGTAAATCTTTTAGATTGTGACGAAAATGTAATTGCTACCACTACTACAAATGAAAACGGTAACTACAGCTTTACAGGTTTAGACCCAGAAGTAAGTTATATCGTTGAGTTTGTTGCTCCAGAAGCAGCAGAATTTACTCGTGCAAACAGAGGTAATGATGATGCTACTGATTCTGATGCTAATAGAATAACTGGTAGAACAACATGTATTGATCTTGCACCAGGTGAAAACAACACAACCATAGATGCAGGTATTATTATACCGAAAGCGGCTATTGGAGATACTGTTTTCCTTGATAAAAATCAAGACGGTATTCAAGACCAAGG
>Ga0115565_10000259_pt1 | contig 45383 bp, 36 predicted proteins | sample COGITO_mtgs_1105_FD_87199 | JGI IMG/M metagenome (GOLD analysis project Ga0115565, IMG submission 87199) | Pelagic marine microbial communities from North Sea - COGITO_mtgs_110530 | ecosystem: Environmental > Aquatic > Marine > Epipelagic | place: Germany:Helgoland, sampling site Kabeltonne... | reverse complement strand
GTAATCTCGCAGGCGATGACCTCCCACGTATGTTTGATCTAACGCCCGTCTGCGGATGCTACGTAGTAGCCACATCTCCTTAAGTATATCACCGAATATCTAGCATGCTATTGCTGACGTATGATTGTTATATCAATCAATAGCGATGGTATCTGGACTCGCTGTTCGCTGCCAGCTAATCGATAAAGTAAAAATGATGAATAATGCATCTGCAAATCATGAACTTGAGACAGGATCAAATTCGCTTGCCAAGGGCAATGTACTTGCTGTGCGCGGGAGCGTGGTCGATATTGTATTTAAAGACAAATTACCCGCCGTTAGGAACTTACTTAGCATAACGATAACTGACGATGACGGCGCGCCCGTGATGCTTGAAGTGCAAACCCAACTCAGCGCGAACCAAGTCAGAGCAATTGCCTTAACACCCACGGCAGGTTTGGCACGAGGTATGTTGGTGCATGATACTCGCGGCCCCTTAAAGGCCCCTGTTGGATCAAAGATACTATCACGTATGTTTGATGTTTTTGGCAAAGCAATAGATAAGCAGCCACAGCCCAAAGATGTTGAATGGCGCTCAGTGCATAACGTTCCACCCAAGCTCTCGTCCCGTTCTACCCAAACCGAAGTATTCACCACGGGCATCAAAGTCATCGATTTATTAGTCCCTCTGGAAAGAGGGGGAAAAACCGGGCTGTTCGGCGGCGCAGGGGTGGGTAAAACAGTATTGCTTACCGAAATGATTCACAACATGGTAGGTCATCACAAAGGCGTCAGTATATTTTGCGGGATTGGCGAGCGTTGCCGTGAGGGGGAAGAATTGTATCGAGAAATGAAAGAGGCCGGCGTGTTAAAAGATATGGTGATGCTGTTTGGGCAAATGAATGAATTACCCGGCAGTCGTTTTCGAATAGGACATGCAGCACTCACGATGGCAGAATATTTTAGAGATGATGAACAACGAGATGTGCTGCTATTGGTAGATAATATCTTTCGATTTATTCAGGCTGGCTCTGAAGTGTCAGGATTAATGGGCCAAATGCCCTCTCGATTAGGCTATCAACCTACACTAAGCACCGAACTTGCTCAGTTAGAAGAGCGCATCGCCAATACCGATGCGGGTGCTATTACCTCCATTCAGGCCGTTTACGTGCCCGCTGATGACTTTACCGACCCAGCAGCAGTGCATACTTTTTCGCATTTATCTGCCTCTATTGCCCTATCGCGAAAACGCGCCAGTGAGGGCCTTTTCCCTGCTGCAGACCCACTTAAATCACATTCAAAAATGCTTACTCCCGGCATTGTAGGTCAGCGCCATTACGATCTTGCCCAGTTAGCCCGTCAAACCTTAGCAAAATATGAAGATTTGAAAGACATTATCGCCATGTTGGGCTTAGAACAACTATCGCAAACGGACCGCAAAGTGGTGTCTCGTGCGCGTCAGCTAGAGCGCTTTTTAACCCAGCCATTTTATACCACCGGACAGTTCAGCGGTATACAAGGCGCAACAGTGAGCCTCGAAGAGACACTCAACGGTTGTGAGCGAATCATAAATGATGAGTTTAGTGACTATCCAGAAAGTGCGCTTTACATGATAGGCCGAATAGATGAGGCAAAAAAACCAGAGCCGCAGCCCGCCTATGCCGAATAATACTGCCCGACCTGACAGTGCAAGCGACATTACAAACTCGGAACCAGATGCTCAACTCATGCAACTGCAGGTGCTATTACCGTCCAAAATCTTTGCGACTTATCAGCAGGTAGAAAGCCTCGTAGTGGAAACGCCAGAAGGTGCTTTTGGCTTAATGCCTCAAAGGCAAGACTGCGTTACTGCTATTGAACCAGGCATTTTGAGCTATACACTGCAAGGCCAAAAGCCACTCTATTTAGCGCTTGACGAGGGCGTGATGGTAAAAACCGGTAAAAAAGTCAATGTATCGGTGCGCAAAGCCCACGCAGGAGATGATCTTGCGCAGTTAAAACAAGTGGTGAAGAACGAATTTGTCACCTTGAGCGAGCAGGATAGAGAAGCTCGAGCCGCACTGGCACGATTAGAGAGTAGTTTTATGCGCGGTTTTAAATCGCTGAAATCGCATTGATGATTAATAAATCCCAAACCGTTTTAATTACTGACTATGCTGGCAAGCCTGAGGTATTTAATGATGCACAACAACAAACCCACATTGCATGAAGACCCGTAAGTCATGAGCCAACAAAATGACAATCATTTTGTGAAAAATGTCGAAAACAAAGTAAGCCGTAAACTCAAAGCTTTGAAGCATCCGGGAAGATCGGTATGGATGGGATTGGGCACTATGGGTATTGTGGGCTGGTCGGTGGCAGTGCCTACTCTACTGTGTTTATTTGTAGGTTTATGGCTCGACAAGCACTATGCAATGACATTTAGCTGGACGCTTAACTTACTCATTATTGGCATTATAATTGGCTGCTTTAGCGCTTGGCACTGGGTATCAAAAGAAATCAATGAAATAGATACGGAAGAAGATAATGACTGACACGCTGTTATTAGCCCTACTCGCTGGCATTACCTTAAGCCTTATTTTCTTTATGGGCCTATGGTGGACGGTACTTAAAGGTCTTATCGCTGACACCCCAGCTGCGTGGTTTTTATTAAGCTTTTTGCTTCGCATGGTGCTAGCGGTAACAGGTTTCTATTGGATAGCACAACTAGGGCAGTGGCAGCATGTACTAGTAGCTTTGTTTGGTTTTATTGTGACCCGTATGGCATTGAGTCGCTGGCTGGCTGCTAATGAGTCAGCCGAGGAAAAGCATCATGCATCTTAGCAGTGATGAAGTCATTTTCTGGCAGTGGGCAGTTATAAACATCAACCTTACCATTGCAACCACTTGGGGTATTATGCTGCTAATGAGCCTGGGTGCATGGCTCGTTACTCGCCGCTTAGACACTGGTCTAAAGGCTTCGCGCTGGCAAAACGTGCTTGAAGTGATTGTATTAGGCGCTAAAACCCAAATTGAAGAAGTCGGTCTTAAACAGTCTATTGTTTATTTGCCCTTTGTTGCTACGCTATTTTTATTTATTTTGACGTCAAATTTACTCGGCTTGTTGCCTTGGTACGAACCTCCAACCGGTTCCTTGTCTACCACCATGGCATTAGCGTTATGTGTATTTGTGGCAGTGCCTTTTTTTGGCATCAGTAAACGAGGTTTAGGTAGTTACCTTTCCTCTTACACAAAACCTACGCCCATTATGCTGCCCTTTAACATTATCAGTGAGGTGTCTCGCACCCTTGCGTTAGCCATTCGCTTGTTCGGCAACATCATGAGCGGCGCTATGATTCTAGCTATCCTGCTGATGGTAACGCCCTTTATTTTCCCAATATTGATGAATATTTTACATCTACTTACCGGTGTCGTTCAGGCCTATATTTTTAGTATTTTGGCGACGGTATATATTGCAGCAGCGACCAAGGGAGAGTCTGCATGAGCGTTTTTAAAAAAACTATTTTTGTATTAAACACGATCTAGTCTAACCAAGGAATCTTTATGGACAGCATGACTTACATTGCAATTACCTCGATTATTACCGCAGGTTTGACCATCGCTATTGGCGGTATTGGTCCTGCTTTAGGCGAAGGTAGATCGGTTGCCAATGCGCTTACGTCGCTAGCTCAGCAACCTGATGCCTCATCTACTATTACTCGAACGCTATTTGTCGGTTTAGCGATGATTGAGTCGGTGGCGATTTATTGCTTTGTGGTATCAATGATCTTGATTTTTGCCAACCCGTTTTGGAATTATGCCATCGCTCAGAGCACTTCTGCTGTAGGAGGATAATCGTGTTATTCGATTGGTTTACAGTATTGGCGCAAATAGTCAATTTTCTCATCCTGATATGGTTGTTAAAGCACTTTTTGTACAAGCCAGTGCTCAAAGCAATTGATGCGAGAGAAAAACGTATCGCTGACCTATTAAGTAAAACGAAGCAAAATGAGCTGCAAATGCAGCAGCAAAAGGATAAATTAAGTGCTAAAAATGCGGCCTTTTCAAAAGAGCGAGAAACACTCTTAACGCAAGCCCAAACGGATGCCGAGCAGCAAAAAGAGACTTTGTTGAGTCAAGCTTCTGAAGAGGTTATGGCTCAGCGCTACAAATGGGTATCCGCTTTACAAAAAGAGCAAGACAAGCTAACGCTAGATATTCACCAGCGCACTCAGCGCGCCGTGTTCGATATTGCCCGCAAAACACTGCAAGATTTATCAAGTAGCGAGCTTGAGGTTCAGATTATCAAGATATTTATAGACCGTTTAGACAAGCTTGGTGACAAAGAACGTCAGCAGTTTTCTGGCAATGGCACGGGAGAACTATTGCTGCGCAGTGCTGAAGATTTGGATGATAACAGTAAACAGACACTTAAAACTGCGATTGAAAATACATTCCCTGGCGCTACCCTTCGTTTTGAGTGTGCGCCACAATTACTCAGTGGTATCGAAATGACCGGCAGTGGACAAACGCTAAGTTGGAACATCAAGCACTATTTAAGCAATCTTGAAGACAGCATTACGCAAGTAGTGCAAAACGCCGCTGCGAAAGCTACTAGTAAAAAAAACATGAGTGATAAAAGCATTACTAACAAAACCCTTCCTCTGAAAACCATTTCCAACAAAACTACCACCCAGAAACATCAGAGCGCAAAGGATGAAGGAGAGGTAAATGCCATCGGTAGATGAACAAAAAAAGAGTGGACATAATGCAGCTGAAAGCGCAACTGAAAGCAAAATCGACAGCAAAGTTGGAAGCACAGCTAATAACGAAATTAAAAACAACACGCTAAACAAGACCCTAAATCAAGCCTTTGAACGACTGCAAGAAGCAACCGATGCTTTTAAGCCTAACTTGGACAGCCGCGAAGTTGGCAAAATAAAGAGTCTAGCGACCGGCATTGCAAAAGTCAGCGGTTTGCCCTCAGTGGGCTATGAAGAGCTGATTGCGTTTCCAAATGGCTTATTGGGCATTGCATTTGATTTAAATCCGGACGAAGTCAGCGTTGTCTTATTGGGCAACTACTGGAATTTAGAAGCCGGTGACGAAGCTCAGCGCACTGGGCGCGTAATGGACGTACCGGTAGGCGATGAGCTGATTGGAAGAGTCATCAATCCCTTGGGCGAAGCTTTGGACAATAAGGGCACTTTGCAGTGCAGCGAACGCATGCCCATTGAACAACCCGCCGCCGCAATTATGGATAGAAGGCCAGTGACCGAACCTCTGCAAACCGGCATTAAAGTAGTAGATGCAATGGTGCCCATTGGGCGAGGCCAGCGTGAACTGATACTAGGCGACAGGCAAACCGGCAAAACCACCATTGCCATTGATACCATTATTAATCAGCGCGGCCAAAATGTGCAGTGCATTTACTGCGCCATTGGGCAGCGCGCTTCGGCAGTAGCGAAAGTCGTAGCCGTGCTAGAAGCACAAGGTGCGATGGCCTATACCATCGTAGTAGTGACGGAAGGAAATGATCCTCCAGGACTAAGTTATATTGCTCCTTATGCCGCAACCAGCATAGCCGAATATTTTATGCATCAAGGCAAAGACGTATTGATTGTGTACGACGATTTAACCAATCACGCGCGCGCCTACCGGGAAATCTCCCTATTATTACGCCGCCCTCCCGGTCGTGAAGCCTTCCCCGGGGATATATTCTATATTCATTCACGTTTGTTGGAGCGCGCCACGCATTTAAATGAAGCCTTAGGCGGAGGCTCACTAAGCGCCCTCCCCATTATTGAAACCGAAGCTCAGAATATGGCGGCTTATATTCCCACTAACTTAATTTCGATTACCGATGGGCAGTTGTATTTATCCCCCAAGCTTTTTGAACTAGGCGTTCTACCCGCAGTGGATGTCGGGCGCTCAGTATCACGCGTCGGCGGCAAAGCCCAACGCGAAGACTATCGAAAAGTGGCCGGTAAACTAAAACTTGCCTATGCACAATTTGAGGAGCTAGAAAGCTTCGCTCGTTTTGGAACGCGACTCGATGCAAGCACTCAGGAGCAACTTGACCACGGAAAGCGCATTAGGGCGTGTTTGCGACAAAACGAACATGCCCCAGTGCCTATTGACGCGCAGATTGCCTTATTAAAAGCGCTTGGAGAAGGTAAGTTTGATACCGTGCCACTGGCTGAAATGCAAGATGCAGAGCAGCAACTCTATTTACAGTTAAAGACGGATGCAGCCAGTGTTACCGCTCACTAAATATATAACAGGCACAGCGCGCGTTGTTTTCGTTATTGGTGTAGATTATGGCAGATAGCCTTGACGCCATTCGCAATCGTATAGAAGGTGCCAACGACTTACAGGGCGTTGTGCGCACCATGAAAGCCATGTCTGCGTCGAGCATCACGCAGTACGAAAACGCAGTGCTTGCACTAAGTAGCTATTATGAAACGGTACAACAAGGCCTTACAGCCTGCTTTAAAGACCTTAACTCAGGACCGCTTTTATTGCCAAACAGCAAGGCTAAAAAAACCGCCGCGGTCATTGTATTTGGCTCTGACCAAGGCCTCGTTGGCCAGTTTAACGATACCCTCGCTGAGTATCTCAACGAACATCTAGGCGAGATTGGCCCAAAACTCAAAGTATGGGTCGTTGGCGAGCGCATGAAGGGACAATTAGAAGACGCCAATCTTACTATACAAGGCTACTTCAATGTGCCAAGCACAGTCGATAGCGTTACCCATCTTATTGGCAAGTTGCTAATTGCAACAGAGCATTTATGGGGCATCGATTTACAAAGCCCAATCTACCTGTGTCATCATAAACCTGGACGTCAAATGGGGCAATACGCACCTGCCATGCGCACACTTTTACCTATAGATTCTGCTTGGCAGAAAAATTTGCAAAGCCAAGTGTGGAAAGGCCCCTCCTTGCCACAAACACTCGGCACGAACGCCTTGACATTGCGCGCCTTAATTCGAGAGTATCTATTTGTATCCATCTATCAAAGCTCGGCGGAATCGCTAGCCAGTGAAAATGCGAGTCGATTGATGTCGATGCAAAGAGCGGAAAAGAATATAGAAGAAATGCTTGCAGACCTGCAGCGCGCTTATCATCAGCAGCGTCAAGAATCGATTGATGCAGAATTGTTTGACGTGCTGGCTGGGTATACTTCAGGCAAATAGTCATGTGAGTTAAGCCACCATGCTCGCGATGAAAATGCTTCCACGATGCGTTGGCTTTTAGGTATCAATACGACCCCCAATCTCTTAGCTAACATCGATGAACCTGACACACTAGACCGCATATAATCATCGCTTTTATGGTGAGTCATATTTATTCAGAGGTGCGTTAAGTTAGCCTTAGATAGTGTTTAAATAGGTTTGCTGAATAATTAATGCATCACTGCTAGCGCGGTGGCGCTGCATCTTATAAGAACTGATTAATACTTCTTTGGCCTGGTCCCAAAGGGGATATTGATACTCTTTTAATATCATCTCAATAGAACTTACTCTAAACGCCATGGGAACGCGAGATCGTTCAAATAATTTTATGAGCCACGGTGAATCGACTACCCATCCGTCACTGTATACTGGGCGAGTACCAATAAAATCATTGAGCTCAATACATATTTGTTGACCACATACTCCTTTCCTCAATAATACATCGCGCTCAATACCATGTAGTTTGGCAGCATCATTATTCCAATGCGTCCAATCATCAAACGGATTGATAATTTTGCAATAGCGAGCGCCATCATCTCTAACTACCCCTACTTCTATAGGGTAACTTTCAGTTCCAAAGCCGCTTGCTTCAACATCGATTATGCTTGGGATGTTTATAATTGTCCGCCTTTTCATTTTTGTAGTACCAAGGCAATGCTTACTGCCCCGTCATTTGAGCCAAAACTCAATTCACTTCCACATTAGGGAATTTCAGAAACAAACTCAAGCAAAGATATAACATTAAGGGTGCTATGCAGCGTCACAAGAGCTTCAGTTTCAGTTTCTTGTATTGTGCTGCCGTAAATGAAATAGTTGATATCGTTATTTTTGTTCCCAAAAACCATAGATCGGACACAACCAAACGTAAACAGCCCTCCAAAAATACTCTGCCACTTAGCATATGGTTTCTTGTGTGGGCTTCAAATGCAAGGCAATTAATTCCTTATATTTTTATTGGCTTACTCCAAGTGTGCATCGTTTTAGGCTTGGGCTACTTTGTATTTCACGTGCCAATAAATGGTGGCTTGTTGCCTTTATTTGGCGTGACTTTACTGTTTATTTCAACGAGTTTAGCCCTAGGGTTAGTGTTGTCGACCATTGCTAGCGATCAATTACAATCTATGCAATTAACCCTATTTATTATACTGCCTTCGATTCTCTTATCGGGATTTATATTCCCACACGAAGGCATGCCAGTGACCGCTCATTACATTGCTGAAGCCCTGTCCGCCACGCATTATATGCGCGTCATTCACGAGGTTATTTTAAGGGATGCCGCCTTAGATATGATGCCAGACATATATTGGCTACGTTAATTTGCCGTGATTTGCCTTGCCGTGGCGTCATTTAGATTTAAAAAGAATTTGGATTGATTAAAGCAAACGTGAACGCTAGACCAGCTCGCTTTTGCTGTGCTTATTCAGCTTAAAGCTTGGTTTGGACCAAAAAGCTCGTTTAATGTAATCATAATTTGATTAAGCGTCATTCCGATATGCCTATCTGCTATCTCGCGTAGCCAGCATGTTTTTAAATGTTGACAGAGATCAAATTATAAATCGTAAAATATGCCATGCTAGCCACTTAATTTATATCGCATGCCTACTTATTACTTAAGGTCGTTTTTAGGAGTTAGGGATACTTATGCAATTCAAAGACTATTATGAAATCCTGGGCATAAAAGAAGATGCTGACTTAAAGGAGATTAAAAAAGCTTACCGTAAACTCGCCCTAAAACTGCATCCAGATGTGAATCCGGAGGAAAATGCCAACGAAAACTTTAGGCAGCTTGCCGAAGCCTATGAGGTGTTAAAAGACCCAAAACGCAGAGCCGAATATGATGAGTTAAAAAAATACGGCGGCCCATCAGACGAGAGTTTTAGGCCTCCACCAGGTTGGCAATCTAATTCTGGGCGACATAGCAGTGCGAATGATCACAGAGATTTTTCAGAGTTTTTTAACTCTGTGTTTGGTGGAGGAGAATACTCTGCTGCACAAGGTCCTCGCCAATCTGAGGGATACGACCGTCAACACGCCGATGACTTTGCCATCAAAGGCCAAGATGCTGAGATTGAAGTACCTGTGTTTCTTGAAGATACCCTCAACGTGAGTGAAAAAACAATCGAATATGCCATTCCGACTGTCGAAAATGGTCAAGTTGTGCATAAACACAAAACGCTTAAAGTTAAAATTCCTGCAGGAGTAGCTGAAGGCGAACGCATTCGCCTAAAAGGTCAGGCAGGCATTGGCCACGGCAAGGCACCTAATGGCGATTTATATCTGCATATTCGCTTGGTCCCTCACCCACTTTTTGATGTGCATGCACATAACCTAATTCTAACGGTCCCAATAGCCCCTTGGGAGGCAGCTCTTGGCGCTAAAATAACCATTCCAACCTTGAGCGGAAAAATTAACCTAAGTGTTAGAGCAAATAGTCAGGCGGGACAAAAACTTCGTGTAAAAGGCAAAGGTTTGAAAAATAAACAGGGGCATGGCGATCTAATTGCGGTCCTAAAAGTGGTGATGCCCGAGCATGGTAACCAAGAGAGCAAAGCAATGTGGCAACAGCTTGCTCAATCACAAGATTTTGACCCCAGATCACAATGGAGTAAATAGAATGTCAGATACTATGCGGAATAATGTCCAAGGAAAGTTGCTAGACACGATGCTAATTATTTCTGTTCAGGAATTGTGTCAGTCACAGCATATTCAACAAGACTTTATAATCGAAATTGTTGAATACGGAATTGCTGAGCCGATTAAAGGCAATAGCGCACAAGAATGGGTATTTGATACTACTAGTGTGCCATGGCTAAAGAAAGCGATCGATCTACACAGAGAATTAGAAATAGACTGGTTCGCGGTGGCGATTATCATTGAGCTCTTGAAACAAAAAGAGGCCTTAGCCAGCGAAAATATGCGCTTGCAAAGACGGTTAGGACGATGACTGTGATAACCAATCTGAGTGGTTTCCACGATTACTAGTTATGCAAATCTTAGAACAAAAAGGGATCTAACTATGTAGATCCCTTATTATGTATCAGCAAAATGCTTCAACAACGTTTTATGTCAACGCTATTAACTTAAAAAGCTTTGCGCTTTGCCACGCCCTTCCACTGCGCGTTTACGCAAAGTGAATGCAATAATCCGTTCTAGTTTAAACGCTGTCCTTTCTTCAATATCGTCTCTTGAAGAGTTACCGGTACGTCGACATACACGTTGTAAATCCCAAAATACCGCACTAGCGAATAGCGATAGAAAACGTCGCTCAACAAAATAACGGTTCTTTTGTGCCGTTTCACTTTCTGCACAAATCGGGTCGATAATTTTTGCCATTTTGTCATAAAGGCGCGAACGAATAGACTCTTTAGTACCAGAAAGAACCAGATCTTGGATGGTGCTAACAATGCCATCGTAATCGCCAAGGGCATTTAATAACTTGGAGTCGGTCTCCTCGTCGGCTTTATAGTCACGCGATTCAGGAATGTCGTTACCCGGCAATAGACTCAGTGTCCCTTTAAGAATAAACCGCAGTCTGTCCTCTGTTGGTCGCAAAATATTGGTGGTTAACAAACGATCCGTCTTGCCTGCTGGGCGCATGACATGCAGTACAAAGCATTCATCGTGGCTACCGTAGTTGTTGGATGAATGTGGGTAAAGTCGATGTATCTCGTTGACGTAGTCTTCGAACAAATCGTAATCTTCTTCAATCGCCGACGCTGTTGGGTGTTTGTCTTTGGCAATACGGCCCGGGTTTGGATATACCGTCACGCCGTTGATGCGTTTGCCAGCAACATCAGGTTCGATGCTGCTGCAGTATTCGTTAATTTCATTGACTAGACTTTGTGAAGGAACAATCGTCTCGTCAGTGGCATAGTTATTTACATTCCCGTAAAGCCCCAGAACAAGAGAACAAAAACGTGGATCTATGACTTTATATGCTGCGGGTCTGGCTGAATTCCCAAGGTTGTTAATCGCTTGTTTGGCAACGATGTCTGCCGTTGGCGTAACCAATGGAACATGGCCTAGTTGCTCTTGAATGGAGATAATTTGCTGCTCGAACATATCAAGTGCCGTTTCGAGAGTCACGTTAAGCATGCGACAAACTTGCGTGCTGATATCTTCTAAGATAAACGGAATGGCACCACCGGGAATACCAATGCGTACCATACGTTTTAGTGCTTCCAATGATATTTTAAGATCTTTGCGTTCGCTGACACGGCTACCATATATTTCATTCATGGTGCTATGCAGCGTCACAAGAGCTTGAGTGTCAATATCTTGTATTGTGCTGCCGTGAATGAAATAGTTGATATCGTTGTGCGAAGTGCCGCCTGCTAATGGCGCAACCGCAACCTCGATTCCGTCAATACCTGCTTCAATAGCCAACATTTGCGTAGCGCTTGATTTTGCTTCATCCGTGCTGTGACAGTGAAGAAAAACAGGCAGACCTAAGGCTTTTAATGCTGGGATGAGAAATTTTGCAGCATCTGGCGCTAACTGGCCGCTCATGTCTTTGATAGTGATAGAGTCTAGTTGTCCTCCAGCATCTTCTGCTATGGCCATTAGCTTTTTGGCGTAAGCTACGTAGTAGTTGGTGCTGTAGCAGGAAAGTTCATCAAAATTTTTGGGCCTTACGTAAGAAAGCGCTGCCTGCACGTGCAAGCGTTTAGCGCTGGGCAGTTGGCCCTTTTTAACAAGCATTTCGTTGACCTTTGCTGCTGCTACGTCCTTACGAACCATGTAATCTATAGAAACGCGCAAGTTTTCGAAGTCGTTTAGCGCATCAAAATTTCTAATAATTAAGGCATCTGCCTTATCACAGGTGCTGCCAGCGTCGACTAACAAATCAATATTTTTTTGTTGCAAACTCCTTGGGTAATGCTTAAATCCAAGCTGATTTGCGCCGCGAAGCAATATTTGAAGCGGTAAGGTTTTGCCTGTTTTATCGATTGCTGTTCTGGCTGTACGGATAATTTTGTAAGGGTTATATCCTCGTTGCATCGCTATTTGATAGCTTTGACCACCACCAATCTCTAAGCTGCTAAAACCAACATCTACAGCTTGCTCAACCAAGCGAGTAATTGCATTGGTCTCAAATGTCCACACCCCGGTTGATTGCATTGAGTCACGTAGGACCCATCCGAGCTTTACCTTGTCTTGCCGCATATTTATCCAGATATCATTCGTTGGTAGGGGCGAGAGTATGCAATAAGGTGAGTAACAATGTAAATTTTAATGTAGTCTCAGTGATGTATACATTTTGCGATAGCAAGACTCATTAGCTGTTTAAGAACAAAGACCGCTATCGTTATTTGGTTTCCTGAGTCGATAAGGTGTCTAATGCTAGCGTCACGCCATTGGTCCAACCAAAACCTAACTGCACCTCGTACTCACCACCCTTAGCGGCACTTTTGGTATCCGTTGCGTTATATTTTTCCATCATAACGCCATTTTGATTGTAGTAATTTGTCACATTTTTTAACCAAGCCTGAGCAATTTTAACCGCCACGTCCTGATGCCCATATTGCTTTAAACCCTGAACTGCAAACCAATGCAAAGGTGCCCATGCGTTAGGATGATCCCACTGCTGTGAACTCTCCCGTAAACTGGTAGATAAACCGCCTGTGTGCAAAAAGCGTTTTTCAAGATCGTAAGCGATGTTACTAGCTTGTTCTGGCGTAGCGAGCTCTGCAAACACAGGGACGACAGATGCAAGCGAACGGACGCCTGTAGCGCTTAAGTCATCAATATTTAAATCAAAAAATGAACAGTGATCTGCCTGCCAAAAAAACGCATTAAAAAATTGCTTGCGTGCATCTTTGAGTTCAGCATACCTTTTTGCAAGAGATGTCTGTCCGGCAGCTTGCGCAATGTCACTTATTGTTTGTTCAGCAATAGCCAATAAGGCATTTAAATCAACGGGCAAAATTTCGGTCGTATTGATGCTGGTTAGATCATTAGGTTCTTTTAGCCAGCGACTACTAAAGTCCCAACCAGATTCACAAGCAGCCCGAAGGTTGCGATAAAATTGCCCTCTTTCACTTTCGCTTAGCCGCCTACCAAGCTCTATGTCCTCAAATAAAGACTCTGGTCTGGGCGCTTGATACACATCCCAGTAGCGAGAAGCAACAAAGCCGTTTTGCGTCTTAACCGCTCGGGGATTGTTATCCCCCGATGTCCAAAAATCATGTTCCTGTATCAAGTTGGAAAAGTACTTTTGCGCACAAAAACTTGTATCGTTGTCTCGCAACAAGCCAACCATCAAGGCTAAAATGGGCGGTTGGCTCCTGCTCAAATAATACACGCGATTACCGTTAGGAATAAGACCATAGGTCTGTTGCAAGTGCACAAAATTATCAAGCATGTCATTAACTAAGCGATATTGCTTACGCTCGATAAGGCCAAGCGCCGTAAAATATGTATCCCAATAATAGATTTCCTGAAACCTTCCTCCTGGCACTAAGTAACGGTTCGGCAAGGGCAACAAGCTGGATTCTCTGTCTAAGGGGTCTGCAGGTCTTATTAACTTTGCCCACGTTGCTTCGATATATGAGTTTATATCCAAACGTTTGTCATCGGCGTAAGTTTTATCAGGCTGCCTAGTTTCAAAGTGCACGTTTACAAAATGATACAAGTCAACATCACTCGGTGTATTTGAATCGTAGGCATCCAATGCTTCGGAGTATGAGCGTCGAGGGCAAGCATCAGCAAACACTTTGCTATCAGAAAAAATTCGCTGTAACTGAACGCGTTCAAATAATTTGCTGCTCAAAAACGCTTTACACGGCGACATGGTTTATTCCGTTCTTGAAGTGTCGTGTCTTTTTCCTAAATATCGCCAGCGCGAAAATTAGACTTATAATGGGTACGAGGACCATATAAAAGGCATTGCGACCCCCAAAAGAGTCAAAAATGATACCCGTAATGATAGAGCCGGTGGTGCCGCCTAGTGCTGAAAACACAACGATTAAACCCGTCATAGGTGCGTGCTTATGTTGGGGTAAACTGCTTAGCATGATCGAATTAACTACCGGATAAATGGGCGCCATCATTAAGCCAACCATCGGCAGCAGAAATGCGGCGAGCGGCGCTTGCCAGATTGTTTCAACCATGCTGCCATCCACTTCGTTGGCAAGCGGCAAACTAATAAGAATAATCGCACCCATCGTCAATAAGCATACGTTTAACAAGGTGTACCAATTAACAAATTTCAGAATTTGGCCCGCGCACAAGCGACCCACCGCAATCGCAATCGCAAATACACTTGTCACTTGAACACTAACACTTACGGGCATCCCCAGCACTTCACGGTTAAATGTGGGCAACCATGTACCAATGCCTTGCTCGATTAACACATACAAAAAAATCGAAATAACAAACACGATTACCAAGGGTTGATAGGTCAATTTGAGCATGTCGAAAAAGTCCGTCAGCGCTTGCCCCTTGACGCTAGCAACATCATCGTTTTTGATAGGCGAGATTAATAGTATCAGCCAAGCCATGATGACAATACCTGCTAAGGCGTAATACACATTTAGCCAATCTAAAGGGTTGTTTGAATTGTCTGTGATAAATGCTGAAAATACCCAATAGCCGCTCAGAACGCCAAGCATAAAAATGCCCTCTATCGTATTCATCAATGAAGAATGAGACTGTTCAGAATCGGTTACTTGCCCAATCACCGCATACACTGATACTTTTGCTAGGGCAAACGCCGTACCAACCAGCGCAAACATTAGTTTGATTGCCCAAAACTGAGCGATAAGCGGCACCGATAGACAGGCAACAAGCAATAGCGCGAGCGATACAAACATGGCTATTTTATAGCCAATCCGCGGGATCATCGAGGCAATGAGAAACGACACAATTGCAATACTGAGATCTTTGAAACCTTCGAGTACACTTGCTTCAGTTTTGGTAACACCGAATGTCTCAATAGACTGTAAAATTACGGTGCCTACCGAATTTAGCATGATAGCAAACACAAAATAGGTGCTTGCAATTGATAAAATGATTAATTTTTTGGGCATATTCACGACGACATTATAAACAACATAGCGTCAGTCTATCTTTATTCTCAAATATTGCAAACGTTTGCAATGCGTTTTTAAAAGTCTTACTCAGCACCAAAAGTGCTAGAGCGTCTAACGACAAGCTTGATATCTATAGCGCTTGAATCAACTGTCTCGCCCTTTAGCAGAGACATCATTTTATCGACCATAACAACCGAGGCTCTTTTTGTGTCTTGGCGTATTGTGGTTAATGCTGGGTGCATTAACTCTGCCATCGCAATGTCATCAAAACCTACGAGCGCAACATCATTGGGAATACTGATATATCGCTCCTTGAGGGCCTTGAGTGCCCCGATCGCCATCATATCACTCACGGCAAAAATGCCATCAAAATTTAAACCATTTGCTTTTATATGATCGCTAACAGCTTTATAAGCCGCGTGACTGGTGATATCAGCGGGTAGCACCAAATTACTATCTAGCGCCAAGTGATTGTCTTGTAAAACCTTGCAATATCCTTCATACCGAGCGCGCATCTCTGAATGCCCTGAATCACCTAAGAACATAATCCGCCTATGCCCATTACTGAACAAGTGCTGGGTTGCCGCAATACCACCAAGAAAATTATCGCTGCCTACTACCGGGTAATGGGTGCTGACGTTAACATCCCCCCAAACCACGATCGGCACACCGCTGAGAGCTGCATCTTCAATTTGGTCATTATGCTTACCCTGTCCGATTACAATCAAGCCATCTGCTCGCTGGCTATTGATGAAGTAATTGGCCCAGTTGTCTTTTGCCATAATAGAATTTGATAATAATAACTCATAACCTTGGGCGTTAAGCGCTTGATTGAGATCTCCCACAACCTTCAGCAAAAAAGGATCGTTGACGCTTTGTTCGGTTTTTTGATCCAAGTTCAGAATAACCGCAATCACTTTTGTTCGCTGTGTCCTGAGACGACTTGCGGCAGCGTTCAAACTAAAGTTATTTGCTTTAGCCAAGGATTGAATGCGTTCTCGTGTGCTCGCTTTGATCAGCGGATTGTCGTTCAGTGCTCTTGATGCAGTAGACGTCGATACATTTGCCATTCGAGCAATATCCGCAAGCGTCAGTTTTAGTTTCTTTTTTAACATCTATGGTTGTTCTGGCGTATTTACACTAGTTATTGCTATACCTTAACCAATACCAAACACAATACATAGTGTTTTATAAATCTTAAGCATGCCGTAATTTCCTTAATTGAGCGAAAAATGTATATACATTTATTTTACAAATTAAAATTGCAATCGATTGCATTTGATAATATCGTACCAATCTCTAGTTCGTTTTTATCAATTCATTAACAAATTAGCCACGTAATTTGCTCAAACAAAATTTGCTTAAAAGGGATGACTTTATGAAACATGTTTTTAAAATAAGTGCGATGGCAATCGCGATTAATGCAGCGCTTATCGCACCAAGTTTAGCGCAAGATACTAAAACCGACGCTTCCAAAAATCAGGCAGAGGTGATCATTGTTACTGGAACACCAGGCGGCATTGGCGTTCGCAAATCTGACGCTAGTTTTGCAGTCACGAATATTAGCGGCGAAGATATCGAAAGGTTAGCCCCTCAAAGCACTGCCGATTTATTCAGTGCTATACCTGGCGTTTGGGTAGAGTCATCGGGTGGTCAGGCAGGCGCAAACATCTTTGTAAGAGGATTTCCTGGTGGTGGTGATGCACCATTTCTGACTATTAGTTTGGAAGGCTCGCCTATTTACCCTGCCCCAACGCTGAGCTTTTTAGAAAACTCCTCAATGTTTCGTTTAGATGAAACCATTGAGCTAATGGAAGGCCTACGTGGCGGTCCAAATCCGGTTGTGTCGAATGGACAGCCTGGTTTGACTACAAACTTTCGTCTAAAAAGAGGATCATCTGATACTGAAGCCATGGCCAAATACACCATTTCTGATTATGGCTTGAATCGCATTGATGTTGTCGCAAGCGGCGAGATATCAGACGATTTATTTTATATGATGGGGGGGTACATAAAAAGTTCTGACGGCGTTAGAGATGCAGGTTTTCGTTCTGAAGAAGGTCGACAGTTCACGCTCAACATAACAAAACTTTTTGATAACGGCGAACTAAATTTATACACACGCCACACTAATGACAGCGGCGTTTGGTATCTGCTAACACCTTTAGATGTTGATGGTGTCGACGCAAACTACACACAGATAGGTCCATTGAATAGACAAGCTAGAGTATTTACAGGACCTGACAATCAAGCTGAAGATTATGATTTTGGTGATGGTAGAGGATGGGATGGTCACGTTTCGGGCGGCAGCATCAAGATAGATCTTGCCGACGGCTGGCAATTGATCGACCGTTTTAGTTATACCAGCGGTGCCGCCAATACGCTAGGCTTGGTGCCTAACGGTGGTGCTACGACGGTAGGCCAAGTCGCCGACAACGGCATGTTCGCCACTGGGGCTGTTTCCGGACAACAATACGATGCAGATACACCAACTCAGCAAATTGGTCGATGGGTAGTGTTAAAGGATATTGAAGCTTTTACCAACGACTTTGCTCTTTCAAAAGGATTTGAAAACTTCAATGTTGCAGTTGGACTGTACACCGCTAACACAAAAGCGGAAGACCGATGGACTATCGGAAACCACGCATTCTATGTGCTAACGTCAGGCGGCGAATTGCTCGACGGCATAGCATGTAATAATGCGGTATCAGGTTGTGATTGGAACTACGACCTCAATGGCGTCGGCGATGCTAGCACCCAAGCCCTGTATGCCACGCTAGGATATGAGATAGGTAAAAACATCAGTTTAGACTTTGGTTTGCGCAGAGAAAACCATCAAGTAGCGTACTCCGTCGACGAAGGTCTTGACGGTATGGTTACAAAAACAGTCGATTATGATGAAACGAAAACATCATGGACAACGGGGATTAACTATAAAATTAATAAAACGCATGGCGTTTTTGCCCGCGCCAATAAAGGGTTTAAAATGCCCTACTTTGATGACTTTCGCGATAATTTTGGTTCATTCTCTGGCGGTAACGATCTTATTCAAGAAGTCACTCAAGCCGAGATAGGCTATAAGTATTTTGCTGACTCATTAAACATGTTTGCAACTTTCTTTACTAATGAAGTGCAAGGAGATACGTTTGTGCGCAGACCTGGCGCACCCGCAGAAATACTGACCAACGAAGCCTACGGCGTAGAATTGGACGGTAACTACTTCCACGGATCTGGGTTTGCAGTGAATTTAAATGCCACTATTCAAGAAACCGATATTACCGAAAGCCCTGCGAACCAAGGAAACGAGGCGCAACGTCAACCTAATTGGCAGGTGCGAATCACGCCTAGTTACGAGTTTGAATTTTCAGATTCTATGTTTGCTACCGCTTATGCGACCATCACGGCGGTCGACGACAGGTTTGGTAACAACGAAAATACGGTTGTTCTAGATGGCTATGAAAAGATTGATATTGGGTTGAACGTAGAAGTTACTGACAACTTATCAGTTCAGTTTTCGGTTGATAACTTAACCGACGAACTCGCACTTACTGAAGGCGATCCTAGGAACCCAGAAGCGCCAAACGGAAGATATATACTGCCTCGCAGTATGCAACTTAGTGTCAGTTATAGTTTCTTTTAATACGTGTAAAAAACCAGCCACAAGTGGCTGGCAAAAAAGTTTCCAAGCAAACTATGTTTGATATAATTTCAAGCTAATTAAAGTAAAGGTAAGCCCGACGTCTCTCGGGCTTACCTTTTTTGTTACTACTGACTTAACTTCGTAAAATAGTCATAAATTTCCGGCACATTGCCATTACCTAAACCAGCATCAACCGCAGCTTGTAGGTTGGCTGAAGTCCCTTCAGCGATTTGTGCTCGTGTACCCAAATCATTAACCATTTCTAAGAAATAACCCAAATCCTTATTGGCATTATTGATTGAAAAGCCCAAATCACTGACGCCATCTACCGCGTAATTTTTACAAAACTTCATAAACGGAGAAGACGAAGGTCCTGTCGACATAATATCGAAAAGTTGTTGACGGTCGACACCGGCTAGATCAGCAACAGCAAACGCTTGCGACATTGCAGAAACAGTGGTCATACCGATGAAATTATTGATCAGCTTCGTCGTATGCCCTGCGCCTAGTGCTCCCAAGTTAAACACGTTTTCACCTTGTACATCTAACACAGGTTTAACTTTGGCAAACGTCTGCGGGTCACCGGCCGCCATAATGTTAAGCAAACCGTCTTTTGCATGCGCGGGTGTGCGACCAAGCGGCGCGTCGATCATACCGGCGCCTTTTTTAGCTAAATCAGCTCCGATTTTTTTTGTTGAAGCTGGAATTGATGTACCAAAATCAATCAGTACCGCACCTTCTTTAATACCTGCTAAAATGCCGTCTGTAGCGTAAACGACGCTTTCTACCACTGCCGACGTGGTCAAAGAGAGCATTACAATATCACTCGCTGCTGCAAGCTCGGCGCCAGATTTAGCTTCCGTCGCTCCCCTTGCTACTGCGGCAGCGACAGCCTCTTTATTCAAGTCCATTACAATTAAGTCAAATCCTCTGTTTTGAAGATTTTCAACCATGTTGCCGCCCATAAGGCCAAGTCCAATGAAACCAATCGTAGGTTTTGTCATTTTAATATTCCTAACTATGTTTATTCGTGTGGCCTATCCTTATTACAAACAGACCATGTTTAGTTTATCTAATATGCCTTTGTCAAAGCCAAAGCTGCTTCTGATATCTCCGTTAGGATCTAATACTGTTTGCTTGAGCGAGAACCCTCGTAATAGTCATTCCTGCGCAAGCCCTCACACTAGTCATTCTTGCGCAGGCAAGCATCTCCTAAACAACCAAACAGCCCCCGAAAATTCCGCAAATTTTCTATGTTTGTGGAAGATTATCGCCTTCGCGATAATCACTCGGTTTTAAGCCCTTAGCCCAATTGAAACGAAAGTAAATTACTCAATCGCGACAACCGCCTCGGATGTTGATGAGTTATAAGGTGACACCGCATTGTCTGTATCAAGTGAATCACCCTCGACATAAGACTCAAAGTCATCAGCAAACACTTCTATGGTGCCGGCGGTATCAGAATAGACCGCTAAGTTGTCTATCGATACAACTCCCGTCGCTTCTCTCGTTCCGCCGTTATCACCGTATCGAACTGATACATGCGTAACACCGCCAATTGAATCATTGTCTGGTGTAAAGCCATCTAGCGTAAACCTAGCGCCGTCAACCTCGACGGTAACCAGTGGGTTCATGGTCAAGTCGCCATTTGGATATTCCCAGGTCACAACAATGTTCATAAACTGATCAAGCACAACGATGGCGGCTGACGTTTCAACGTCACTAGGACTGCGCACACCAAAACTGTCGTCTCTAACACGAAGGTCTAAAATAGCCCCACTGTTGTTAGTAGCCGAATTGAATAGCGTAATAAACGCATCACCATCGCCAAAATCGTCGTCTAAACGTTTTAAGGCAACTTCAAAACGGCCTTGAGCTAATGGCCCACCATCACCAAGTGCATAACGCAACTCACCTGTATCTGAACTATCAGTATCGCGAATTTCAGCAATTTTGTTGCCCTCAGTACCCGGCCCACCAACATCACCAGACGCTTCAACGCTTGCTTCAGAAGTACTGGAGTTGTAAGGAGAGGCAGGATTATCTGTATCCAATGAATCACCATCAGCATAAGACTCAAAGTCATCTGCAAAGACTTCAGTAGTGCCTACAACATCAGCAAATATAAATAGGTCATCAACCGTAAATTTGCCTGTTGCTTCTCTCACGCCACCGTTATCACCAAATCTAAATGAAACGTGCGTAACTCCCCCTATAGCGTCATTGTCTGGGGTAAACCCTTCGGCCGTAAAACGCACACCATCAACTTCAACAGTAACAAGTGGATTAACCGTTAAGTCGCCGCTTGGATATTCCCATGTAATGACGACGTTCATGAATTGCTCAAGTACAACCGTGGCAGCTGACGCATCAATATCACTGGGACTGCGCACACCAAAACTGTCATCTCGAATACGCAGATCTAAAATTGCTCCACTATTGCTCGTGCTAGAGTTGAACAGTGTAATAAATGCGTCACCATCGCCTAAATCATCATCCAAACGTTTAACCGAGACCTCAATTCTGCCAGCAGCAAGAGGGCCGTCATCACCAAGTGCGTAACGCAATTCGCCTGTATCACTTGGGTCTGTATCGATAATAACAGCGGCTTTATTCGCGCCACCCGTGTCGCCACCCACGCCAGTAATTGTAATCACAAGCTCGGCGCGAGTACCGTCAACCGATTCTATCGTTATTGTATCCGTTTCACGTTCACCGCTTATAAGAGCCGCAATGGTTGTATTAGTCGTATCAAGCGTATAAGTCCAAGAACCATCCTCTAAAATTGAAAACGACCCGAAAGTAGTGTTACCCGTGGATTCAATAATAAAGGCTTCGCCTGCGTCAGGGTCAATAACGCTAACCACCCCTGTTAATGGCTCAGTTGAGTCGCTTGGAAGTGCACCGGCTAAATCAAAGAAAACGGCTGGCGTCGGTTCAGCAATGTTATCACCAACGTCAAATACAACGACCTCAGAGTAAATCGCTAGACCATAGGCGCTTGCATCACTGTCTAAAGTTTCACCCTCAGTGTAGCTTTCAAAATCATCTGCAAATACGCTTGTAGTACCTGCAACATCTGAATACACAGCGATATTGTCTACAAAGAAAGATCCAAAAGGAATCGTTCTATCATTATCACCAAATCTGAATTGAATAGCTCTTATACCATCTGCAAACCATTGGTCTAAGTCAGTGAAATCCGAATCAACAACGGCCGCGGTAGAAAAAGCTCCCCCGCCAATAACCTCGCCGTTTACCGTCAATGTCAATTGCTCAGCTTGATCCAAGTCCCACGTTATCTCTATGTCATAGAACTGGTCTTCGACGAAGTCTGCGGTAACGATACCACTAGGATATGCTTCGCTATCGGTGTTTCGAACAAAGAAACGAGGGGCAATGTTGTTGCCTGCACTATCAGTTTGATTGCCTTGAATACGCAGATCAATCAGTGCCTCACTCGCGCTACCAGACGTTCCGTATAGCGCAATATAGGCATCTTTAACATTGCCATCGCTACCTAAAGCAACCTCCTTCAAGAATGATGCACTAAGTTTACCTTGACGCAAGTTACTCACACTAAATCTGATTTCACCGGTGGCATTTCCAATATCAGAAATTTTTACGACCTGAGTAAGCGCGGCTATCCGAATTTCGATCTCGGCGGTGGTGCCATCAATTGACTCAATAGTAATAGAATCGTTAACAGAGTTTCCTACCGCAAGGTTTGCAACCGTATCATTTGCAAGATTGACGGTATACGACCAGTTTCCTGCCGCGTTGATACTAAATATACCAAAATCGAGCGCCACATCGGTTTGAGCAACGATAGCGTCCTCTTCAAAGTTAGGATCATTTACGGTGACAGAACCCGTCAACGGTTCTAATGCGGTATTTTGGATAGTGCCACTAAGCACACCTTCGATGATTGCGGCGACCGGGTTATTGTTATAACCCACTGCTGATCCGATTACGTTAAGCAGCGACTCGTCAACATCTCCCGCTACCGCAGAGGTAGTTTGTAGGTTCAGTTGTGCAGTTTCAAAAGCTGTCAAACTAGCGTCAGAAAAAGTACCGTCTGCCAAATCAACAACTATGTCTGCAATTATTGCCGCGATATCTTGCGCGCTATCATCAGCATCTCTTTGTGACAAAAGCGCCAATACGGAACCGTATCTGTCTGCATCTTCAGCGCCTTGAGCACCCAGTGCAACTATACCAACGTCGGTAGGCAGTACTTGCGTCGTATCAAAACGAATACCAAAGCGAGCATTGATAGCCAATGCTTCGTCCGCAAAGCGGTTTAAGTCAGCCCCTGCAGCTTGCACCGCCATTTCGGTGAGTGGTGACACAACATATGATGGTGCTGGCGTTTCTATATCGCCTTCAACAACATCAATGACCGCTCTTAATGCTGGAGAATCTAATGTTTCGCCGGTTGATTCATCGGTATAAGTACCGCCAATGCATGACACGAGACCCGCGCCTTCAAAATGAACATCGATGAAGTTAACCCCGCCTGATGCGGCAGAAACTGCTGTCGCTTGGGCAGGACTAACAGCGACACCGTCTTCGTCAACGGCAAATATGCCGCAGTTTGCTCCCGCTACCGGGCCTTTAACGACGTTGGCAATAACATCTAAGGTGGGCAATACCACCGTCGTAGATGCACCGACACCCTCGGTAAAACCGGCTTCGTCAGTATATCTAGCAGAAACCGAGATCACTGAGCCTTCATCGGCTTGCGTAATTGTATAGGATGTGCCGGTTGTGCCGGTTGACCAAGCGTACGTAATGGTATCTTGTAAAACACCATCTGCATCAGTAACAGAGGCTGAGAGTGTAGTGCCAGCGACGAAATCGCTACCGATGATTTCGATACTCCCGCGATTGTTATTGTCCAACTCAGCACTATCATCGGCACCGCAACCCGCCAAGGTCGTTGCGACGGCGATCAGTACAAGTGATTTTTTAAACATGCTTTCTACTCCTGAAAGTTTCACTTCTAAAATATTTCCGTTCACCTAATTAGCCCTATTTATTTTGTTGCTAACGGTGTCTGTATTTGTGCCCGAAGTAATATCCGCATTCTTGATTTACAAATTGATATTCGTTCGAGATGTTTATCTTTATCGTCGCCTTCTTTACGAAAACGCCAAGCTTGCGCATTAACGCCAAGCTTGGTTAATACTTGTAACTGATGCTTGCAAACAAACGAGGACCATAGTCACTGACTTGTCCCAAGTTCCCTCTTACATAGAAGTCATCAGAACGGGGTTCGCTGAACAAGTTTATCGCTTCGACTTTTATCCGAATTTGACTGTTGATTTTGTAGGAGGCACGCGCTTCCCACACGCCGACCTCATCAACATAACGCAGTCTGGTACCGTTAGTGACGTATGGCTGAAAGTAATCACTGCGATACTTATAGATAAGCGCCGCATCAAAATCACCAATTTGATAGTAAACTTGACCACTGAAGACATGCTCAGAGAATCCCGGAACACCGGCAGGTGCAACGATTCCTTCGGTCAACTGGGTGCTAGAACCGTCAAGCCCGGTAAGGAACGTATCACCGTAATTACTATCTTCAAACTCAAAGTCTGTGTCGGCGTAGTTATAACCTAATTTGATACCAAGACCGTTGTCCCAGCGATAAGCAAGCGATGCCTCGAGGCCCAACAAGTCACTCTCTTTGTCAGTCGTTAGAGAGTTGGTAATAGGTAGTTCAATATCAACACCTTCGATATTGAAGTTTTCGAGTACCGTTTGCTGTTGAAAACCGCCGTTGAACTGTTTGTAATATAAACCTACCGCAACAATTGAATCTTCATTGGGATACCATTCAAATGCCACATCATAGTTCCACGACATTAGTGGTTTAGTATCGGGATTACCCGAACCATTAACACCTACTAGAAGGTCACTAATTGACACCGGATCGACTTCATCGTCCGTTTGGAATGTGCGGCTAAACCCAAGGTTTGATGGGTCTGCGCGAGACATACCTCGATAAATACCGGCGCGTAAAAGAATATCATCACTGTAGTCAACCACGAGGTTGAAACTTGGCAATACTTCGGTGTAATCACCGCCGCCAACAATACGTTCAATCGTATCGTTTGTGACAAGGCTTAGAACACCTAGCTCATCTGTAACAACATCAAAGCCTTGTCTAAAACCAACAGATGTTACCTCTGTGTTGACAACACGCAGACCAACGTTACCGCGAATAAATTTGCCCGCCAGCTGTGTATCATAGTTAGCCATCAGGTAAGCGGATGTTGTTTCTTCTGTTACATCGATAGTCCCCGCATTCTCGTATTGTGTTTCAGGATAAGCGAACTCACCACCTTGAGACGCAGCAAGCGCTTGCGAGAAGCATACATTATTGTAAGTTGCCCACGCAGAACCTGTTCCGCTGGAGAGTACATTGCCTGAACTGTCTACGTTGTTGAAGATATCGCCATCCGAAATATTGGACAAGAAACCCGATTCTGGAAAGTCAATCTGGCAACCTTCTAGCACATCAATTGCCGATGTAACCGCTTCATCTAAGGTATACTCAACACGTGAGCCATTGCCTTGCGAACCGCCAAACTGAACGTAAGTCAACTCTGAAACTCGAACACCACCTTGGATGCTTGAAAATGTTTTGCCGTTTAATGAGTAATCAAAATCAAGCCGTGCGCCCATCACTTCATTATTACGTATATTTTCACGGTCAATGCGCGTGCGTAAACTATCCGTAAAGTTTGAAATATCAGTGACATCAAAATCAGACAGCGTCAGATTTGGAATATATTCACCTAATGTCCAATTGAAGAATGGTCGATTAGCTGTCCGGCCGCGATTTGAAATTTGCAGTTCTTCACGCTCTGTTTGAGAGTATGAAACATCGGCGCTGATACTTAAATCTTCATTCACAAAATGCTTTATATTTATGCCACCGCCACGATAGTTTTCTTCACGAGAAAACTGTTCGCCCGCGGATTCGAAACGTTCTTCGCCAGCCCACTGTAAAATTCCACCAACATTATTAGTGACGAGGCTTTCACCCGTCACTCCTGGCGTGATACGTTTTTGCAAAAAGAGTAAATCATGGCGGGCTTCTTCTTGCACTCGATCAGATATCTGCACGTCTACATTGACGTCCCAAGCATCAGACGGACGAAACTGTAAACCAATGAATAAAGCTTCTCTCTCATCTGATGTTTCGTTTTGACGAAAGCTTCTGCTAGAACCTGTCCACGCGTAAGGTGTGTCCGCATCTATTGCGCGGCCTGTCGCTGGATCAATGACCGTGTTATAACCTTGGTTACCAGGGTCTTCACAATCACCTGCGCTGCTGCGAAAGAAACCGGTACTTGTATTGGTTGGATCATTTAAACACGCCCACAAGGACGAGCCTGTAGGACTTGAGCTACGATACTCTCCTTCTGGTTGACTAATATCTTGGCGCTGAAAACCAACCGTCACCCCTAATTGCTTGCCGCCATCAAATTCAAACTGATCAACATAGCTTAGCGTCCCGCGATAGCCTAAATCACCTTGCAAAGAATTGTCGACATTTGCTTGGTCTGGGTTGTAGTTGGCTTTGGCTTCAGCCTGAAAGCGCCGCTCACCGAATTCTAAAGGCTTGAGTGTTTCGAGGGTTATTACTCCCGCAACACCACCTTCTATCATCGAAGCGTCTTGTGTTTTGTAGATAGCAACTTTGCGCATAAGCTCAGAAGGGAACTGAGAGAAGTTAACGGAACGGTCACCACTACCATTCGTGGCTTCACGACCGTTGATATGCGTAGCGCTCAAAAATGGACCTAAACCACGAATAGTGATTTCAGTAGCACCACCATTTTCGCGATGAGATGCAGCGCCTGTGATTGATTCTAACGCTTCACCAATTGATAGCGCAGGCAAGTCTCCAATGTCATCAGCAGATAAGCCGTCAACTACCGTAGTTGCTTCACGTTTAATTGCAATTTGGTCTTGAATGGTTTTTCGAGTGCCTGTTACTTCAATAACCTCTAGCCCATCCTCAGTATCACTTATCGGTGCAACAGTCGGTTCCTGTGCGTAGGCAGAAAATGCAAATGAGCTAGCGACACTGGCAATAATGGCAGTTTTTAACCATTTCGCGATGGGCGAAAGCGTAAATTGTGCTTGCTGATTAATTGAGTCTTTGTGTTTCCCTGATATCGACGACATATCGAGTTCTCCGTTTTTGATGCGAGCATATAACTGCAAATCGCTTGTTATCTTTATGTAACTAATTTGTTACCTGCAATATACGCAATCAAAACCAATACTTCAACCAATTGATAATATTTTTATTACCAATTAATATAACCAATAAACAGCAAGGTGCGTTTTAAAATAGAGTAAAAGTGAGGCCTTGGGCTAACTAAAACCTATACCCCTTATGGGAATTGTGGATGTGGTAAAAAGTAGCTTGTACATAATCCCTATCTGCACCACCATTATTTTGGTTATAGACGCCTGCTTTAAAGTACATATATTGATTGCCAGCACTATAACCACTATCCTTCATGTCATAGTATGACGTGATGTTGGGCTTACCTGCTCTAATGATGGTAACGAACAAGACTTCATTTTCTACCGTAATTTTATACGAGAACTTTTCGTTTAAAGCGATACCTTCTTGAGGATCAGCAAGGGTGTGAGAACGAGATCCGATCATATTGATCCATACATCATCACCCCCGTTAATTTCATGCGCAAAATAAATAGCGCCCTTGTCATTGTTAGGTAACTTTCGGTAGTAGAGTCTAATAGGTTCATCATCGGTGGCATGGATTTGGCCAATAATGACTCGACCGACCATTTTTTCATCACCTGTGGTAGAGACTCGGTTGACCGCCAACGTTCCCTCTAAACTGCCTTCTACCCCGCCCGTTTTGGCTTTCATCGAGCCATGAGCGCCGCCAAAAACCCAATTATTCTCCGTGATACCACGTACTTTGACACGACCATTCCCTCTGCGCAGCATTTCGCGCAACTCAGTTCTAGCGTATTTTGTGTTCTTTGAGGTTTTGGCCCCCACGTTGGGGCAAGCGAACACCAAACCACCATCATCAGCGGTGTAAAACAAGGGCTTTAGTTCAAACCCTTCGTCTAGTGCTTTTTCGTAAACTGTATCTGCTTTTTTATCCTTGTTGAGGTCAGTCGGTAGGGTCAACGACCAATCTAATAAATCGAAGTTTTCACCGGGTTTTTTACTCGGGTCTAGTTTTGTTAAATCGCCCAATAAAACACCTTCAGCAAGACTGCTGTGAGAGTCAGGGATAGTAATATCACTTGCTCCATCTTGCGCATTAATTGACGCACTGAATGCCAGTGTGGCTGCGACTAACGCAGCGCGTTGTAAAAAGGCAGTGAAGCCTAAAAGTGGTGAGAGCGTTTTTAACAACATCAACATCTACCTAATTCGGTTTAAATTCAATCTGGGACTTTGGATTAACACAGTTAAAGACCTTGGCTTGTTAGTATGCAGCGCCAGCGGCTTGTCATGCATTACCACCCTCTTATTGCGTTTTCTGCTTGATAGTAATGTAAACAAGCCTACAACAACCTGTCAACCAAATAACAATAATTTACTTACCAAAATAAACCAAAGGTTGACCAAACAAGCATATCCATTGACATAAGTGGCTACACATTGCTTGTTTAATCATTTTTTGAGGTGACAAGGGTCAACACTCAAAAAGAGAGGAACGTATTGGCGCCAAAAGCAGGATAAAAAAACCATTCGATAAGTTTACATTTTGATAACATAATTTAACTAAAATAATTGACAAAAATCGCCTTACGATTTAAATTTTAATTCTAACCAATATGTAAACCAATATTAAAATAAACTATGACCAATATTTAAACGTCTGACGCCATTTAAAATGCGTGCAGATAAGATTACAGGATGTGTCGTGATTCGTATTATTCTACTTTCGTCTTTGTTAGTCCTTCTATCCGCTTGTGGCGGCTCATCATCGAGTCAGCCCACTTTTAGACCAGATCCGATGCCCGAACCCGTAACACCTCCTGTTACTCCGCCTACGACACCACCTGCGGTAAGCATACCTGCTCCGCTATTTCCGCCAAGCGTTTCTAATACACGGTGCTCTGGTCTAGATTTTGTTAACATAGTAAGTGTTCAAAGCGATGCAACGAGCCAAGTCGGGTTCGAAGCAGGTAACGCGATTGATAACAATTTGTCAGATGACAATCGTTGGGAATCGGAGCAAAGCAGCGCACAAATAACCGTGGACTTAGGTTATCGGCACCTAGTCAAGGAAATTGGTACTGCATGGTTTAACGGAGATGAAGAAACAACTAGTTTCGATATTTTAACCTCACAAGATGATGTAGATTATACTCCTTTGTTGAGTAATGAACTAAGCAGTGGTCAAAGTAAATCATTCGAACGATTTGACGTTGTCGATACTGTCGCAAGGTTTGTGCGTTTAATCAGTAATGGCGGCAGCACTAGTGCAATCACCGCGCTTAATGAATTTGCAGTTTTTGGTTGCCCACTTGACGTTACAAATGCCCCAATTGAATCTCAAGATGTCGATGTATCACAGTTTAATCTCGATCCCAACGCGCCTCCTGGGGCAAATTTTGACTTACTGACATGGGCACTTGATACACCGCGCACAGACCCAGGCGATGGTTTTTCGTTGCGCGCAAGCGAGAGAGATTTAAACGATGGCTTTGTCGATGAGGATTATTTTTACACATCAGAAGATGGCGGCATGGTATTTATAGCCACTATATTTGGTGCGAAGACTTCTGCGAACACTAGCTTTACCCGATCAGAATTACGCGAGATGTTGCGTCGTGGAAATACACGCATAAGTACCCAAGGCGTGAATGAAAACAATTGGATCTTGGGTTATCAGCCAGATCCGCAACGCAAAGTAGGGGGCCGCGGGGGGCTTTTGCAAGCGACCCTCAAAGTAGATCAAGTAACCTCATCAGGCAGCGTATCGCATACCGGCAGAGTGGTAGTTGGGCAAATTCATGCAGATGACGATGAGCCGATTCGTTTATACTTCAAAAAATTTCCAAACAACGACCGCGGCTACTTATACTTTGCTCACGAAGTCAAAAACGGTGATGATATTTGGAAAGTGGTGGTGGGTCCCAACCATACTAACGAAGATAACCAACCTATATATACTGGCAACCCGGAGCAAGGCATTAAGCTGGGTGAAATATTTTCTTACGAGATTGATCAGCAGGGTTCAAGAATCGACATCATCATTCGCAGAGGCGACCTAAGTGGCCCGATAATTGGCCATCAGTATATCGATATGCGGCTGGAAAACAGCGGCTATGATGTTATTGAAGAATGGAACTATTTTAAAGCCGGCGCATATTCTCAAAACAATACAGGCGAGAGCGGCGATGCGAATGGTGTCGGGTCGGATTTTGACAAGGTTACCTTTTATTATTTGCAAAATACGCATGGTGCGGCGCAGTAGGAAACGACTCCCCTGTCATCAAAACTCGATTTCAAATATGGGCATGTTCGGTAGTAATACATTTAATTAGGCATGGTAATGACAGCGCGTTTATTAACTAAAGCATATCAATAACGCGTCGATAGAATATTACAACCAGCTCTTTTGGACGTATCCATGAAATTCCTTATACTTTGTTTAATCATTATCTTCGGTAACGTCTCGACCCAAGCGCTCGATAATGAAAGGGACCGCAGCGCGCCGCTCAATGGAACCATTATTATAGCTGAGAGACTTGCCAGCAAAAGCATTAGCGAAGTAATTGAGATTGTTCTTAATCTACAAATAGAATGTCAACAACACAACAGTTTAGACGCATGCCAAGGCGTTAAAAGCTTGGTAGATGCCCTGAACTATCGAGTGGCCAATGTACCTAACAAACTAAGTGATAAAACATTAGGCTTCGTCAATGGCTTGATGGAGGGTGTTATGGACGCAAATCGAAGATCAATATCCCAAATTGACGGGGTCAAACCTTAATCAACACTAGACGACCTTTATTAGGCAAAAAAAAGCCAGACGATGTCTGGCTTTTGGTATCTCAGTAATCACTGATGCTTAATTCATGCGGTCTACTTTCTTTGGCATAATCTTAATCATATCAGTGACCGATTTGACATCGGTAGCATTGCGCGCAATCGACATTGCTAAGTCTCGCTCTGCTTCGGTCTCAACTTCACCATTTAAGGTTACCACGCCGTCTTCGACATCCACATCAATGCTGGTGCCCGATACTTCAGAATTAAACAAGAAGCGACTTTTGACCACGGTAGCAATTTTGGTGTCAGTAAAGGCGCTGACGTCAGCGCTATCATCACCATTCATGTCAGACAATTCATTCATCACTGTTAACTGGTTGTTGACGCTTTTGACGCCGTCAATTCCCATAACTAATTCTTCAGCTAGCTCTTTTTCAACTCGATTATTAACCTTTCCGGTCAGCGTTACCTTGCCCATTTGGACATCAGTATCAATGTTAAAAGAATCAAGTTCGCCGTTAAAAAGCAACGTTGCTTCAGCTTTACCATCTAACCAAGCGTCTCGGGCTTCTTTTTCCCACGTGTTATCGGCAGCCATCGCTGATGTGGACAGACCTGCCATTAGTGCCATTGAAAGTATTGTGCGTTTCATGAACTTCTCCTGTTCGGTTATCGTCATCAACACTTCAGCGAATAACATGCCAAAACGTAAACTATTGTATTTGAAGAGTTTTGTTATTCACACGACAGTAATAAGTGTAAATAATTCATAACAAAAGGATTTTTGTACACGGTTTTAGTTTAAACTTAACCATTACCCTCATGCAATCGACCCGCCTTTATAACATTGCAGGAATATAAAGAGCGGGTCACACAACGTCAAATAGCTTGTTTAACGATTACGCTTTACTTGCTTTAACAATTCGTCAACCGCGCGTTTTAACTGAGGGTCAACTCCTTTGGCTTTGTACGCGGGCGGATTGAACACTTCAATATCTGGCATAGCGGGTACAAAATCCATATTTTCGCCGGTTTCCTTTATCCACCAGCCCCTAAACGGCATTCTGACTCTTGAGCCATCTACTAAGGGGTATGAACCGGTACTTATTACGGCACCAAAGGTTGGACGGCCGACTAATTTGCCAATATCAAGGGCTTTGTAGGCATGCGAGAATATTTCAGCATTTGAATAGCTATTTTCATTACTCATCGCAATAGAAGGTTTTGTCCAAGCTGACAAAGGCAACCGCTCAGAATATGGATACGCGTCTTTAAACTTTACATGTTCTTTTTCAAGATCCTTAGCTGCCCCGCGCGGAATAGTATAGGCGTGTTGTTTAACGTTAAGTACCGCCATTAAGTAGTCGGTCGTCCAACCCCCTCCATTATAACGCACGTCAATGACTATACCTTCTTTACCATAACCAGCTGCCATTAATTCGCGTTCAAAGCGTTCAAAACTAGTCCAGTTCATACCGCGAATATGCAAGTAACCTAAGCTGCCTTTTGAGTACTCATCAGTTAAGCGGCGTCTTTCTTTTACCCACGCATCGTATAACTGATTGCTCAGGCTAGTCGTCGGCCAAATTACAATCTCTTTTGTTTCCGATGAGTCTGCACTTTTATCGTTGTTAGCTCGCTTTACTTGCAGTAACACCGGCATATTCGCTTGGTCGGTCAACAGCGAGTATAAGTTGAGATCCTCTAAGCTTTGCTGGTTAACAGCGGTAATTACATCACCTGCCATTATTCGACTTTCTTGGCGATCAGCAGGGCTGTTATTTAATACAGAGGTGACTTCGAACCCTGACTTAGTATGTTGGCCTTCAATACCAAGCAAACCTGTGCTCTGTGACTGCGTCTGTTTAGGATTTTCACCACTAGATAAACCCATATGACTTGCATTCAACTGTCCTAGCATTAAGTTAAATATATATTGAAAATCTTCTTTGGTTGAGGCTTTTAAAGCAATAGGCTTATACTTCCTGCGCAATTCATCCCAATCTTTACCATGAAAGTTAGGATCGTAAAAACCGGCGTTTAGGGCACGCCATGCGTCATCGAATATTTGCTCTCGCTCAGCCGCATTATCTACTTTACTCTGCGATACTACTTTAAGTGCCTCTGCTTTGTCGTTTTTGGTGTCGATGCGCATCATTTTGCCACCATCGGTTAAAGCAAAGAGGTGTTTGCCTTTGTCAGCAAGCGCCAAATCACTCGGACGAACACCTTTACCTAATATTTCTTTTTTGTCCTCACCGTCCCACTTTATCTTATAAAGATTGCGTTCTACATCAAAGGTTTGGCGGCCAGACCCACCAATGGTGTAGTAAATATGATCACCGTCTTGACTAAACATCAGTTCGCTCTCATTACCTGCATAACGAGTAACTTGCTCTAGACGCTCATAAATACCATCAAAATCTATTTGTACGACTTTGTTGTCTTCTTTATCTGCTTCGTCGTCAGCATCACCTTGTGCGATATTTTCATCAGCATCATCATCCTTTTTACGTTTATTTTTAGCCTTGGGCTTATCTTCATTTATTTTTTCATTGCGCTTCCATTCTTCTTTTGACCGCTGCCAATCGCTTTCCGTTAGCCAAGCAAACCAAATATCAAAGTCACCGTTGTTACGCATTGAACTAAAGCCTAGTTTGCTGCCATCAGGACTCCAAACAGGGTTAATATCGTATTTTGGATGCATGCTAACGTTTACTGGCTGCTGTCTGTTGTCGGCGGCGTGAATGTAAATTTCTTCATTAAAATTGAGGTCTGACAACGAATAGGCGAGCCACTGACTATCTGGCGACCAACTCACCCCAGACGGTGAGTCCCAGCCGTCTAGCAGTATCTTGCTATTGCTCAATACCCCTTTGTTGCTGATGTCCGCGGTAATTAATTTGCCACGTCCTTGTAAATAAGCGATACGCTTTCCGTTGGGTGATATAGTAGGTGAAGTATCTTCTTCTAAACCTGACGTAATCGCGGTAATTTCATGTTTCAAACTTCTAAACACGTCTGCTTGATCAGCGTCGCTAGAGCTCAGCAAATACAAATTGTTTTGGCCTTCCCGATCAGATACAAACACTAAATGAGTATCGTTTAACCACACTACGTCCTGATCGCGCGCAGCGCCTTGCGTTAAACGCACACTGCGGCTGTCTTCTTTGTCGTTGCGCGTTACATAGATATCGCCGCGTACCACGTAGGCCGATAATTTTGCGTTTGGTGATACGCTATATTGGTCAATATCATCACTGACTTTTTTGCTGATTACAGGGTCAAAACGAAAATCGCTGTTTACATCGATATCGATCGGCATCGATTGCTTTTGCGCTACGTTATAGCTAACTACTTTATCGCCACCTTGATACACAATTGTTTGACCGTCTGCAGACACACTAAAATGGTTAATACCAAATTCTGTTTCTTGGGTAAGCTGCTTGGTGCGGCCATTCATGTTAGCTTGATAAACGTTATACTTGCCATTACGGGAGGATAAAAAATACAGGTTATCGTTATCTATCCACTTAGGCATAAAATCTGGGCTGTTGTGGTCGGTCAGTTGTTCATATTTGTTATCTGAGACCGAATAAATCCAAATGTTTCGATTAGCGGGGCCACGGTAGTCTTCTCGCGAGGTTCTTGCTGTGCCGCGCACAAAAGCAATTTTACTGCCGTCAGGTGACATCGTAGCATCAAACCCCAAGGCGTCCATAAAGCGTGACTCTGTAACATTGCCCACTGCACTTACACTCATGATTTCAGATTCACGTTCCACCTGTGCATACAAGCGCCTGCTGTTAAATAACACTTCGTTGTTTGGTGTAAAACCGGTAACTGTGTCGTTAGCAGAATGATAGGTTAAACGTGTAGGTGAGCCGCCGCTAGCCAACATGATAAACACATCGTTGTTACCAAAACGATCGCTACTAAATGCAATTTTTTCGTCGTTGGCGCTCCAAGTAGGCCGGCTTTCATAGCCTTCATGAATAGTTAAGCGGTCGGCTCTGCCGCCTTTGCTATTTACCGTCCATATATCCCCTTGATAACTAAAGGCAATATGATCACCGTTAGGGCTAATTTCTGGGCTAAGAATAAGTGGTTGTTCACAAAATGCCGAAGCGCTTGCAACTGCTAGTATAAAAAGCGAAAGGAGTTTCATTGGGTTTCCCTATTTTAAGTTTGTTGCTTTTTGGTCAGCTGATGCTCTGTGATGCTCAGCTTCTTTTTTGTGGTTGTTTTTGTATAGATTTGATGACAGCTTGTTTATAAGTGTTTTCTTTGATTTTGGATTGCTCAAAGGGCAAAAGGCTGGGGGTTACGAATGGTCGAAAAACTGACGTCAGCGCAACACTTTGAGCCTGAAATGGCAGATCAAGCCCTTTACATCAATTGATAGAGTATTATTCTTTATCGTCTATCATGAGATAGCAAAAATGGTCAGCAACGTTTAATCAAGCGACACTCGCTATCTGCCTAATTTTGCCAACAATAGAACGCAGTCCATTACCACGAGTTGCAGTAATATGCCTTTCTAAGTCTAACGCCTTGAAATAAGCATCTATATCAAATTTGAGTATGTCTTGACCCGATTTATCATTGTAGGCGCTTAGCACTAATACTAACAAACCTTGCACAATCACAGCGTCACTGTCGACGTCAAACTGAAACCTGCCGTCTTGTTTGCTGTAGTCTAGCCAGACGCTGCTCTGACAACCTTTAACCAGTTTATCAGGCGTGCGTGCTTCTTCGCTTAAACCCGGTATTTGCTTTCCCAAGTCAATAATATATTGGTAACGTTGTTCCCAATCGTCGAAAAAAGCGAGATCATCAACAATGTCTTCGCTAGTTGGTAACTGCATTTGTCATTCCTATCTCTTTGTAGCCTACTTGTAAAGCTTAAAAAAACACACCCGCTTCTAACTGGGCTTCTTCACTCATCATCTCGCGTGACCATGGCGGGTCAAACACCAAATTTACCTGCACGTCGTGCACATGTGGCACCATCTTTACGCGGTATTCAACATCACCGACTAACACTGGCCCCATACCACAGGCCGGCGCAGTTAGGGTCATATCAATATTAACGCAGTTTTCAGCTTGATCAACGTTAACCGTGTATATAAGCCCAAGAGACACAAGATTTATCGGAATCTCGGGATCGTATACAGATTCCAGCGCCTCCCAGACCTGTTTGATGTCTATATTACCATCACTGGGCGGCTGAAACGAAAGTACTAAAGACTTTCTGCCAATCGCTTTTGCATCGGTGCCGTCTATACGATACATATTGCCACGCCAAGTAACGGTATAGTTGCCGCCTAAGTCTTGTGTGATGGTAACAAATTCACCTTCGGGAATAATTTTAGAGGTACCTACTGGCACTAGACGCGCTTTGCAATCACTTTCTGTGACAACCATTTTTTGTTGCATTGTTTACTGCCTATTGTACTGACTGCCCGTTGTAGCTTGGCTACCCTACGTTAAAGCTCTCGCCACAGCCACATTCGTTAACCACATTAGGATTATTGTACTTGATTACACCGTTTACGCCCTCTTTGACATAATCAATTTGTGTATTGCGCAGTAACACACGGGCTTGTTCAGCAATAGCAATGCTTAAAGCATCACTAAACTGAATGACTTCATCTGTTTCTTGAGCGGTATCTACCAAGTCAAGGACATAAGCATAACCTGTACAGCCACTGACTTTGGTCGAAAAGCGAATGATTTTTTCTGGCTGTGCCTTTTGCTTGCTTTCAAAATGACGGATCGCACTTTCGGTCAGCGTAATAGTTTGTTTATTGGGTATAAAAGTTTCAACAGTCATATGATCTCCTACGCCAACATTGTTTTGGCCTTTTTGAGGGCCTCAAATAGCCGGTCAATATCTTGGCGAGTATTGTAAATAGAAAACGACGCACGTGCTGTCCCTGGCAAAGCTAATCGTTTCATTAGCGGTTGTGCGCAGTTGTCACCGGTGCGTATCGCTACACCTTGCTTGTCTAAAATAAAACCAATATCGGCGGGATGAGCACCGTGTAATTCAAAGCTCATTACGCCAACTTTATGGGGTGCTGTGCCTACCACACGCATACCCTCAATTTCTTTGACACGGCTTGTCGCGTATGCGAGTAAATCTTGTTCGTGAACCTGTACAGCTTGCATATCTAAAGCAGAAAACCACGTTACCGCAGCACCTAAGCCAATCACACCCGCAATATTGGGCGTGCCCGCTTCAAGTCGGTTAGGCAATGCGCCCCACGTTGCAGTTTGATATTCAACGTCTGAAATCATCTCGCCGCCAGTTTGCCATACAGGCCACGTTTCTAAGAGTTCTTTACGGCCCCAAAGCACTCCTACCCCAGTTGGAGCAAACAACTTATGCCCTGAAAACACATAAAAATCACAGCCAATCGCCTGCACATCTACATCACCATGAGCAATGCCCTGAGCGCCATCAATCAGCACCCATGCGCCTTTTTGTTTGGCCTTTTGACTTATCTCTTTTATAGGATTTACGGTACCCAATGCATTTGATACGTGAGGTAAGGCAACTAAACGGGTATTGTCGCTCAATAGTGCATCAAACGACGCTATATCCAGCTCACCACTATCAAAAATGGGACATACTCTTAATGTTGCTCCACTGCGCTTACATGCTTGTTGCCATGTTACCAAATTGGCATGATGTTCAAGCTCTGTAACAATGATTTCGTCACCCGGCTTAAACAATTGTCCTACACCGTTAGCCACCAAATTAATTGCTTCAGTGGTACCACTGGTCCAAATCACTTCTTCTCGGTGCCCTGCGTTAATAAACTTAGCCACTACATCCCTTGCTAGCTCGTAGCGTCGAGTCGCTTCATCTGCAAGTTGGTGTGCGCCTCTGTGAACATTTGAATTATACTGAGTGTAATATTCAATCAGCGCATCAATGACTGCTTGAGGTTTTTGCGTGGTAGCAGCGTTATCCAAATAAACCAATGACTTTCCGTCAATTTGCCTCTGTAACAGCGGAAACTGTGCGCGGATAGCGTTTACGTCAAAGCTCATTTGACCTCCATGCTAGCAAAACGCTCGTTCAACATTGGCAACAACCACTGTTTAATTGGCTCATTATTTATCGCGTTGACTAACTCCTGTATAAACCCAAAGTTTAGCATAACAAGGGCTTTTGAACGTTTGATGCCGCGACTCATCAAGTAGTATAGTGCTTGTTCTTCGATTTCAGCGACGGTTGCGCCATGCGCACATTGAACATCATCAGCATAAATTTCGAGTTCTGGTTTTGTATTAATAATCGCTCGGCGAGATAACAGTAAGTTACGGTTATTAAGCTCAGCTAAGGTTTTTTGAGCATCTCTGTGAATATGAATACGACCACTAAAAACGGCGCGCGCCCTATCCCCAATAATGCCTCTGGCATTTTCTTGCGTTGTACCATTCGGCACTGCGTGCTCAATGGTAGAGTGCATATCAAATATCTCACCTTCTGCTAATAGATAAATGGCATTCATTTTGGCCTTGGCGTGCTGACCGGCATGAATAATATCCACATCTATGCGAGACAGGTCACTGCCATAGGACACAAATGTACTGTTTAAATTTGCGCTTTCTTGCAAACTAAAGTGGCTACCGCCAACTTGTTTTGCAGCTGCGGTAAAAAAAGCAAAACGATAATGTTCAAGTTTTGCTTCTTTGCCTATTACATATTCGGCAAATGCAGTGGTAAAACTAGCGGATGACCCCACGCCATGCTCAATTACTTTTAATCCACTATGATTGCCAATATTGACTAACACCCGAGTATGGGCATCGCAATCTTTTGTCGCTATATTGACGATTCGAAGCGGTGTGTCGACATGACAATTATCGTCAAGTGCGATATAAACGCCCTGCTCGCACAAAGCATCATTGACTAAGCCGAATATATGGCGCGACGGTTTGACGTGCCCAAACAATGCCGAAATCTGTTCTCGAACACTGTTTGAAGCATTATTTATGGCATCATGAATTGAACAAACACTTAAGCCGTTTGGTAACGAAAGTTGATTAATATCGGTCTGCAATAATCCATCGACGAAGACAATATCAATAGAGTCTAGACCATCGATTTGTGGCACGTCATAACTTAATGCCGTTTGGCTCGCAGAGGACATGCGCTCTTTGAGTGATGATATAGGGGTAAACCTCCACTCCTCGCTGCGGGCATGAGGCCAACCTTCTGTTTGTAACTTTGAAAGCGATTGTTGACGCATGGGTGCAAGAAAGTCGTCTACGCCTTTCGCATCATCAATGACATTATTTAGCCATTGGCTCATGCGTCCACCTCTTCAAATTCTTTACCCAAGAACGCATAGCCTTCCTTTTCAACTTGGAGTGCCAGCGACGCATCACCACTTTTTACAATTTTACCCTTGGCAAGAATGTGCACAAAGTCAGGTTTGATGAAATCCAACAAACGCTGATAGTGTGTGATAATGATAAAGCTCCGCTCACTGCTACGCTGACTATTGACACCATTGGCAACGACTTGCAACGCATCTATATCTAAACCAGAATCAGATTCATCAAGGATACAAAGAGAAGGCGCTAGCAAAATCATTTGCATAATTTCATTGCGTTTTTTCTCGCCGCCTGAAAAACCTTCATTTACACCGCGCTTTAAAAAGTCTAAGGGCAACTCAACCTGTTTGCAGGCCTCTTTTGCCTTTTTCAAAAACTCTGTAGCCGATAGAGGTGCATCCCCCCGCTGCTCGCGTGTTGCGTTAACCGATTCTTTCATGAACTCCATGTTGCTGACGCCAGGGATTTCGACAGGATATTGAAAGGCCAAAAACAAACCATTGCTGGCGCGCTCTTCAATATCCATATCAAAAAGGTCTTTGTCTTTAAAAATAACCTCGCCCTGTTCAACTTGATATCCATCACGACCGGACAAAACATACCCTAGGGTGCTTTTGCCTGCGCCATTGGGGCCCATAATCGCGTGAACTTCGCCGGGTTTAACCTCTAGATTAAGGCCTTGTAAAATGGTTTTATCTTCTACACTTGCATGTAAGTTACTAATTTTTAACATAACTATCCCACTGATCCTTCTAAGCTAATTTCAAGCAGTTTACCTGCCTCGACAGCAAACTCCATCGGCAGTTCTTTGAATACTTCTTTACAAAATCCGTTCACAATCATTGAGACCGCTTTTTCTGGATTTAGTCCGCGCTGTTGGCACAAAAACAATTGTTCGTCGCTGACTTTGGACGTGGTAGCTTCATGCTCCACAATCGCACTTGGGTTGCGACTTTCTATGTACGGGAACGTATGAGCACCGCACTTATCGCCAATTAACAATGAGTCACATTCAGTAAAATTACGTGCCCCATCCGCTTTAGGTCCCATTTTGACCAAGCCTCGATAAGTATTGTTACTTTTGCCGGCAGAAATTCCTTTTGAAATTATAGTCGAACGAGTATTTTTCCCCAGATGAATCATCTTTGTACCGGTATCAGCTTGCTGATGACCTCGGGTTAGTGCGACGGAGTAAAACTCGCCTACACTGTTGTCACCCTTCAATATGCAGCTTGGATATTTCCACGTTACTGCAGAGCCGGTTTCAACTTGTGTCCAAGAAATCTTAGCATTGGTATGGCAGATGCCGCGCTTAGTTACAAAGTTGAAAATACCACCTTTGCCATTTTCGTCGCCAGGGTACCAATTTTGTACCGTCGAATATTTTATTGTTGCGTCGTCTAACGCGACCAATTCAACAACGGCGGCATGCAATTGGTTTTCATCACGCTGAGGTGCTGTGCAACCCTCAAGATAACTTACATGACTGCCTTCTTCCGCAACGATAAGCGTACGTTCGAATTGCCCCGTATTCATCTCGTTAATACGAAAATACGTCGACAATTCCATCGGACAGCGAACGCCTTTTGGAATGTATACAAATGAACCGTCAGTAAAAACCGCGCTATTTAGCGCCGCATAATAATTGTCTGCCCGCGGCACGACCGAACCGATATACTTTTTAACTAGCTCTGGATATTTATGTAGAGCTTCAGAAATCGAACAAAAGATAACGCCGGCTTCTGATAGTTTTTCTCGAAATGTGGTAATCACCGACACCGAATCAAACACCACGTCCATTGCAACACCGGCCAGCATTTCTTGCTCATGCAGAGGAATACCGAGTTTTTCGTAAGTGCGCAGCAGCTCCGGATCAACCTCATCGAGTGATTGCGGTTTATCTGCCATACTTTTCGGCGCCGAATAGTAAGAGATGGCTTGAAAATCTATTTTAGGATAGTGCACATGGGCCCACTCTGGCTCATCCATTTTAAGCCAAGTTTCATAAGCCTTTAAGCGCCAGTCAAGCATCCATTGAGGCTCTTTTTTCATTTCTGAAATACGACGTATAATGGACTCATCCAAGCCGCTTTCGAAGGTATCTGATTCAATTTCAGAATAAAAGCCAGCCTCGTATTTTTTGTCTAATGCTTGTTCGATCTGTTCACTCATATATTATCCTTTGGTATTAGCATTTCTAGGATGTCGATGTTGCTGTCTTTAGTGGTCGTTTTAAAACAGCTTTGACGCCCGACGACTTCTTTTACGTCGCGCTTTTGCATTAATTCTTGCAATGAAATTTGATTTAAGAAATCACTGATACGGTCACTCAAATTTTGCCACAAGCTGTGCGTTAAACATTTTTCACCGCCTCTGCAATCTGATTTACCGTGGCACTTAGTTGCGTCAATATTTTCGTTGACCGCCCCAATAATCTCTCCGACAGATAAGCTGTGTGGTTCTCTATTCAACGTATACCCGCCTCCTGGACCCCGCACACTGGCGACGAGCTTGGTACGCCTAAGTTGCGCAAATAACTGCTCTAAATAAGATAAAGATATATCTTGTCGTGCAGAAATAGCGGCTAATGATACAGGGCCGTTTTTGGAATGAAACGCTAAGTCAAGCATAGCAGTTACTGCGTAACGACCTCTAGAAGTTAGCTTCATATTGTTCCTGTTATAGAGAAAACCGCGCAATGGTTTCATACCCTACTAAATTGGTCAAGTATTTAACCATAGAAATTAGTCAAGTATAGTAAAGGTAACCCCACTTTCTATTGCCTTATAAAACGAATACGAAAAATATTAGTGTTAAGGCTAAAAATTATTACAACGAACTGACGCAAGAAATTCGATGCCCAACGCTTCACAAGAGTTCGGTTTGTAGAAAGCGTGCGCTAGATATCGATTACATTTTCGTTATTTTTTTATCTACCTTTGTCAATAATTGATTAATCTCTTCACGCCTAAACTCATCTGCTAAGGGTCTGTCTAACCGCGGCTCTGCTTGTAGAGCCAGCATTAAATGCTCTTTGGCTTTTACATAGTCTTTGTTATCAAACAAAAACTCTCCATAAAAGTAATTTGAATCAATGCCCTTTGGATTGATAACTAACGCCTTTTCAAACATTTTTTGGGCGGTATCATCATCACCGAAAGCAATCGGCCATCCCGGTACTTTATGGTACAGCGTGCCTATACTCGTATAGGCAGAGCCGTTGAGTGCAGAATCATCAAGTTTCATTGAAGCTTCTAACGATTTTTTCGCATCTTTCGCTAATGAAAGTGCTCCTAAACCTCCCTTGGCACCAGCGTAGCTAGACTCAATAATGCCTAACCAAACTAAGTTGTCAGCACTGTGTGGGCTCGCTTTAACAAGTGTGTGAGCTTGTTTGAGTAAGTTATCAAATCCCTCTTGTTGAGCATCATCCACTAATTGATAGTTTACTTTTGCCCATTGATGTTGAAGTGCAAGCAGCGACGTTTCGGACGTTTCATCTGCAAAAGTAGAAAACGAAATTGTGGCTAATGACGACGCTGTAAATAAAAACAGTCCTACAAATTTGCTGGCTGATTTAGCGATTGATTTATCGGTTTTCATTGTAATATCCTCTTTTTATTAATTTATATGTTGGGCGTTTCAAGACTGTTTAAAATAACCTTTGATGACGGAAAGTTTAGAGCGAATTGCGTTATCAACTAAGCTTGGAATAAAGCCGTTTATCCGAACAAAAAGCTTTTCGGGCCAACCTATTACTTGCTGCCTTTTGTTACTGTTTAAAAAGTCGATAAAGGTGTTGGCGACAACATCAACATTGTCCACTGCGTTACCTAATGCTTTGTTCATCTGATCAACGCGTTCTTCATTAATACTGGTGTTGGTGGCGCGAGGTGCGAAATATCTAAACCTAATATTGGTATCGCTGTATTCACGGGCAAGTGCTTCGGTAAATCCGCGCAAACCAAATTTGGATGCACAATAGCTGCTAAAACCAGGATAGCCAATATAGCCAAAAGCAGAGCCTACCTGAACGACGTCGACTTGCTTTTTTTGAGTGTCTTGAAAGCCGTTTAATTTGGCGATAAACGCTTGAGTCAATAACATGGGCGTTATCAGGTTAGTTTGCATCAAGTTGTTGGTGACCTCTGGATTTGCATCTTCAAAGGCCGCAAAGCTAGATAAACCTGCGGCATTTACCAGTAAATCGATAGGCGAATTCTCGAATGCTAGGGTTAGCATGTTTGCGCGGTCATCAGGGTTGTTTAAATCGCCTAGCAAAATGTCACAACTACCTGACATCGTCGATTTTAGCTTTGTCAATTTATGCTCATCTCGTCCTTGAATAAAAACGTGATAACCGTTTTTGCCTAGAATTTTAGCAATCGCGCCACCGATACCGCCTGATGCACCAGTAACCAAGCAAGTCTTATTTATGTGTGCATGTTTCAAAATCAAGCAGCCTTCATTTTGCTAACTGAAACGTCCAAGGTTCTAAAAATATTGCCATAGAGAACGTAAAAGCGTTTGGCGCTTTGCACAATAAAGTCTTGTTCTTTTGGACAATCAATTTTATCCATTAGGGTTTCAAAAAACTTTACATGATCGATATCTAAGGAGCCGTGAGATATCAAATAGCTAAAGGCGTTTTTTGGCAGTCCCAGTGCTTCTTTTATGTTTGCCGCCGCGTTATCGGCCATAGCGATACTGGTACCTTCTAATACATGCACCATGCCGAAAAATCCAAGTGGGTTCACACGATTCACCATGTCATAAGCGTATGCAACCATCAGTTCTGTTGCCATTGAAGGCTGATTTGCGCGCACGGTTTCTTTGTCATACCCACAGTTTGCGATATCGTTAAGTACCCACTCCTGATGGCCCAACTCTTCTTCAATGTATTCAGCGACAGCGTTGCGTAACCATTCCTTGCTCTGGGGTAAGCGGCTGCCTACAGACATCAACAAGGGCACTGTGTGCTTAACGTGATGATAGGCTTGGCTTAAAAATGCGACGTAATCGCTGGTTACAATGTCGCCAGCAAAACAACGTTGGATAATTGGGGATGACAATAAGTAGTCACGTTCAGTCGTAGTTTCGTTTAATAGTCTTTGATATAAACTCATGTTATTTTTTTCCTCTATGAGGTTAGAAAAATTGGCGTAGATAGCATCAATCTTCAGTTGAAAATGCTGATTAATTTGTTCGCGCTTTGGTCGCATATTCGCTGTATATAAACCTTCCTCAAAGCTCATGGCCTGGCCAACAATAATAGTTTCTTTTACTTGGGCATAGTCGGGTAAGTGGCGGTTGATAGCGTCGATAGCGCTAGTCATAATGGTTTGTTTAATTCGCGGTGACATTGGCACTAACACCGCGATACAAAAAGGTCGGCTATCTCCCAATATGACTGCTTGGTGAAATAAGCCGGTTGCGAGCAATTCAGATTCAATCCATTCAGGAGAAATATTGCGTCCAAACGAATTGATGATGGTATTTTTAATACGGCCTTTTATGTAAATTTTGTTGTCTCTGATACTGCCAATATCACCGGTAAAAACGCGCGTTTTGTACCAAGAACTGTGATCCTCCAAATACCCTAAAAAGGCATTGCCGCTGATCACTAATTCCTTATTCACTATCGCCGCTTTGAGATGTGGCAATAAGCTACCAGCACTCGCTATATCGTCATTATCTGGTGTGTTGATACACACTACGGAGCTGCATTCTGATAAACCATAGCCTTGATACACAGGCAAATCCAAACGCCGAGCTTCGGCTAGCAGTGAGGCCGATACTCTGCTGCCGCCCACCGCAATAAACTTAAGAGACGAAGGGGCTTGCCAATTATTTTTTGCCGCCATTACCAGCACTTGCAGTAATTCAGGCACTAAAATCAGGCTGTTTGGTTGCGTTTTGCTAATGCAGTTTAATAATGCACTCGGGTTGACGAGACGACTGCCTTCAAATCCTCGCTCTTCTTCATTAGCAATGATGACGCTGCCCGAGGCCAGCATTGGACAATACACACCTGCGATATTTTCTAATAAAGTAGGTAAAGGCAGTAAACATAAATGACGTGGATTTTGTAATCCAATACTGCTCACTAGAGCACAAGCCACTGCCATTTGATTTTC